>Ga0302210_10000762_pt1 | contig 14265 bp, 7 predicted proteins | sample II_Fen_E3_2_FD_198793 | JGI IMG/M metagenome (GOLD analysis project Ga0302210, IMG submission 198793) | Peat permafrost microbial communities from Stordalen Mire near Abisko, Sweden - II_Fen_E3_2 | ecosystem: Environmental > Terrestrial > Soil > Wetlands > Permafrost | place: Sweden: Abisko... | reverse complement strand
TTTTTTGTTCAATGGTAGAATATTGCTTTTATTTTGTAATAACACCATACTTTCCTGTGCCATACGAAGTGCTAATGCCTGATGTTCTTTGCTGTTGACCACCGAATAAGGAATGTCCCAAACAGGCTTTTCATTCATTTCACCTAATTCAAAACGAGCTTTGAGCAAACGCTTCAGGGAAACATCAATGCGACTTTCTTCTACCAAGCCTGTTTTCACAGCATCAGATAAGTTGCCAAAATCACTTCCACATTCCAAATCAGTACCATTCAAAACAGCATTAGCGGCTGCATGAGTTGCATCCGGTTGAGTTGCATGCGCATTAGCATGATAGAAATCCGAAATTGCCCAACAATCCGATACCACCAAGCCATTATATCCCCATTGATTACGGAGTATTTGGGTCAATAAGCGATTGCTGCCGCAGCAGGGTTCTCCCTCAAAACTGTTGTAAGCGCACATCACTTCTTTAACTTTGGCTTTTTCAACCAAGTCCTTGAAAGCCGGCAAGTAGGTTTCCCACAAATCCCGAGGATTAATATTCTCAGCATCGAAAGAGTGCCTGTTCCATTCCGGACCCGAGTGAACAGCAAAGTGCTTAGCGCAAGCGTGCAATTTGTCATACTCAGCACTGTCGGGTCCTTGCAACCCCTGCACCACTGCAACACCCATACAACTGGTCAGAAAAGGGTCTTCACCATACGTTTCCTGTCCGCGTCCCCAGCGTGGATCACGAAAGATATTCACATTTGGAGTCCAGTAAGTCAGCCCTTGATAGCGTTTTAAACCACCTTGCTGGCTAAATTTATTTGATTTAGCCCTTGCTTCATCAGATACAGCAGTAAAGACATCATATAATAAAGCATCGTTGAAAGAGGCTGCCATCCCAATAGCCTGAGGAAAAACAGTGGCCAGCCCTGAGCGACCCACACCATGCAAGGCTTCGTTCCACCATTCATACGCTTTAATGCCCAGTCGGGGTATAGCCGGCGAATTATTTTGCATTAAAGTGACCTTTTCGCTAAGCGTTAAACGAGAAAGCAAATCCGTTGCTCTTTCTTCAGCACTTAATTTTATATTTTGATAGGGGAGTTGTTGCCCCCATGAATTTGTTGTAAATAAAAGGACTGCTACTAGAAATAACCCCTTGTTTATAATTGGTTGAGTTAATTTTCTCATTACTAAATAATAATTATTCAATTGGTTTCAGAGGAGTAGCAAAGCCACCTCTGCCAAGTACTTTTACTTTTACGGTACTTGATTTATCAACTAATATATATTGTGTTAACAATGACAGTCTTTTTTTATGTATGAGATATTTCATTTAGTTAACTTCTATAATTTTTGTTCCTTTCGTTATTCCATTTTCATTAAAAGTATCAACAGTAAAATAATACTTTTGAAGCGCATTTAGATTTCGTATTACCAATGAGTAGACCCCAAAAACCTGATAATTGTTATACAATTTATCTTTCTGAGTACCATATCTGATATTGTAACCAATAGCTTCGTTGGTTCTATTCCAATTTAAGTCCACCACGCAACGATTTGTTTCAGAACGTTTCAACCGTAAATTAGTAGCTTCCGAAGGAACTTTACCACCTCCATTACCAAATACGCGTAAACCTGCAATGGCAAATGTTCCGTTAGGTACTTTATAATTGGAGAGTTTTATGTAGCGTGCCTTGATCGGAGTCTTTAATTCGATATAATCATGAGGAACATCGGTTTTATTCGGCGTTTTATTTGCCAAAGTTTTCCAGGTTTTATTATCCGAAGAGTATTGGAGAAGGTATTGATAGTAAATACTAGGGTCGCGTCCAAATAGCTTCGTATCGTTTTCAGCATAATTAATCTGAACAGCATTTATAGTACATACTTTCTGTAAGTCCATACTTAACCATTCACCTTTATTACCGGTTTTAGCACTCCAGAAAGTCCGTATTTCCTCGTCAGTTGCATAGCTTTTGGGATGATCAGACAATTCCGATGACACTTTTACCGGTTTGTTGTACGAAAGCAGCATCCACTGTGGAAATAATTCCTCAGGACTAGAGATTTTTTTTGTAGGAACTTTAAGGGGAAAATCGCCAAAGCCGGTATAAACGTACATTTCACCATCTTTGTCAAAGAAAGTAGGGAAAAGTCCTAAACGACGTTCAAACATATGTTTTTGAGAAATCGTCATAGTGGATACATGCCAGTAGTTCCCGAATTTATCCTGAAAAGTACTACTATGACCTGCACCTGCAATAAAACCTTCGGGTTTTGCAGAAACAGGATTATGAGCGGCCAGTTTAAATGGGCCAAGTGGTTTATCAGAAACGTATACGCCATCGCAATAACTTTTGAATTGTGTTCCGGGAGCGGCATATTGCAAATAGTACTTCCCATTGTGCTTGGTCATCCACGATCCTTCAAGCCATGGACTATCTTCTTTTTCGTTATAATCTCCAAAACGTTCCCAACCCAAATTTTTTATATCACTATTAAAAACCTCAACGGTCTTGCCTATCGGATTTAGTGTTTGGGGATCCAATTCTACTGCATAAAGAGGGTTGACGTTTGAGCAACCGTAATAAAAGTACAAGCGTCCGTCATCATCTACAAACAAATCAGGATCGGTCATTCCAATAGGGAACGAAGGATTTGCGATTTGCCAGTTTCCTGATTTTGGATTTGCTGTCTTATAAATGGTTACTGGAGCACCTTTGGATGCCATAAAATATAAGGTATCTTTCATCTCTACAACTGTCGGGGCATAATCTTCCAAAGGAAGATCTTTTGTTGTGATCAAATCCCATTGTATTAAATCCTTAGAATGAAAATATCCACCAGATTTCGACGCAAATAAGTAGTATTCATTCTTGAATGTCACCATCGTAGGGTCAGCTGCTTCGCGTCGAGATGGAGCATCAAGACAAAACCTGTAACTGAGGTTTACCGGATTGCAAATGGTTATCGGATGGAGGTTGTCTAAACCTTTCGTTTGTGAATATGTTGCACTTGCTCCAATTAAATATACAATAATTGGTAATAACTTTTTTATACGATCTATTTTCGTCATTTTCTCTGGATTTATAAGGTTTAAAATTTTACAGGTCATTACCGCTCTTTGGGATATTAAATGGCAACAACGTTATTTGTCATCTCTGTTCAAAAACTACAATTTTTTCTCCCTTTTTCATTGGAACATCATATTCGTACACCTTCTTCTGATTTACAAATGAAAGGGGTGATGTTGCATGATTTAAAGGAGTTTTAATTTCCGGAGTTACATAGAATGGATTAGTGTTCTGTCCTTTTGCTCCCTTTAGCCCCTTAGCTTTTAAGGGGTAATATGAACGTATCCTACAATTTCCATCTATTGAACACGTTATAATAGCTTTGGATAATTCATTATTCTCCCAATGTATATCAACTTCAAAACCTCCCCTTGCTTTCAAACCTTTTACACTACCGGTTTTCCACGAAGAGGGTAGTGCTGGTAACAGATGAACAGCTCCATCTTGACTTTGCAACAACATTTCGGCAATACCTGAAGTACAACCAAAATTGCCATCGATTTGAAATGGTGGGTGAGCATCAAAAAGATTAGGATATGTACCACCCTTTTGTCTCCCATCGGGCTGTATAGAGGGTGTTAATTGGTCGGTAATAAGTTTATATGCATGATCGCCATCAAGAAGACGTGCCCAAAAGTTAACTTTCCAACCCATTGACCAACCGGTCGATTCATCGCCGCGTGCTACCAACGAAGTCTTTGCGGCTGAGAACAGTTCAGGGTTGCGATAAGGCGAAATCTGGTTTGAAGGAAATAATCCGTATAAATGGGAAACGTGACGATGGTTATCTTTCGGGTTATCCCAATCGGAAATCCATTCCTGTAATTGTCCCCATTGACCAATCTGCATTGGCGATAAACGGTTTAATTTTTCTTTTATTTGAGCCACAAACTCTTTATCAGTTTTAAGTATTTCGGCAGTTTTTACTGTTATCGAAAAAATATCAAAAACCAATTGATTGTCCATCGTTGTACCAGCCGACATAGTTGATCCATTATGACCTCTCGGTTCATTCTCGGGAGAAACTGCCGGACTAACCACTAACCATTTGTGTTGAGGCTCTTCTGTAAGAAAATCAACGAAAAACAGGGCAGCTTCTTTAATAACCGGATATATTGACTTCAGATATTCTTTATCACCGCTGTAAGCATATTTTTCGAATAAGTGCTGCGAAAGCCATGCACCTCCCATTGGCCACATACCCCAGTAAGCCCCATCTACCGGACCATTGATTCGCCAAATATCGGTATTATGGTGCAAAACCCAACCCCGTGCACCATACATATCCATCGCCGTTTTTTTGCCTGTTTCAGCTAGTTCGCGCACCATTTGAATAAGTGGTTCGTTCATTTCGGTCAGGTTGGTAACCTCGGATGGCCAGTAATTCATTTCGGTGTTAATATTCACCGTATATTTACTATCCCACATCGGACTAAGTTGGTCGGTCCATATTCCCTGTAAATTAGCCGGTTGTCCTCCCGGGCGCGACGAAGAAATTAGCAAATACCTACCAAACTGGAAATACAAAGCTACAAATTGAGGATCGTTTCCTTTGGCAAACTGCGCCAAACGAACATCGGTCGGGTTTTTAGCTGCGTCGGTTACTCCAAGATCAAGGCTAACACGTTTGAAATAACTTTGATAATCAGCAACATGATCTTTCAATGCTTGATTGTAATCTTTCTTCAGTGCATTGTTAAGGTAGGTGTTTTCCTTTTCGGTAGCATTGCCACTAATGTCGTTATAATTCTTAAAATTTGTTGCTATTGAAATGTAAATGGTAGCAGCATTGGCATTATTAACGGTTAATGTGCTGTCGTTAGATGTTACATCTCCTCCATTGGTAATGATTTTCACCTTTGCTTCGAACTGCACTCCACCTTTTATTCCTTCCTGATCGCTTGAAACTCCTGACAGAACGAGCTCGTTGGTAGCGGTTGAGGTTACTTTTACTTTTCCCGGACGATCCATAGATGCCGAAAAATTGATTGAGCCTAACTTATCGGCAGAAATACGGGCAATGATAACCTGATCGGGGAATGATGAAAATACCTTCGTGGTATAATTCACACCATCAACAGTATAACGATTACTTACCGTTGCTTTTTCCAAATCAAGTTCGCGATAATAATTCGTAAAATTCTCATGTCCTGGAAAATTCAATCTGAGGTTACCGGCTGTTTGATAGGACATCCCATGTGGTCCTCCAATCATTTTTTGATTTACTAAGTCCAAAGCTTCTTTGTACTTACCGTCAAAAATTAATTTTCGAACATCTGCCAGGGCCTCTTTGGCTTCAGCTTTGTCATTGCGATAGGGCTGACCTGCCCAAATAGTATTTTCATTAAGTTGAATACACTCTTTATTCGGGTTTCCATAAACCATGGCTCCTAATCGCCCATTGCCGACAGGAAGGGCTTCTAACCACTGTTTGGCCGGTTTTTCATACCACAATTTTAAGTCACCGCTTTGCTGCGCATGCGTCAGTTGCAAGGGTTGAAAAATACACAACACAACCAGCCATAAATATTTCCGAACTATTTTCATTTTATCAAGTCAAATAAATTTTCTAAATAACTTTCGTTTGTTAACGTCAATCTTACACTTTACTTTATTCCAAGGATACAGTTTGATTTCTTCTGCAGAAAAAGTGTTCGCTCTATTTGAACAATATCTGAGCAAAATTGAATATATTATTCCTCCAAACCGGCCAGCTATGTCCTCCGGGATATTCGCTATATGTGTATTTGATTTTAAATTCATCTAGTTTCGAGCGCATTAACTGGCAATTTTGCCATGCAATATCTTCTTTACCACCTTGTGAAATCCAAAAGCTTTTTAAATTGCTATTAATCTTATCGGCGTTGTTTTTCCAATAGTCGTATTGCGGATTTGTTAAGTCTTTTTGGCTCGCGAACCAGCCTGAACTGAATACGCCTAGGTAAGAGAACATGTCGGTGTTTCTAACACCAACATACAAAGTTTGAATACCACCCATCGACAATCCTGCAAGCGCGCGATATTGTGCTTCGGTTTTTACGCGGTAGCTTTTTTCTACAAATGGAATAATACTTTGCTTCAATTCTTTTTCAAATACTTTTAACGATTCCTCACCAAAACCATTTAGTGGAAAGTTTCCGTCAACCATAATCACAATCATAGGAACCGCCTTTTTTGCAGCAATCAGGTTGTCGAGAATCAAATCGGTTTTGCCTTGTGTAGCCCAACCACGTTGGTCTTCGCCACCACCATGCATAATGTATAGCACCGGATATTTTGCGCTGATATTTTCATCGTATCCTGCAGGAGTATACATGTAAAAATTGCGCCATGTATTTGTTACATTTGAATAATATCGTTTGATGCGGATATCACCGTGAGGAACGTCTTTTTCTTCGTAATAACTATCACCTTTGAAAGGTACTTCAAAACCACTTGCCATACGGCCCATACCATAGAATGTCTCACTCGCAGGATCAGCAACTGCAACTCCATCAATTATCAAAGAATAATAATGAATCCCTTCGCTTAACGAATCCGATGTAACTTCCCATACGCCTTCATTATTTTTTATCATGTCATATTTTTTACCCAGATCAAGTTGTACCTTTTGGGCTTCTGGCGCTTTAATCCGAAAAACAGCATGACCATCGGGTAAAATTTGTGGATATTTGGCTGATCTCACATTTGTTTCAGCTGGTCGACCGACATTACTTATTTTATCAAATAAGGTTGCATCTATCGGTTTAAAGAGAAGTTGGGAATACATATAAAGACTATTTTTCCAAACCTTAAAATCATGATAACCATGATCTACATAGAATATATGAGCAACTCCATTGGCTTTCATATAATCGTGTGTGCGCTTACTGAAACTCATTAAACCATCTTTATCACCACAAGAAATCCAAAGCAGTTTCAGTTTGGTTTTGGCTTCTTCCGTTTTTGGCATCAATTCTTGAGGCTGTTTGGTATTAGGAGCCGATGAAAATCCACCAACCCATGCAAACTTATCAAGATTTCCAAGACCAAAGTTCAATGATTGTCCGCCACCCATTGATAAGCCGGCAATGGCTCTATGTTGGCTGTCTTTAATAACAGGGTAGTTCTTTTCAACAAAAGGAATCAGGTCTTTAAGTAAATCTTGTTCAAAAGTAGCAAAAGCTGCTGCTTTACCATACACATCACCAGTGGCACGATCATCTTTCATCGCACGTCCGTTAGGCAATACTACAATCATAGGCTCTACTTTTTTCTCAGCGTATAGATTGTCAAGAATAACTTGAGGTTGACCTTGGTTGAACCATTCCTTCTCGTCCCCGCCAATGCCATGTAACAAATAGAGAACAGGGTACTTTTTATCTTTTGAATATCCGGGAGGTGTGTATATTAGTGCTTTGCGTTTCACTCCCACAGTTTTTGAGTTATAAGTAATCGTATCAATTTTTCCGTGAGGGATATCTTCTCGTACAATGTCGAAACCAAATGGTGCCGGGGATACCACATTTTGCGAATTGGCATTGAAGCTAAATGCAAGAAAAGTTAGAAAAAAGATTGTGAATTGTTTCATAATATCTAGAATTTATTAACGTATTAATTATTAAGGTGAGTCTTAGGCGTAATTATTTGATAGTTTCCACTTAAGTGCATCAGACAAAACAAATTTAATAAACCATCATAATATGGATCAAAATATCCATCTTCATAAGGTTCCAGTTTTGCGTTCCATAGGGCATCTACAAACTTTCTACTTTGAGTTTGAGTACCAATCATTGAAGTCGTTGCAGCAGTAGAAACCAAACCTAAAGAATGACGCAATTTTTTAAAGCCTCCAGCCTGAAGAATAACATCAGGACGACTTCCATCTATATTAAATTGATCCTCAAACGTATCAATTCCTTTGCTTAACAGAAATTTTTGAATCTTGCTACAATAATCTTGCTGCCATTCTTTATCTTTTCCAAACCATGCATAATCCATAGCAATATTCATAGGAACACGCCAAGAGTCATATCTGAAAGCTGCAGGCATCCACCGGCTTGAACGAGGCTTCCCATCAAATTCGGTATGATCAACATTGAGAGCTGTTACCGGATCGCATGCTTTTCGAAGATAACTTCTCGTAGAATCTGCACAATCACGATAAAATTGTTCTCTACCATCTTTAGCATACTCAGCCCATATTTCGAAAAAAGCAGGTAAATTATAAGAAGGATCTGTCCAGTTGCAACCGTAGTTATCAGGAGTAAATGTAATTAGTTTATGCTCTACATTTATCAGGTTACGAACTTCTCCAGTGCCATCTTTACTCCACATGGCATCAAGAATTTTTCTGGCTTCGGCATAGTAGTTAATACCTGTATTATTCCCCCAGCGGTTTGAGGCAAATAAAAGATCGGTAATAAAATAAAGTTCGCCGTCTGAGGCAGAACCTTCCGAATTATGTTTCAAAGAGTTCGGTTCAATACTCCATGCAAAATAGGAATCTCTTGGTCCACCATGATGCTGCAAATATTTATTTGTCCATCTCCAGATTCTGTCAAAAACATCTTTTTTATTAAGCTGAACAGCCACCATCAAACCGTAAGATAATCCTTCAGTACGAGCATCTTTATTTTTAATATCAGCCACATAACCCATTGAATCTCCAACCTCGAAATAAACCTTGTTTGGTCCTTCAAAAAGATCATAATAAGCTTTTGCTACTTTTTTATCAATATCACTTTTCTTATACCCATATTCAAGAAAAATATTTCTATATTTTTCTGAATTGAAGGCACCACTGTTTTTTTCTTTATTTTGAACGACCTGATTTTTAGCTGAAAGGGAAAGAGCTGAAAGGGAAATACATACAATAAGGGAAATACAATTATCTAATCGATTAATCTGAATTAAAAGTTTGAGAATCTTTTTCATTTGGAATAATTAAATTTAAGGATAGCTAAAAAGTTGCACATATCGTTTATTCTTAGTTTATTTGTGGTTGAAAAATTAACAATATCCAATTTTTGTATGTACAACTTATCTGCAATATTCGCTAAAATTCCCGACATATGCAAGGATTTTGCCAAATATTTAGTCAATAAGATGGGAAGTTTGCTTCGCAGGGATTAATATATTTTTGCAGGGATTAATATATTATACTAAGCGTGAGGTTCTATTAATAGTTAGGCCTCATATCCTTGTGCATCTCGAAAATAAGCAGTACTTTTGATGCTTCTAATTAAATAGGTACTGATTATGCGAAAATACAAAACCCTTTTATTCGATTTAGACGGCACGCTTACCGATCCGATGCTTGGTATCACTCGTTCGGTGCAATATGCTCTTCAAAAATTTGAGATACAAGTAAATGATTTGTCAGAGTTATGCTCTTTTATCGGCCCACCGCTCGATGAATCTTTCAAAAAGTACTATTCACTTTCGGAGCAGCAGACTAAGGAAGCCATCGCACACTATCGAGTTTATTTCAGTAAAACGGGAATCTTTGAAAACAAACCTTATCCGGGTATTAAAGAGCTATTGCGCTATTTACGTGAGGAAGGATTTCAATTGATGGTCGCTACCTCTAAACCGACTTGCTTTGCCAAGCAGATTTTAGCACATTTCGACCTTGATAAATATTTTATATTTGTAGGTGGAAGCGAACTGGATGGCACTAGAAGTGCTAAGGCTGAGGTGATCAGTTACGTTTTGCAGCAGAATCACATCACGCAACTCGAAGAGGTGGTGATGATAGGCGATAGGGAACACGACATCTTCGGAGCAAAGAAAGTGGGCATTGACTCCATTGGAGTGCTCTATGGCTATGGCAGTTCTGCTGAACTAACCAATGCCGGAGCTACATATCTAGTAGAAAATGTGGAAGGATTGAAAGATTACATCTGTTTGTAATCTTTCGCCAAGCCTCCTTCGCCTGTTTCTTTGTAAAGAGAGGGAATGTCGTGCCCCGTTTGTTTCATCACTTCAACCACTTTATCGAAACTTACACGGTGAATGCCATCGGTATACGATGCATAAATGTTGGCATCGAGTGCACGTGCTGCGGCATATGCGTTGCGTTCGATGCAGGGAATTTGTACCAAGCCACAAACGGGGTCGCACGTCATGCCGAGGTGATGCTCTAATCCCATCTCAGCGGCATATTCAATTTGTGCGGCACTGCCGCCGAAGAGTTGATTTGCTGCCGCTGAGGCCATGGCACAAGCTACGCCTACTTCCCCTTGACAACCGACTTCAGCTCCTGAGATAGAAGCGTTTGTCTTTACTATATTGCCAATGAGGCCTGCCGTTGCAAGTGCACGTAGAATGTGAATATCACTGCAATTCTGTTCTTGTTGAATATGATACAGCACAGCAGGCAATACTCCGCAAGCACCACAAGTAGGGGCGGTTACGATACGGCCTCCCGAAGCATTTTCTTCACTTACTGCAAGTGCATAGGCGAAAACCAGTCCACGGGTACGCAAAGAAGTGTTATATGCATTGGCACGAATATAGTAATTAGGAGCCTTTCTGCGTAGATGAAGCGGCCCGGGTAGCACTCCTTCGTGTTCTAGTCCACGGCGGATCGCTTCGCACATGGTATCCCAAACTTCAGCTAAGAAAGCCCAAATCTCCGGTCCTTCACATTCTTCTACATATTCCCAATACATCTTTCCGGTATGTTCGCACCAATAGAGAATTTGGTTGAGATTATTCATGCTATAAATCTCGTCCAGCGGATTTTCTTCTTGCCCTTCTTCTTGTAGGGCTCCACCGCCAATACTGTAGATGGTCCATGGCTTATTGAGGCTTTTTCCTTTAGCATCAAAAGCTTTAAAACGCATGGCGTTAGGATGAAAAGAAAGAAATTCTTGAGGTTTCCATAAAATATCGACAGGGCCTTTTTCTTCAAGCACATCTTGAATTGCAATATCAGTGCCATGTCCTTTTCCCGTAGCGGCAAGGCTACCATAAAGGGTTACTTCGAAACGTGCACCTTCGGGGTAGCGCTTCAGAAATTGTTCAGCCGCTTTGCGTGGTCCCATAGTATGGCTACTAGATGGCCCTGTACCGATGCGATAAATATTGTGTATACTTTTCATTCTGTGATGCAAATAAATTTATATTTGATGGACAAAGGTAGCTATTTACCTTGAAATTAAGTGCTACTTTTTCGGTTATTATTAAATAATAATTGCTTTTTTATTCATCTTAAAGAAGCAGGTAGTATTTAAGAACGATCTAAAACAAAATAAAGCATTCTACTTTCCATATGTTCACATCCAGAGTAAGTCATACGTTTTTTTTAAGTATCATGTGTACGCCATAATCTTTTTATTTCGTATGGTAGCGCATTACGCAGAAACGGAGTATCCTATTTCGGTTCACTTTCAAAACTATTTGTAATACAAAAAACAGAGGAAAGAATATGGAGCTATTCGTTCAATAACAACCGCTTATTAACGCAATTTTCTTTGCTTCAGAAAAGCCGGTCTTTTTAATTCTTAACGGGATAAAGGGAAATTATGCTTTTTAGATGGAACAATGCTAATAAATTAAAAACCTTTACGTAAAAATCAGGATTGGTTCGTATTAAAGAAGAAAACAATTAAACCTTTTCAAACTTTCTTATGAAAAACCTTTTTTTATTTTTAGGAGTCGCTATATTTTCTTTTGGACTGGCGGCGCAAACTCTTCCTACGTTTAGTACAGGTGGAAATGAAGTGTGGTATTATATCCAGTTTAAAAACGGTAGTGCCGTATTACAGGATATGGGTGACGGTACAAATTTGATGACGAAAGCGCTGACTACCTCTGATAGCCAACTTTGGAAAGTGGTTGGAACTCAGGACTCTTGTGAAATTGTCAGTAAAAATGGGCGGCACATTTACTATACCGGTGCAAGTCGCGGGAGCAGTTACCGTTTTGCTTCTTCTACAAGTCGTATTGGGAACTTGAAGCTTGTGTCTACAACCAATTCTACGTACAGTCCTGCATGGGAAATTCAAAATCGCACCATGCCGGGATATTCAATGAATCAGTGGAGTGGTACCGGAGCAGATAAAGAGTTGGGTAGTTGGGATGCATACGATCCAAATAATCCTTTGGAATTTGTATTGCCTTCTGATATTGTCATTACCGATATGCTACCTACCACATTGGTAGAATACAAATATGCGGCTTCTACTTCTTATAATCCTTCAAATCTAGCTACTCTGTGGTATACAAAACCCACTACGAGTGAAACGGTTTCCAATCCGTGGATGGATTATGCATTGCCTATCGGCAATGGACAGTTTGGAGGTATGGTGTATGGTGGTATTCATCAGGATGTACTTCAGTTTAATGAAAAGACTTTATGGACGGGAAGCTCTACAGTGCGTGGAGCTTATCAAAACTTCGGGCAACTCTATATTGAGGAGATGTGTGATTCTTTGTTCTCTACTACTCTATCTGCAAAAGCTGCTAGAAATTACTATCGTCAGTTGGATTTGGAAACGGCAACAGCCTCGGCAAGTTGGACAAATCCTGCCGGCACAGTTACCTTTAAGCGTGAATATATTGCTAGTTATCCCGATCAATGCATTGCTATTCGTTTGAGTGCTTCGAAACCGAGATGCATCAATAACCATTTCTATCTTTATAATGCAGTCGGTGGAAGGCCTTCTTATGCTGATGGAGAGGGCATGTTTAAAGGGAAACTAACAGCTGTGAGTTACAATGCACGCATGAAGGTAATTCCTGTCGGCGGCAGTCTAACCACAGATGCAACCGGAGTTACTGTGAAAGGTGCGGATGAGGTGCTCGTTATTCTAGCTGGTGGAACCGATTTCGATCCGGTAGCTTCCGGATATATCAGTGGGACGGCTGAGTTGGCTTCGAAGATTTCTGCTCGTGCCACGGTAGCTGGAGAAAAAGGATGGACGGAACTCTATAACCGACATCTTTCTGATTATCAACCTCTTTTTGCAAGGGTGCGGCTCACTTTGGATGAGGCGGTTAACTCTTTACCCACCAATAAACTTATCGATGCTTATACTACAACGACTAATAAATCGACTATGTTCATGTTGGAACAATTGTATTTTCATTATGGTCGTTACTTGTTGATTAGCTCGTCACGAGGTGTAGACTCACCTGCCAACCTGCAGGGCATTTGGAATAGCTCGGCATCGCCAGCTTGGCAATCAGACATTCACAGCAATATCAATGTGCAGATGAATTATTGGCCGGCGGAGGTTACAAATCTTCCCGAAATGCATGAAAAATTTCTTAACTATGTGTACGATATGGCCATTGTACAACCACAATGGAAACAGTATGCACGGAATTCGGGGCAGACTACGGGGTGGACTTGCTTCACAGAAAACAATATTTTTGGGCATTGTACTTCTTTCAAGAATAATTATGTGATAGCTAATGCATGGTATGCTTCGCATATGTGGCAACATTACCGCTATACGCTTGATAAGGAATTCCTCAGAGCAAAGGCAATGCCTGTGATGCTGAGCTGTACGAAGTTTTGGATGGAACGCCTGGTAAAAGCTTCTGACGGTACTTACGAGTGTCCGAAAGAATGGTCACCGGAGCATGGTCCTGATTCGGAAAACGCTACGGCACATGCGCAACAGTTAACATGGGATTTGTTTCGTAATACGTTGGATGCTATTAATGTATTAGGCATTCAAGAGGCAGGAGTGGACAACGACTTTATGGTGGAACTCACAAACAAATTTAATAATCTGGATACTGGACTTGGCATAGAAACCTATAAGGGCACTTTTGGAACTACACGTAATGGGGTTAGCACTGGAAATCAAATCCTCCGAGAATGGAAATATACCGATTATGCCACAGGCAACGGAAGTGAAAGTGCGCATCGGCATTTGTCTCATTTGATGTGTCTTTTCCCTTTCAACCAAATTTCCCCATCAAGTTCTTATTTTACTCCAGCGGTAAATGCGATGAATCTCCGCGGTGACGAATCTACGGGTTGGTCGATGGGCTGGAAAATAAACCTTTGGGCAAGAGCTCTTAACGGAGATCATGCTCGTGCCCTTTTGAAGGCCGCTTTGAAACATTCTACAGCCTATACTGTAAATATGAGTGCGGGAGGCATTTATTACAATTTATTCGACTCGCATTCTCCTTTTCAGATTGATGGAAACTTCGGTGCTTGTTCTGGCATTGCGGAAATGCTATTGCAAAGCCAAAA
>Ga0302210_10000759_pt1 | contig 14284 bp, 8 predicted proteins | sample II_Fen_E3_2_FD_198793 | JGI IMG/M metagenome (GOLD analysis project Ga0302210, IMG submission 198793) | Peat permafrost microbial communities from Stordalen Mire near Abisko, Sweden - II_Fen_E3_2 | ecosystem: Environmental > Terrestrial > Soil > Wetlands > Permafrost | place: Sweden: Abisko... | reverse complement strand
CGACTTGAAAATTTCCATATTGAAAGAGACATTGTTTAAGTCAATATCATCCTCTTTCCCTGTATTCGCAGCAGTACGCATGAAATCACCAAAATCAGACATGACAAACCCGGGCATTGCGGTATCAAGGTCAATCACACACAATACCTTCCCATCAGTATCAAAAAGAATATTATTCACTTTTGTATCACAATGGTTGATGCGTTTTGCTAATTTGCCCTCTCTGAAAAGCCGGTTGCATTGACACATTTCGTAAGCACGTTTTTCAATTTCGTTTACTAATTCAGTCACTCCGCTTAAACGTCCGACACTATCCGCAGATACTGCCTCCCTGAATTGCATTAACCTGAATTCCATATTGTGAAAGTTTGGAATTGTTTCACCCAATGGTTCTCCGGGCAGATCTGTTAACATTGACTGAAATTGTCCGAATGCCTTTCCTGCCTGATAAGCATATGCAGGAGTAACAGCCTCAAAGGTTTTTGATTCTGAAATAAGAATCATCATTCTCCAGTAGTTTTCACCATCGAAATAATACAATTTATTATCAACAGCGGGAATAAGGGTTATAGTTTTGCGCTCTACATCACCTTCCCCTGCTTCGACCAATTTATGGCGGATATGATCAGTGATACGCTGTATGTTACTTTGCAACATCTCAACATCCTGGAAAATGTGATGATTGATTTTTTGCAATACATACTGTGTTTTAGTATCTTTTAAAGTCACACGGTATGTGGAGTTTATCATTCCTTCGCCAAAAGATGTAATATCAGTTACATCTCCCGCAAATTGGAAATTACGGGTAATCGCTAACAACTCAGTCATATGTTTTTGTATTTATTTTAAATTGGAATATAGATAAATAAAAATCAGATGTTTTCACCGGCACTGACCCTTTACATCAGACAGTGCCGATAAATTCTTAGAAAGTTCTTTTACAGTTTAGATCTTAATATAAATCTTGTTCTTATACATATAGCGGAGTACAGCAAACAAAATTAAAACTCCTCCGGCATAACTTAATGATTCGTACCACTGGCCAATAAAAGGATTCAGACCCAGAATCAAAACATCCGCCATTGACCTTAATTGAACTCCAAAAACGTGTGAAACTACATAAGCAAATATTGCATTTGAACCGATGATTATCATCCATTTGGTTCCTTTACGCACATTCCACATATCAATAATCAAGTAGAAAACGGCAAGTAGTAAGACGCAAAGTCCCCCTGAGAACAGAACAAACGAGCTGGTCCACAATTTTTTAATGATTGGATGCCAGATATTCAACACCAGCGCCAGTAAGATAAGTACTGCTCCAAACAGTATGAAACTTTTAAATTTTTTCAACTTGGGTAGCCCTGACTGTAGAATGTAACCACAGAAAACACCAAGCATGGTAGTTGCCCCAAAATTAAGGCTCGAAACAATCCACGTATAATCCAGACCATCATCAAAGCGGCCTAAAATAAATGCATCTACAAACTGAGCTACATTATTATTGGGCGTATAAGCACCAACCGTGCTTCCCCCGATTGGTATCAAAGCCATAATAGCCCAATACAAAAGCAGCAATCCGACAGTTGCTGTTATTTGATGCAACACCGGTAAATAAAGAATTATAATCGTCGCTATCAGATAACCACAGGCAATAGCCTGAAGGGTATTGGAATAGAACAGGAACTTATTTATATCATAAGAGAGTAAATTCCCCTGAACAACCATACCTAACAACCAAAGAATGACAATCCGCTTTATGGTATGTTTCCACAATGGAATATCTGATTTCTCGGTACTCAGCCGTTTGCGATAAGAATACACCATAGAAATACCTACCAGAAACAGGAACAGGGGCATGATAATATCGTAGAAATGAAAACCAAGCCATTCTACATGATTTAATTGCTCATTTATAAAACCCGAGATTTTATTATGAAACACTTTATCAAGTCCCATAAGAATTCCTTCACCCCCCATGATCCAAAACATATCGAAGCCTCTCAAAGCATCAACAGAAATGACTCTTTCTTTTGATAGAAGCGTGGTATCTTTGACATGAAATACGTTTAAACTGTTTGTTAATTTCATTGTTTTGATTTAATGTTATGTTATACTTCCTGAAAATTAAAACCTATTTTACTGGAACAGCATCAAATACTTTTACCTCAAATGGTTCCATTGATATCTGAAAAGAGCTACCTTTAGCAACAGGTTGCAACCTTTTTTCAGCCCGAACATCAAAAAAGAGATATTCTTTGGTAGTATTTTCAGGTATCTCAAATACTTTAGCTACATCGATTGTGAAGGTTTGTTTCTCAGTTGATGGATTCCTGAGCGTTAATATGGCTTTTTTAGGTGACCATGACGTAAATCCATAAACCTGAGTATCTGCCGGAGAGCCTCCAACCCAATGTGTATCAACCATTATATCTTCATTCTCTTTTGCCCAATGTATTGCTTTTGCTAAACAATCCCATGTTGCTTTATTTAGCTTATGTGGATTAATATACATTTCCTGTAGGGCTGTGCCCGTTCCAAAAAAAGACCATATTTCATCTGCAATATCTTTATCTGTCATTTCAAGAGAGTCCGGTATTCCATGGTCCGCAATACAAATACCATGATTCATGAGCGAATTGAGGGGATATAAAGCACCCCTTTTAACTATATTTTTATAGACTTCACTGTCCCGATAATTGATCCACTGCTGTCTTTTTGATCCAGGGCCGGTTAACCCCGTATCCTCTCCATTTCTCCAGATAGCATCTCCATAGTACAGCCAGTAAGGTGAAGGCCAGGTACCTACTGTCAGACTAAAATATAAGTCTGGTTTAAGCTTCCTCAAATCGGGAATTAGTGTCAATAAAGCATTAATATCCTTTTCATAACTTGCATTAGCTCCTTCTGTATCATTACCCAAACCAACCCCGTCAAACTTAAACATCGTAACACCCTGATTTTTGACAAAATCAGAAACTACATCAATAAACCGTTTATAGTAATTTGGTCCGCTTAATGAAAAACCATTGGAATTGGTTTCGAAAGGCGGAATTTGATTCTTTCCATAAGCTAATCGTTGAATTTTAGCTTCGTCGTAACCGCCCCACGGTGAAATCCAAACCCCTAAATTGGAATGATACTTTTTTACAAGTTCAGATAGCTTAGAGAACCCATTGGGAAATCCGGCATTAAATTGCCAAAGTGTTTGATTATTATCCCAACCATCATCGAAGAGAAAAGCATCCATTGGAGTTTTCCGTTTTACGATCAAACTATCAGCAAATGTTTGTATTCTATCTAAGCAAGATGCTTCGTTCAACTTTCTATCTCCATAGGAAATATCAAACCACGAATTATAATGCAACTGCTGATGATAAGGTACTGCACGCTCTCTCTCCAGGTAGTATAAGTAACTTCTTCTCATTTGATTTTTTGAGGTTACACCCCAGACAGTAGAAAACATCAAAGGAGTTGAAATTGTAATAGGCTTATAGAGTTTCACAAATGAACCCAGGAGTTGTCCGGTGGTCTCATTCTGACTCATTGGATGCTCTATGGCGTAAAAGAAATTGTTCCCGGTAAGTGGTGAGCCGGCGACTGTTCCGCTGCTTACCAAACCACTTTCTGTTGGGAGTTCAATTAATCCTATTTGATCAACACGTAGAGAGTCCTTGACACTTAATGTGAATTCCTGTTTGAGATAATTTGATTCATCTTTTAATGAGAGTATCCAATGAAGCTTTAAACCATATTTTTCATTATTAAAATCAGCAGTTATACTTTTACCTTTAAAGCGGTCCGATTTTTTTATAGCGCCAGGCGTTGCAATTATTAAATTGAGAATAGGTCGTTCAGATAATTTAAAATCATCTGATGTTAAACGTACCCCATTTTGTAAAACCACATAAAACCAGGGAGTTCGCTTCCAGTCGGTTATCTGTTTGGTTTCCTTATTTAAAAAGCTTTGTGCGTGAACCACATGATTAGTGATAATCCACTTTGCTTCAAGGCTATTGTTTTTTACTTCAAACAGTGCGCCTTTAACTTTGACCTCGGCAGAGCCAATAGCTATTCCTTGATAATCTGATTGTGCGAATGTGTTGCTTATGAGTAGAGAAAGCAAACTGGCTAGGATGAACAATTTCATTGTATTTATTTATTAAATTATAAGTATTATTGATATAAATCTGTTGGAGTCAGCAAGTATTTAAAAAAGAGCATCAGAGCCAATCATTTCAATAAACTAACAGTCACATCAGTAATAGAATGATACAGACTTAATTGATATTATTAAACCGATTTTGAAGTTTACACTTCAGAGTGGTAACAAAGCCAGGATGTTTTCAATAATTTACTAATTGACTTTTATTGTCAACAATTTATTTAATCCTGTCGATTTATTCCAGACATTTTTGTTAGCAAACTGAATGCTGTATTCTGGACGATTGGTAAGAGTAGCCATTGGGTCGGGAAGATTAAAAAAAACAGTATACTCTTTGCCTTTCATTTCCTTAGGCAGGGTATATTTGGTCTCAATATTGTATTTCCCTCCGGCAAACCACTGGCGGGGATCACAATCAAGTTTTATCGTATGTTTATCAAGGGTATCTGTTTTCGATACAAAAACAAGTTCCACATTCCGGGGATTGATAGGTGCAGCAAATCCAACATTCTCAATCGCTATTTGCATGAAGAAGTCATGTCCAGCAACTGGATTCTCCGTAAACTTTCCTTGAGTTAATACAAAGCGGTATCCAAGCCTTTTATTAATTTCATCCATACACCCATTAGTTCTCCAGTCACTCAGAACAGATCCGTTATACCCCGAATTAAGATAGGACCAGTGGTATTTATCCATCTGAATCAGAGCGTTTCTGCAAGTAGAATAATTTGACACCATACAGGTTTCTCCACCCATTGCCGTGTATTTTGAATCCGATTCCCAGAAAGCCATTTGTTGTGCATTCACGAATGTACCCATATCGCTCAAATCAGCCAGAAAGCAGTCGTTATGACCTGCAATTCGGGACAAATCAGTTTGTTTATACGCTTTTGATTGCGTGAGTGTGTCGGCAGAACCCAGATTAAAACATTTCATTTTAATTTCCGGAGTACGTACACAAATCATACGGTCTTTAGGCAAAGAAGACAGCAAAGCATCTAACACGGCTCGGCGTGGTGCATAATCATCCTGGCTGGTAGGATTCATAATGAAGTTAGTGGTATAATACCATTCACCCCAAATTCCCACAAAACCGGCCTGCATAACATATATTACATCTGAATTTTCAATCAGATATGGTGTTAGTTGTTGAATGTGTTGTAATACAATATCTTGTGCAGCATCCCAAGGCTTATTATTTTCATCGGAGGTATACGCAAACCGTAAAATACATTTGCCGCCTCCTTCTCTTAGAGCTTTCATGTTTGCTTCTATCAAGGATAGAAACTCATTGGAGATCGGTTTGTCTCGAAACTGATCTAAATAATACATGGTGAGTATGAGGGTATGTCCAATACTTCTCTGCAATTTTACGGTGGAAACATTCAAGACATTATTCATGGTTGAAGCAGAATATTCCTGTTGACTATAAAATCCTCGTTCCGGATTCACAAGAGCAGAATCTGACTCCACAAAATTCACTTCCAGTAAGCCGTCATCGGGTATAGTACTTATATTTTTGCATGATAAAAATGATAAAAAAAGGAATAGGATGATAACTTTATCAAAGATTTTATGTTTCATGTCAGTACAAGTTAACTTTGTTTTTGGGGAAAAGTCATTAAATGATAAACCCCGTTTAGCTGGGTCTTTTAATTAAATGCAGGCATGGATTCTGGTAAAATGAATCCAGACCTGCATCAATCATTTTAAGAACATCAAAAACTAATTATTTAAGTTGCACTTGTAATAAATCGCCCAAATTTCCTCCTCCTGGCAAACATCCATTTGCAGTCCAGTTTGCATCGGAAGTGAAAATCCCAAAACCAATAGCAGATGCCCATTGACTGGTAACCAGTTCTCTGATTATTTTTCCTTCAAATTCTACGATTTTTCCAGTTACAGTTTTAGGAGTAGACATGATAATAACTCCACTTCCGGATGGTGCCGATTCAACCCATCCCCATGATGTTTGATCTTTCACGGTAGCCGGGAAATTAAAGACTGTAGCATCAGCCAATTTTACATTTAAAAAACCTTCAATTAAATAGTCGCCACCACATTTATTCCATAACCAATTATTGCTGCCTGTAGTTGGATTATTATCAGAATTGATATATATGTCCATAGGTCCAACCTTGCTGCTATCCAATTTCATATAGAAATAGATATAGTTCTCATCAACACAGACTTTTAATGTTTCTAACACTTTATAGGTAGCCGTATCGGACACAGTTGAAGTAAATAATTTTTCGGTAGGGATTTCAGCCCAATCGGTAAAATCTCCATTAATATTGATTAGAGATTTTGTTAAAGTGATCACTTCATAATAAGTTTTCGAACCATCCTCATTGGTAGCTGTCAACGTAACCGTGTAACTTCCGGAAGCAGTATAGATATGAACTGGATCTTTGTCAGTAGAAGTAGTTTTGTCCCCAAAATCCCAGGAATAACTGGTTGCTCCGGTAGTTGTGTTTGTGAAAACGATGGTGTCTTCTTGCATGACATACGTAAATGTCGCTATCGGTAAAACTGTTGATTTGCAGCTAAATATCAGTACAGCTATCACAGTCAAGAATATTAATTCAATATATTTTTTCATAATGTTTTTTAAATTTATATGTATGTAAATTTAATTGATGAGATCTGATCTCAGGGTAGAATAGATAGGTTATTTGTTTTGATCAAGTCCACTTACCAGAATTTCGTTCGATGGGATCGGATATTGTATCTTCTTGTTATCATAATTAATGATCTCCCAAGGTTGAACTCCGGCATATTGACGATCCATATTCCTTTTGTTCCTGTATAAATCAAACATACGTTGACCTTCAAATGCTAATTCTAAACGACGTTCATCCAAAACTACATCCAAAACAGAGGTATACCCATGCATGTTACTGGCTGTATAAAGTGCATCTCCCGATAAACCGGCACGACTCCGGATTATATTTACATCGGCCAATGCTTTATCATTCAAATTTAATTTGGCATATGCTTCGGCTCTGTTTAAAATGACTTCGCCCCAACGAAGCATGACTGGTGAACTTAACATGGGATTGTTATTCTGATAGGAGAATTTTGTCACATAGTATTTAGGAAATGTACTGCGGTCGGATATTTCCTTTGTTAGCCGAACTATATATTTACTGCCATTATAATTTATAAAATTCTGACTATACGTATTTACGATTTCTGTTTGAACATAAACTTTCAAAGAGTTACTCGTAAAATAATACTTACCATTCGTGTCCAGTGTTACGTCATGTATTTCGTTAGAACGAAAATCTACACCGGTACTGGCCACTGGAAATGTAATCATATAGCTCGTGGAATTGGCGACGTATTGTGGAACAATAAACGCGTGACGAACATCATTCGGGTAACGATCATACAGACTATTTAATGGATCGGATGCGAACACTTCGCCCCAACCCGTACCATCATTCAGATACATGGCACCGATCGATGATTGTTCTCTTGATTCCAATATGGTATGAGCAACGGCCCATAATGTTTCCTTTGATGTAAGTGCATTGGCAAAATACTTTCCAAATGTAGCTGTGGGTTCCAGTTTGGATGATGGATCTTCGCCTCCGAACATTTCGTCAGCTAAATCGACTACCTTTTGATTTTCTTCCATATATAAGTAGACGCGTGTTAACAAGCCCTGTGCAGCCGCTTTGGAGGCATAGCCTGCATTCCCGCGGCTTACACCGCCATTACTCATCAATCTGATAGCTTCATTCAGATCTGCCGCAATCTGGTCGTAGACCTCACCTACGGTAGCTCTGGTAGTGGTTGAGTTATCAGTGCTTTTCCGCAATACAACACCCGGATTTGAACGTCCTAAGGAGTAAGGTTTGGCATACAGGGTTACCAAATGCAAATGGCAAATAGCCCGAAGAAAATAATTCTCGCCTTTGATATAATCCGTTTGTTTATCTGACCCGTCTTTAACCGATTCGATCACTGAATTTGCTCCGTAAATAATCTTGTAACCAAGCCACCATAATGTGGAAACGTTTGCCAGGGTCGGATTTGTCTGATAGGTATTTGCCTCATACAACGGATCGGTAGTTCGACCTGATAAACAAATGTTATCGCTTGGATACTCTGTCATCAGAAAATAATGACGGACATACGAATTCCCGCTTTCATACGACCAACTGGTCACAAATTCATCTTTGAATAAAGAATAGTTTCCATCAGTCATATAGGCAGCTCCACTCTTATCTTTCGCTAATTGATCGGGAGACATACCATCAGTCGGGGAAAAGTCCAAATTGCACGATGTGAGCAACATTAACACTGGAATGATATATAATAATGTTTTTTTCATTTTAGTATTTTTTTATGTGTAATGTGATTAAAATCCAATCTCTATTCCTACAAGTACCTGACGACTGATGGGATAATTTGAATTATACAGACCGGCTAAGGTAAAATCGGAGGTCCTTAAGGATACTTCCGGATCCATTCCTGAGAAATTGGTAAATGTAAACAGATTATCACTGGACAGATAGACTTTACAGTTCTGAATATGTGCAGCTTTCAAAAAATTAGGAGGAAGTTCATATCCTATTTTCAGGTTTTTGATGCGCAGGAAACTTCCATCTTCCAGGTAGCGGGAAGATATGCTGTTTGACGATTTATTTCCATTCATCACCAATTTAGGATGAGTAGCTATATCTCCTTCTTTTTGCCAGCGTGTCCATCCTAAGCCATTGGTTTCAAGTGAAATTTGGTTGTATCCCAGATAGGCTCCATCGGCATCTAGTGCTAAGCGATTATAATTGAATATTTTATTGCCATACACAAAATTTACGTTCACGCTCATATAGAATCCTTTGTAAGTAAGGTTATTGGTCCAACCCCCGCTAAATATGGGAGTTGCTTTTCCTACTACCTGAGAAGTGGCTTCATTGTAATTATTTGTCTTTACACGTTCGGTGACATTTCCATTCGCATCAGTTACTACTTTTTCCCATAACGGATCACCATTGGCAGGATCAACACCTAACCATTTAGGCATAAACCAACTATAAATATCCTGGCCACGTTTCACTTCCTGGCTGACAGAACTCCTTGTTTGCATGAACGGTGCATCTTTCGGGGTTGAGGTAACAACATTCCGGTTAAAGCCAATATTGAAACCCATTTCCCATTCAAAGTTCTTTGTTTTTATGTTGGTGGTATTCAGTTGGAGTTCTATTCCCTGATTCCTGACACTTCCTGCATTGGCTGTGATTTCAAAAAATCCTGTTGAGGGGGAGGTAGGTACGGCCAGTAATAAATCTTTATTGTCTGTGTTGTAAAGATCTATATTCATTCTTATATTCTTCCACAGGTTGATGTCCAAACCAATACTGGACATATATGCTTTTTCCCAACCCAGGTATTGATTTCCCAACCGGGTGGGTGTGGCGGAAACAATAGACTGATAAGAACTGTTCAGCGAGTAAGACGACAAATAGTTATACATCCCGATGTTCGAGTTACCGGTCAGTCCAAAACTGGCACGCAATTTCAGGAAAGTGATCAGGTCATTCCCTTTTAAAAAGTCTTCATTACTGATTAACCAGGATGCTGCTCCCGAAGGGAACAAACCGAGACGTCTTTTTTGTGCAAATTTAGAATTGGCATCAGCACGAAATGATGCTGTGGCAAAATACTTACTGCCATAATTGTATTGAACCTGACCAAATCCGGAATAGCTTCTCAATGGAACTGAATATCCACCGATTTGAAAGATTTCACTGGCATTCAAAGCATCTAAACCGTTTGGCATGCCTTTTCCTGCTGCCGAAGTGTACTCAATGTCTGTCTGTCCCCATTCCACACCAAGTAATCCGTTTAAGGAATGTTCTCCGAATTTATTGCTGGACTTCAACATATTTGTCGTTCCAAATGATTTACCCATCTCAATGCCATTGTATAGATATCCGTCAGCATATTGAGGGCTGTATGTTCTGGGGTCGATAAATAATACGTTTTTAGAAGTGCTCTGGTTAAAACGATTGGTAGTTGTGAATACCAACCAATCGGTAATGGACCAGTTCAGTTGAAAATCGGCAACTAGCTCGTAAGCATGCGTTTTGTTATAGTTATATAACTCATTCTGCAATGAGTTCCATTTATCCTGCGAATACCAGGTTGATCCGTCAGCACGGGTAGAACCGGCTATTTTCTCTAAGTTTCCAGTTTTATCGTATGGAGAATCCCAGGGCATCTTTGTATAGGCATCATTCAGGGTTGTCCAGCTTGATTCGGTCTGAGTGTCCGAATTGGTATACGACAAGCGGATATTCATATCCAAATTACTATACAACTGCGAATTGAGGTTTAAACGTCCGGATACCTTTTTGAACCCGGTGTTAATCAGGGTACCATCTTCATTGTAATAGTCCATGCTGGCAAAATAGGATGTCTTATTGGTACTTCCCGAAGCAGAGACATAATAATCCTGTGTCGATCCTGTTTTAAAAAATGCATCCTGCCAGTTAAAATCTTGATGTAATAAGGCTGATGGACGCATGATTGAAAATAATGAAGGACTGAAAAGTTGTCTTTGCATAGTAAACAATTCTTCGGAATCCATCATTTTATAATGACCGTATAAATTCGTTTTTGTCCCCACCGTGGCTTTTACATTCACTCTGGTAGGTTGGTTTCGGGTGGCTGATTTGGTGGTAACAACAATAACGCCTCCTGCAGCTGCCGAACCGTATAGTGCTGTGGCACCGGCATCTTTCAACACAGTTATCGTTTGTACATCATTCGGATTGAAGGAACCTCCCGGAATGCCATCTACCACATAAAGTGGATTGGCATCAGCTGTGATAGAACCTGTACCTCGTATTCGGATATCAGATGATGAACCCGGCTGTCCCGTTGAATTATAAACAGAAACACCAGCCACTTTACCCTGTAGCATATTCCCAATATCCGAGGTAGTAACATCAGTCAGCTTCTCTGCTGAGAGGGTTACAGCAGAACTGGACATCTCTGATTTTTTCTGACTCGAATAACCCATAACAATCACTTCATCCAGGTTTTGAGTATTTTCTTCCAGGTTGATTGACAATTGTTTCTGGTTGCCTATTTTGATTTCTGACGGAAAATAGCCAATATAGGATACGATTAAGGTCGACTGGTCAGACACATCTAAGGAGAAATTCCCATTTACATCTGAAACAGTTCCGTTTCTGGTTCCCTTAATCATTAAAGAGGCTCCAATAATGGGCTCGCCTTTTTGATCTTTGACTATCCCCGTTATTTTTTTAGATTCGCTTCTTTTCTCATCTGTTTTGGCAAATAAAGCGACTATATTGTTTTTGTCTAACTTGTAATTGATGTTCGAGTTTATCAAAAGCTTTGACATTGCCTTTTCTATGGACACGTCTTTTACCTGTAACGAAACGACCTTATCCAGTCCTTTTAGGCTTTCATTGTAGAAAAACCGATACTGGCTTTGTGATTCAATTACTTTTAGAATTTCTTTTATGGGGCGATTGGTTACATCAACGGTGACTTGTGCGTACAAGCTGGTTGAAAATAATGCAAGGAAAAGGAGGAAACAGCCTTTTAACAAGGTCCTTTTCAACTGAGGATTTGTGATGATTTTTTTTTGCATAGATTTGTTTTTTAATAATTAGAATATCCTTGTGACATAGTGTATACAGACTAGTAACATCTTTCCACTATTCAAGACTATTCTTTAACAGTATTTAATACTAAAACAGCAGCAAGTTGTGATAATATCAACTTGCTGCCGTTTCTTAAGTTAAAAATAAACCCTTTTTTAAGGGTTAAAATGGTCTAATAATCGCTTATTCTCATAGAAAGTGACCTGCTGGTCTTTGACATGAAAGGACACCGGAGAGGTGAGTGTGATGATACTGAGCATGCTTTCCAAACTGTTATTATTGACAGATCCGGTAAAACGTTGATTTCGAATGCGCTCATTTGCAAACATGACTTTCACATTATAAATCCGCTGAATATCTTTGGCAATATCTTCTAATGAAACATTTTCATACCGCAATTCGTTATGAATCCAGCCCTTAAAATCTGTAGAGTTTAAGACACTGCTCTTCGTTTTTTTACGAGTTGTTTTATCATACATGATTCTTTCATTTGGCATTAAAATGGATTCGCCATCCGGAGTTGTTACCCGCACCTTGCCCCTTAAAAGGATTGAAGAAATCAGATTATCCTCGTTGTAGGCTTTCACTCCAAAAGCAGTACCCAATGCCTCCACGGCAATATCATTGCTCCTGACAATAAATGGCTTTTCCGCATTATGGGCTACTTCGAAAAACGCTTCCCCATCCAACAGCAGTTCCCGGGTCTTAACATTGAAGTCCGGAGAATAAGTGAGCTTTGACTGCGAATTCAACCACACTTTACTGCCATCAGGCAATGTGATATTCGCTTTTTGTCCCCGCTCTACCGATACAATGAGCGGTGCCGGCGAAGTAGTATTTCTGGACATATACAGATACACTCCTGTGGCAGTCAGCACTGGCAACAGAAATAATGCTGCCACCCGCAACCAGGTGTTTATTCGGATCCGGATATTTCGTTTCTTATCTGGCATTTCATCGGAATTGGTAGTTACATCAATTTTTGCCTCAATATTTTTAAGCATGCGCAGCTGCACTTCTCTATCCATCGTGGATGAGGAAGCTAATATTTGTTGTTCAAGCCACAACGAAATCTTCCGGTTATTTCTAATCCAAAGACTTAAACGCTTGATTTCATCTTCATTTGCAAGATTTTGAATATAACGTTCAAATATCTCAATACATTCTTTTTTTTGCATATTATCTGTTCGATCTATTATGATATACAGTTGTCAACGGGTTTTTCGCTACTGATGAAGGATATTTAATATTAAACTCCTGACGATATGAACAGAAGGACCAGAATGTAATCGTAATGATTGTGTATTTGGCTTTTCATAAAAGCAAGGGCTTTTGACAACTGTGTTTCGATAGTACTTTCTGATATGTTTAATTGTTTGGCAATTTCTTTATTCGACAACCCTTCTTTCCGGCTTAAAACAAAAATCTCTCTGCGTTTAGGGGGTAGTTCGTCAGCCAGTTTATCAATATAGTCTTCCAATAACTTTTTGTCGACTTCATTTTCGGTGCTATTGTCATTATCTGTTTCTTTTACTTTGACATATTGCTCATAAATAAATTGGATGGTTTGATGCTCATATTCATTCAGCAGCATATTTTTGGCAATCGTACAGAGGTAGGAAATGAATGATTTATCCGGATTTATATTTCCACGGGTCTCCCACACTTTAATAAAGGTACGTTGCACCAGTTCTTCAGCAATATAACTATCGCCTTTTGAAACCTTACTTACGAAATTGTACAGCTTTCCGCTATACCGATGATAAAGAATATCAAACGACTTCATAGAAGCATTCCTCAGCAATTCCAATTCTTCTTTTTCTGTGAGAGCCATACGTAACTTGTTTTTTTTGCCCTAAAAAGTTCTGTTTGTTGAATCAATCTGCAAATGTAGTATTTTTTTGTGTCTAGTCGTTAGTACTTATTCACTTTTCACGACGTAACAGTCCATTTTTTCTAGTTATTTTAACTTTATACAAGGAGCTCCCATTTTTAGTACGAAAACCTGAATAGACATCCATCTGCAATATTCCCGGGATCTTTTTTCCAGGATCCTGTCCCGGCATTCTAAATCCCGCAACCTTTTCCAGGTTTTCATTCCCTCGTAAATTGACATCTTTCCGGAGCTTCAATTATCCTGACAGGGTTGCTTCCGAATCTTTTCGCCTCCCCCACCCTTCCTGAATCCGGTCTTCATCTGTTCGTGGTTCAGTTAGGGTTCAGTTAGGGTTGAGATAGGGTTAGTATAGGGTTGGGATAGGTAAACCTAATTAAACCCTATCGCAACCCTATCTCGACTCTTATTAAATCCTTTTTATACATAGAACAGAACCCGAATTAAAAGAAAGCTTGATAGGGAGTGTCCGGCACTCCGGTGTTTTTAGTTCTAACCACGGTCATGTGGAGGTCTTATTTCCAAATCAGAGTATTTTCGTGTATCTTTGCACCTGCATTGGTTCGCTGTTTCGCC
>Ga0302210_10000758_pt1 | contig 14289 bp, 12 predicted proteins | sample II_Fen_E3_2_FD_198793 | JGI IMG/M metagenome (GOLD analysis project Ga0302210, IMG submission 198793) | Peat permafrost microbial communities from Stordalen Mire near Abisko, Sweden - II_Fen_E3_2 | ecosystem: Environmental > Terrestrial > Soil > Wetlands > Permafrost | place: Sweden: Abisko... | reverse complement strand
TCCATCAAGCAAAGTTTGTACTTCTGGGAAAGTCATCGGGTTTCCTTCAAGTTGAGCAGCGTCAAACACGTATTCCGGTAACATCTTTTTTGCCATCCACATGGTTTTATTCAAATGAATCAATTCCTTTCGATCGTTCTTGTTGCTGCGGGAGCGATTCTTTATTTTTAGGTATATTTTACGCTTTAAAGGTAAAAAAATCGTGAGTATAACTTTTGAAGCAGCTCGAGTAAATAAAAATTTAAGCCAAAAAGAAGGCACAAAGTTAATTGGTATAAGCCTTGATACATTGGTTAATTATGAAAAGGGTAAAAGCATTGGTAATAAGATTACATTATTGAGAGCCGGTGAGCAGTTTGCCAGAAGAATTAACAGTCGATGATATTCCAGACAAGTTTAGAGGGTTGCGGATATATTTTGCGCAGCCAAGTGATTACACGATCGTAAAGATCAGCGGTGGAAAAAAGCTTTGGTGCAGAGTTATCGCACGTAGTAAAATTGCATCCGATTTTTGTGTGGCTAACGAAAGAGCCTCGGAGCCGCCATCGATGATCATGAATGCGATTAGCCTGAATATGCAAGATATTCATTTGATGGAAGAACTCATAGAAAAATCCGCATTGGCGGCAACCAATGCGGATTTGAAGGGTAAATAAAAATACTTATTAGAGAATTATAACATATTACAAGAGGCTTGGAAATGATTAAAATTAATAACTTCAATTAGTCTTTTGAAATTCAGAACATAATACTACTATAATTGACTTAAGATTTGATCAAGAAGTTTTCGTATCGTTGGACTGCAACCCACATATAATTGTATGAATTCCCAAAATGGCAATATTTTTATAATTGTTATTACGGATATTTACTTGTATTTTTGTGCAATCAAGAATATGAATTGTTGGCTGAAATCCTAGGATCGGAAAGACCTGTTTTTGCACATATTTATTATAACAGGCTATAAATTCATCACTATCATATTTTTCAAGTAATCTGCGTACCAATCGATATGCATATTTGACTTATATTTTCCAAAATGCACCAAACGGGAATATACGAAATGATGTTGAGGCACTGCAATGATTAATGCCTAATTTCGTTCCAGCTTACTTCAAAACGAATGCCGTTACCAACTGACGTGTTGTCAAGGTAACGGCATTTTTGACGCTTACTTAATTTGGTAGTCTGAATTTCTACCGGAATTTTAGAATACACGTGTACAGAATCCTATCTTGATCCGATAAAAAGTGCGAGAAATAGTATTGCTATTCGGAAAAACAGAAAATAGCATGAAATATTCTGTTCCTATAAGACATTCTATAGATGGGGAATAGATATTTTTTTTTGTTTTTTCCCCGCAATATCAGCCAGTTAAAAAAGGATATCACATTTTATCGCATTTTTTGGCATTGAAATTGCATATATAAATATGCAGAACATTAAGAAAAAAATATTACAATTAGGAGAGGGTTCAATATGAAGGCAGTTTTATTAGCAGGACCAAATAAAGTAAGAGTTGGCGAGATTGCTGTACCAAAATGTCCATCTGACGGATTTTTATTAAAAGTGAGTGCATGTGGTCTCTGCGGATCTGATATCAGGACTATCCGCAATGGCAGTGGCAAAATAAAGCAATACCCCGTCATTATGGGGCACGAAATTACCGGAGTAGTTGAGGAAGTTGGCAATACTTTACACGCAGACTATAAGGTCGGGGATAAGGTTGCTGTGGGGTCAACTGCATCATGTGGTGAATGTTATTTCTGTAAAAAAGGACAAGAAAATCTTTGCCCTGATCTTAAGTGTCTGGGTAATGGAACTGTAGATTTTCCTGGCGGTTTGGCAGAGTATGTTGCAGTACCACGTCTGTTTATTGAAAAAGGTCCGGTTAAAAAGCTTAGTGATAATGTTGATATTGATGTAGCGGCTTTAGCCGAGCCTCTGACAACGGTAATGAATTCACATGATAACATTACATTTGATTCGAATGATACGGCCGTAATAATCGGAGCAGGACCAATTGGTGCCCTCCATATCGCTAACCTGAAGCTAAATGGTATTGGAACTACAATTATTGCTGATGTGTTTGAAGAAAGGCTGGCATTAGTCGCAGCGGCAGTTTCGCCGGACATTGTAGTCAACGTAACGAAGGAAAACCTGGTAGATGTTATCAAAAAGGTTACACATGGGAGAGGCGCGGATATTGTGATCATAGCATGTTCAGTAAAAGCTGTACAGGAACAGGCATTCAGTTATGTGCGCAAAGGAGGGCATGTGATTTTCTTTGGGGGGCTCCCTGACCAAAATCGTATGATTCAACTGGACAGTAATGTTTTGCATTACAGCCAGCTTACATTACATGGAACTTATATTTCTCGTCCGCATCACTTTTTTAAGGCTATTGAGCTAATTACTCAAAATAAAATTGATTTATCGAAACTTGTAACAAAAATGAAAATGGATGATTTCGATCAAGCCATGGCTCTGGCCGAATCGGGAAAAGTATTGAAGGTTGTTATAAATCCGTAAGTGAATATGGGAAATGGCCATTCTTTATTTGCTTATGGTTTTAATAAATAAATAAATAAAAATTAGGAGGAAAAAATTATGATGAACAGGTTGTATAGCCCACTATTGAACCCAATGACTGAAGGAATTAATTTAGATGATTACTGTGTTGCCACGTATCTGATTGGCGCTGAAAAGGACGAGGACCCAATTATTAAAGCCGCCAGCATTGGCATAGAGCAAACCACGGGGTCTTGGACTGATGTAGAAGCAGAGACAGACGAGGTTAGAGCAAAATATGCTGCTAAAACTCTCTCTGTTTTTGAAGTACCTGATTATGAAAATTTTACCTATATGAAAAAGGACTTAGCTGATCGTGATATGCGATTCTATGTAATCAGAATCGGTTTTCCTCAAATAAATATCGAAGACAATATGCCTCTTTTATTTGCCACAATTACTGGCAACATCACATCTATGCCATATTTACGGCTACTGGATATCGATTTTCCAGCTAAGTTTGTTGCTAAGTTCAAAGGACCTAAATTTGGTATAGCGGGTATAAGGAAGATCTTGGGTGTTAAAGACAGACCACTTTTAAACAATATGATTAAACCTTGCACAGGATATACACCAGAGGTAGGGGCAAAACTCTTTTATGACGCAGCAATAGGCGGCGTGGATATTATTAAGGATGACGAACTGATTTCTGGAGACCGAGCTTTTAACAAACTTGAAGATCGTGTGAAACTGAACATGGCGGCTGCAGCCAAAGCTGATAAGATTAAAGGCGAAACTACCATGTATACTGTAAATATTACCGATGAAGTTCATAAATTAAAAGACAATGCTATGCGAGCTATTAAAGCTGGTGCCAATGCGATTATGGTAGATGCTTTTGGTATTGGTCTATCAGCACTGAGGTCATTGGCAGAAGACCCGGATGTTAATGTTCCCATCTTGGCTCATACCTGCTACGGCGGAGCTCTGAAAACTTCCCCATATCAGGGAGTAAGTTCAAATGTATTATTCAAACTATTGCGTATGTGCGGAGCTGATATTATTCTTATCGAGTGTCCTTATGGTAAATTTGATAATATTCAGAGTAAATATATACGTAGTATTCAAATTTGTCAAGGCAAGTTCTATGATCTAAAAACTTCATTACCATTTATTGGTGGTGGAGTAATACCAGGATTGATTCCAACTATTATGCAAGATACGGGTTATGATGTATTGTTAGGAGCTGGTGCTTCCGTGCATGGTTTCCCAACTGGACCTGTAGATGGTGCTAAAGCGCTGCGTCAAGCTATTGATGCTTGTATGGAAGGTGTAAGCCTGAGAGAAGCCGCTAAAGATCATACAGAATTAGAGGCTGCTGTTAATAAATGGGGCATTTATGGAGAAGAAAATCTGAAAAACCTCTATGCTATTTAACTAAGTTTGGATTGGCTACTACCCCGGAGTGCCGTGAATTGGGTCTCCGGGGGTACTAGCCTTCAAAATATATTCCAATAGACATAGAAAAGAGGTGGATTTGTTTTGTTAGGAAATTTGACGAAGTATCTAAATGAAAAGACTATTCGTACACAGGTTGAGTGTCAGGACTGGGAAGAAGCGGTCAGGAAAGTGGGAAATATACTATTTGAGAACGGTGATGTCGAAAGCTCCTACATTGACGGGATGATAAAATACGTTAAAAAGTATGGCCCATATATAGTATTGATGCCAGGTTTTGCCTTGGCCCATGCTCGACCGGAAGACGGTGCTAAGAACGTAGCCATGTGTATGATCACCCTGAAAACCCCTGTCAAGTTTGGTCATGAGAATTATGATCCCGTTTATGTGGTAATGGGTTTAAGTGCACCAGCGAAAGAAAGACATGTTGAAGCTCTTGCTGATATTTGTAATATTTTAAAGGAAGAAAAAATTTTGGACGTGATCAAGTGTGCCCAGGCTGCAAATGATATCATGAAAATATTTAACTCTGACGAAACTTTACTTTCGCAGCAAGAAATAGCCCATAAATCTTGATATAATTAGGAAAAGCAGACAATCATCTGTATAGTTTTTTTGATAAAAAGATGAAATCTCTTGTCAATCTTTTTATTGACAGCGTTTAAGATATTCAAAAATTGTTTTAAACAATTGTCCAATCTAGGTTAGCAACTTCATTGAACAACGCAAAAAACATATAAGCTCAACTTAATTGCGGTCTTGGAAAATTAGACAGAATACCACTTTTAGAAACAATGAACAGGATCAACCCCTATTCTTGATGATTTCTGATTTTATGAGATGCTTACGCGTATTCAATTCTTAAAATCCAGCACGTAATGAAAGTTGAGCATTTAAGAAATAACATTAAATAAGGAGGAAAAAATCATGGCTTGGAAAAAAGTAAACGGTGCTTGTATTTGTGGATGTGGAATGGGAAGTTCCCTGCTCCTGAAGATTCTTCTGGAAAGTATCCTTGAAGAGAAAAAAATATCTTCCAATATCGAATGCGTTGATTCGGGGAGTGTTCCCAACGGTCTTACTTTAGTGGTGACTTCTAGCGCTTTTGAAAAAGAAATGAACGACAGGTTTGAAGGAAAAATCCCAGTTATAGCAATAAAAGATTTTTACGGAAAAGGGGAACTTGAATCAAAACTTAGAGATATTGGTGTTATTGATTAAAAATCTTGTTTTGAGAGGGTAATATTACGGCAAAAAGCATGAAGAGAATGTTTTGAAAAACCGGAAAATCTCTAGTGTACTGACACATTGACTTTTAAATAAATTAATTTTTAATATGCCGGCAGGATATAAAATGAGTCAAAAATACAAAATTAAATATCAATGTGTTAGTACACTAGAAGTACTGATAGTTATGGTAGCTGCGCTGAATACGCAAAGGAAGGCGGATTATATAGTGGCGCTCATAGATAACCATAAAACTTTACACGAATATCAGAATGTTCTAATGATTCAAACAGGAACTGTGTTAAAGAAGAAACACTACAAATCTACGATACCCCAGAGAAAGGATAGGGAAAGTGTCAGAAAACCTGGAGTTATTAAGACAGCTGGCACTGAACGTAGTTAAGAAAGGCACTAAAAAACACTCCAAGAAAAGTCTAAAGACCAGATAATTCAGAGTAGAATTAGATACCAAATATACTGATTGGTTGCTGGATATTAATTTTGGTCAATAGCAAAACGGATCATGGCAATATTTACGAGACTAACTATAATCGAGAAAAAGGAATACCCGATAGAAGATGTTTTGTCAAAGCTAAACGTGGACACTTTCAACTGTCATGGATAGCTATCTTCTTTTTGCAAAAATCATAGAGGGTTGGTTACAATATTTCTTTTATTTGACTAAACAAAAGAAAATATGTCCCTTAAAAATTTTAGAAAATAGCTTTCTGGAGAAAAATGTATTAATACTTTACCATAAGGGTGATATGAGAGGTATCGGGGTTATTAATGAAGAGAATATAAACCGATACCCATAAAAAAGAGGAGGTCGAAGAAAACTATGGTTAGTGCAATCATGGAATTTTTAGCTAACGAGGTTTTAACTCAGGCTGCAGTGGTCATGGCATTAGTTGGTCTTATTGGTTTAGTTCTCCAAAAGAAACCCATTGAAAGAGTTATGACAGGTGTTATTAAGATTTATGTAGGGATGACCATTTTTACCCTCGGGCTTAATGCAATTTGTGCTCAAGTTGACATTTTTACAAAAATGTCTTTGCAAATTGTAGGTGCTTCGAACGTATTGGAGAGTGCAACCAGGGTTCCTATCATTGCCTCATATGATAACGTTATGAGCGCGGCGGCATTAACGCTCGGGTTAGCGTATGTTGTAAATATATTAATTGCGCGATTTACAAGGATGAAGATTATCTACTTGACCGGTCATTGGTCACATTGGACATGTATCTGTGTTTGTGCAGTACTGATGAACTATTTGGGTATTGCAAGTACTACGGCTATCTTAATCGGCGGCGTTATTGTTGGGACCTACCAAGTCGTGTTCCCCTATATGCTTCAACCCTATACCAAAGTATTAACGGGAGGGGCGCCCATAGCCTTCGGACATGGTGTCAGTTCCTGTGCCTTAATCGGTAGTTGGATCGGAAGCAAAATAGGGGACCCAAATAACAGCTTTGAAGATATCGAATTGAGCGGACGTTTATCTTTCCTAAAAGAAGTTGTTATCACAGTGGCTCTAACTATGTCGGTTATGTATGTGGGCTTGTCACTAATCGTAGGTAAAGATTTTGTTATGACATTGAGTGGTGGAAAGAATTGGATAATGTTTTCTATATTTTCTGGATTTGGTTTCTCCGCTGGTCTTATGGCTCTTCTTTACGGAATTCGTATGTTTATTGCTGAAATCACTCCGGCTTTCCAAGGTATTTCCACAAAACTAGTTCCCGGTGCTATACCAGCTTTTGACTGCCCCGTTTTTTTCCAATACGGTGCAAACTCTCTGCTGATTGGTTTTGTTATTGCTCAGATTTGTTCTGTTATTAGTATGGCTATTTTAATGAGATTTGATATGACTGTTCCAATATTAATGGTAACCTATGAAAATTTCTTTGGCGGCGGTGTTGTAGCTATTTTTGCCAATAAATTCGGTGGTAAAAAAGCTGCTATAGTCGGTGCAATGTTCTTCGGTTTTACTGCAACATTAGGAAGATCTCTTTTCTTCCCAATGCTTGGTCCAATGGTTGCTTTTGCGCAAACGACAGCTGAATGGGATCAAATGGTTGTCTGCACAGTGGTAGGCTGGATTGGAAACCTCCTTGGTTTAGCACAATATATGTTCTAAACAATCTAACCGTTCAGACTATAAGCATAACCAACGCTATAATCTGAATACCAACAACATAAATGTAAAAAATAAGGGGTGTTATTATGGCTATGAAAAGCTTAATATCCAAGGATTCAAAATTCTTATTCCTACTCGGGGTTCTTTATATCTTTGTTATGTTTATAATAAGCAAAATCTAACTACCAAAACAGGAGTCTGCGTAGCAATGGAACAAAAAAGGGCACTAAGAATATAATCTATGGATTTTTCTATTATCAATTAGCTTATCCAGGTTAAATAACACGTCTATCGTGCTACTTAAGTCTTTTACAATAGAGCATATAATGTTCAATTATATGCTCTATTGCAAGTTTCAAAAAATACAATCAGTAAAGTTCTCCATGATTCATTCAATATATGGGGGAAGAGATCATGTGGACGTAAATAAAAAAAGAACAAGGCTAAATACATTATGATATATATATCGAGGTTCTAAGAGAAGATTTTATTACACGAGGAGGAGTATATTGTGATAAATTTCCCCTGCTTTATTTGCCTGCAAAAACAGTCTTTAGACACTATGAAGAGATTAAAAATTGAAGACTCTATTCAAGAAAAAACTCTCAGGAAAATTATGGAACTATTGTTAAATATTGATTGGAGTCTTTCATCGGATGAACTAGAAAATGAGGTTAATATTGTTTTTCGTCGTGAAATTGGAAATGCTGATCCGTTTAAACAAATTAAAGATATAAATAATAAAGAATCCATGAAGTTAGTTGAAGCAATCAAAGAGAAAATTAAACAGACAGATGCTGATAAGAAAATTGCAAAAGCTACGTTGGCTGCTGTAGCCGGCAATATAATTGATTTTGGACCAGGTAAAAATTTTAATGTTGGCAAAACGCTTCAAAGGTTTTTAAACAAAAAACGATTACCAACAGATTTTAACTATTTACGTGAAGAATTATTGACGGCAAATACTATTTTGTATTTTTTGGACAATGCAGGAGAGATAGTATTTGATAAATTATTTTTGGAAACAATAAATTCACTAAGAAATAAGCCATTTTCTCGAATTAGTTTAGTTGTTAAAGGAGGACCATTTGTTAACGATGCGACTTTGACAGAGGCATTATCTATTGGCATGAATGAAATTCCTAATGTGGAATTTAGAAAAATTGGTAATGGTGAACCAGAAACTGGTCCAAATAGAAAGTCAGCAATAGTCGAAAAATGGATTAAAGAGCATGATATTGTGTTATCAAAAGGTCAGGCTAATTATGCAGGTTTGCATACATATAAGAATATTTATTTTTTGTTAATCGCAAAATGTGCTCATAGCGCCAGTGTATTAAATGTTCCAGAAGGAAGTTTGATTATAAAACGAAGTATTTGAAACTAGAACGCATACTAATCAGTGGAAATTGTAAAAAAATTATTTTACTGAAAAATCAAGAGGAAAGCCTATATTTTAAGATAGGGCTTTCCTACTTTGTGAGCATAATATACTTTTATACAGTACATGTATCTGCGTGTTCAATTCATTTATTAAGAAAATACTACCAGTATAAAGTTTTACTCTCATAAATACAAAAAGTATGCTATTCTTATGAACACCAGATAAAATAGGAATCTTATCTATTTTCGATATAGTTTATTTTAAATAAATCACAATTTTCTGACTTTAGCTAAACTACAAACAAAAAACAACTGCAAAATATTTCATATCAAATAATTTTCCAGTATTTTAGCCGTATTCAAAAAATTAAGATCATAATATATTGCCTTTGATATTATAATGTCAGGCTGAAAAAGGAGTGATTATCGAATAGATATTTTTAAATATGTATATAGATTGGGCTTTTTATGGGGAATTTACACCAGAACTAAAAAGGTTAATACTTTAATTTTTTCTTATTTACTGGTAGAAATTGATAATATTTTTGGGGGTTATGTAGATGGAAGAAAACTTACGTTTGCTTATTGCAAATGAAAATAAATTTAATCCTTACACTGATGACAGTTTAGCTTTAATGTTGAAAACATCAAGACAAAATATTATAAAGATAAGAAAACAATTAAACATTCCAAGTTATAATCTGCGCCGACTTCCTTATCTTAAAGACAAGATAAGGGAATTTATTAGTGAAGAAAAAAATATATCTGATCGAAAATTAGTCAAATCTATTCAAAATTTGGGCTTTGATATTTCCACCTTTTCTGTATCTATTATTAGAAAAGAGCTTGGAGAAATAGAAGAAATTGATGAGAATACTCAACCTAATGATAATGATGTATTTTGCCATATTATTGGTTTCAACGGTAGTATTTTCCCCAAAATTATGCAAGCTAAGGCAGCGATATTATATCCACCCAACGGGCTTCATACTTTAATTATAGGACAGACTGGAACTGGTAAATCACAATTAGCCATGGCTATGTTCGAATTTGCTAAAAGCATAGAACGAGTTAAACCAAAATCGTTAATTCGATTTAATTGTGCGGATTATTCTAATAATCCACAACTTTTGCTTTCACAATTATTTGGACATGTTAAGGGGGCCTATACTGGCGCTGAAACGGAAAAGAAGGGGTTAATTGAAAAAGCTGATGGCGGTATAATATTTTTAGATGAAATCCATCGATTACCAGTGGAAGGTCAAGAAATGCTTTTTTCTATTATTGACAATGGCGTATTTCGTAAGCTAGGGGAATCGGAAAACGAACATAAAGTTAATGTAATGGTGATAGGAGCTACGACTAAAGATCTTGATTCTCAACTTGCACTTACTTTTCGACGAAGAATACCAATGGTTATAGAATTACCACCTCTCTATAATCGTTCAATAAATGAAAAATATGAAATAATTGTTGAATTTTTTAGAATGGAAGCTGAACGCCTTGGCATCCCCATTAATGTGAAATCCGATGTAGTGTGTGGACTGTTATGCTATAATTGTCCCGGCAATATTGGTCAACTTAGAAGCGATATTCAAATGGCTTGTGCTAAAGCCTATTTGAAATATGTAAATGAGAATAAGAAATGTATCACTATTGGTCTGGCAGAGTTTAATAACGATGTGTGTGAAAGCTTATATCGCAAAAAATATACATATAGTGGTATAAAAAATTACATTAATAATGGAATTTCAATTCAACCGGGACGAAAAGAAGTGGATATATATGATGATACGGATTCATATATATTGCCAAATGAAATTTATGGCTTTATTGATCAGCGATTTGAGGAATTAAAAAGGCAGGGCGTTGAGCAAAACACTATAGGGAAAATTATGGAAAGGGAACTCGAAACCCATTTAAAAAGAACCACAAGTTATTTGCAGAAAATAAATATTAACATGGAAACAAAAAATATATCATGTTTAGTCGGAAATGAAATATCAAGTATCGTAGCAAAGATGTCGGAAATTGCAGAGAAACGACTAGGTCCACTGGATAAAAGCTTTTATTACTGCTTGGCGTTACATCTTCATGCAACAATTCAACGAGTAAAACAAAGCAAACCAATATTTAATCCAGAACTTAGCAGAATTAAAGAAGAGTATCATGATGAATATTTAACAGCTATAGAAATTTTAAGATTTGCTGAGGAAAAACTTAAAATCAAATTTCCAGAATCTGAAACGGGATTTATTGCATTATACTTAAGAAAAAAAGCCATTAATCTAAAAAGTCCTAATGGAATTGTAAATATTATAATCATTAGCCACGGACACGTTGCATCTGAAATGGCAAAAACTGTAAATAATTTGATTGGTCAAAATTTTGTTGAATTTATTGATATTGACTTTGAAGAAAAAACCGACACAGCATTAAAAAGATCTATTGAATTATGTGAACGAATCCATATGGGAAACGGTATATTGATTCTTGTAGATATGGGGTCAGCTATCACATTTGGTGAATTAATAACAAAAGCGACCAATATTCCAACAAGAACAATAAACAAGGTCCATACAGCCATGGCTCTAGATGCGGCTTTTACAGCGATTAATCAAAATATGACTTTGGAAGATTTATATATGACTTTGGATAATCAAAGTTATTATTTTAAACCTAAAACAAATAATGGTCAGCCGGTTCTAATTACTCTCTGCATAACTGGAGAAGGTGCAGCTCAACAAATAAAAAAATTTATTGAAAATAATTTTAAAGAAGAAATAAGACAAAGCAACATTGAAATCATTCCAATTTGCTTTATAAAATATTGGGATGCGATAAATGCAATAAAAAAAATTCAGGAAGAAAATTTTTTAATTGGAATTATTGGTACAATTGATCCAGATATTAGTAATGTTCCTTTTTTATCTATTGATAAAATATTTGAAGAAAAAGGGGAAACTTTATTGAGAAATTTACTGTTTGCTGGGCAAAATGAGTATTTAGTTAAAACTAGCATTCCAGTATTAAATCAAATTTTTGATGATAAGCTTATATTACCACGAGCGACATTTAAATCTAAAAATGTTGTTTTGGATGAACTAAGCCAGTTGTTATTGAAATATGGTTATGTGCAAAAAGGTTATTTACTGGGAATATACGAACGCGAACGAATGGATAATACTTATTTGACTGGCACAATTGCTATTCCACATACTTTTGCTAAACATGTTATTAAACCAGGAATTGCAATTGCCACGTTGCAGAAACCGATTAACTGGGGAAATGATCAATTTGTTGATAAAATATTTATGATTGCTTTACCAGAAGCAAGTTCGCTTGTTTTCCGTTTTTTTTATCAAGTTTGGGCTGATCAAAATTTAATGGAAAAATTAATGTCGTGTACAGATCGGCATGAGTTTATAAACCATATTTTGGAGTGTAAGTAAAAATACTGAATTTCAATAGATTTTTTTGCACTACTTTCTCCATTATTTTATTTTTTTCTATAGAATGATAAAAGATTATTGAAAAACTTTTATTTATAAAGAAGGACTTGAATTGGATATACAAACAAAGCTGTTAATTTTTGCTATAGATATGATCGGTCCATTATTGCTAGGATATGCTTGCAAATATCAGCAAGTGTTTAATGCTGGATTTTTTAATAAAATGATCTTAAATAATATTCTCGTGGTTTGCCCACTTGTTTCTTTTTTTAGTTTTTGGATATTACCAATAAATAGTGACCTGCTATGGGTTCCGCTCATTAGCATTGCAATGGGATTTTTACCAGGGGGGATAGCGTATATTATTGCACAATTGAAGTATTCTGATGACCGAGAGCGCGGTTCCTACGTGATGGCAGCTAGTCTTTCAAATTTTGGCACAATTGGTGGTATTTGCGTTTTTCTTATTTATGGTGAAAAAGGATATGCATATCAACAAATTATGGTGCTATTTCAATATGTGTTCATGTTTACGTGCTGTTATCCTTTGGCACAATCTTATGAAAATCGATTTAAAAAGGAATCAATAAAGCAGAAAATATCATTGAAAGCAATGTTGTTCTCAAAAAATCAACTTGCAGTATTAGGAATATTACTTGGTGGAGTTTTACACTATTTAGAGGTGCCTCGTCCACATGAAATCAATGGTACAATACAAATTTTAATTCATTTTGGAACGTGGACAGGTCTCATTCCGGTCGGATATTCGATAAATTTAAAAAAAATTCGTCAATATTGGCTATCATTATTTGATTTATCAATAATTAAGTTTATAGTTACACCAATTATAATTTACTTTTTATCCCACATTGTCATCCATGATATTAATATGCTCGGAACAATTCTTGTACTTTCATGTATGCCAACGGCAGTAAATGCAGTAATTACCTCAAGAATTTATAATTTAAATGTTGATTTGAATGTTGCTGCTTTCATTGTAACAACGTTACTGTTCTTATTTATTATTTATCCACTTCTTTTTATCGGATTATCATGTTAGTTCAACTTTTGTGAATATTAATAAAAAGTTAATTATATAATTGCTCATTTATAGAGGAATAAATATAAAATTTTATAATGAATCTGATGGTTCCGTCAGATCATTTAGCGTTCTCATATAGAGGAATAGTCATGAAAAAAGGAGTTGATAGTTTATGCATGATTTTATAGATATAATGTTATTGATTTTTGGTATAGTTATTATTTTTTTCTTTTCGTTACTTATTGTTATAAAAACAAACAAACTCAAAAAAGGAAAAATCATTGAGGTTATTTGTTTTTTAGATAATAAAGGGACGCACAATATAGTGGCCCACTTGTCAAGACATAAAGATGAGCTTTTTATAATGAATCTGATGATTCATGCAGACCATTCAGCATAATCTAGTAATATTTCCGGATAGTAAGCTTTCGCTGGTGGAATGTTACCAATAGCTGAATGACAACGAATAAAATTATAAGTATGGATATATTTCTTGATTTCTTTGCGAGCTTCCTTGATGTTATTGTATTGCGTTAGATAAGCCTCTTCATACTTGAAAGTACGAAACCAACGTTCAATCATGACATTATCTGCCCAACGACTTTTCCCATCCATACTTTGAATAATATGGTTATCTTTCAAGAATTGGATGTATTCGTTACTGGTAAATTGACACCCTTGATCTGAATTCAAGATGATCGGCGTAGCTACTTTAAAAGCTTTTTTCAGTGCATCTAAGACCAGTCTGGTATCAAGTGTATCCTCGACTGACCATCCAACAATACAACGGCTGTACCAGTCAATTGCAGCTGTCAGGTACAAGAAACCGTGTTTGATTGGAATATAAGTGATATCGATAGACCACGCTTGATTCGGTCTATTGATGATAGCACTTTTCAAGAGATACGGAAATACCTTGGATTTTTGCTGTCTCTTAGACAGATTCATTTTCGGATAAATGGCATCAATACCCATTTCTAACATATAGTGACGCGTCTTTTTTCTGCCAATGTTATAACCGTGTTGCTTGAGCTGTGATGATATTTGACGTGCACCCCATGCAGGGTTATCGGTGT
>Ga0302210_10000751_pt1 | contig 14378 bp, 10 predicted proteins | sample II_Fen_E3_2_FD_198793 | JGI IMG/M metagenome (GOLD analysis project Ga0302210, IMG submission 198793) | Peat permafrost microbial communities from Stordalen Mire near Abisko, Sweden - II_Fen_E3_2 | ecosystem: Environmental > Terrestrial > Soil > Wetlands > Permafrost | place: Sweden: Abisko... | reverse complement strand
TGTGTCCACAAAGCACTTTAATGGTTCTGCTTCCTGCGCCATTTTTTCCAGTTCACCAAAGCTGAATTCTTTGCCTTCTCTGATCCACTGACGTCTGCTTTCCTGTATCATCCAAAGACCGATAATATTTTTAAGGAAAGATGTCTTTCTGCCATATCCGCCTTCATTTGTGATATTCAGCCTAGCAGACTCTTCACTGATCAGCGGTGCATCCAGTTCTGTTCCGAATAGTGACCATGTTCCGCAGCTGACAAAAATAAAATCTTTATCCTGCGTTGGCACACTGACCATAGCACTCTGTGTATCATGCCCAGCTACAGCTATCACATCCGCAGTTTTTTCAAGCCCCAGCTCCTCACATACTTCTTTCCTGATCTGTCCCACTTTTGTACCGCAGGGAATGATTTCAGGAAAAATATGTTCCGGGATTCCCAGTGCTTTAATAACTTCCTGTGACCATTCACCCTTTGCTGCATCCATCAGCTGTGTCGTTGATGCGATCGAGTATTCCGCATGCTTCTCACCTGTCAGGAAAAAGTCAAACAGATCCGGTGTAAGCAGAAACTGATCTACCCGTTCCATCAGTTCAGGTCTTTCTTTGACCAGTGCAAGAAGCTGAAAAGCTGTATTCAACTCCATAAACTGATTACCGGTAATCTCATAAAAACGATCCTTATCAATCAGCTTAAAGCTCTCTTCAACCAAACCTGCTGTTCTTGCATCCCTGTAGTGAACGGGATTTTCAAGCAGATTTCCCATGGCGTCTGTCAGACCAAAATCCACTCCCCAGGTATCAACTCCGACACTGTCAAACCCGCCAGAGAGATTCGCTTTGATCATCCCCTGCTTCATTTCATAAAAAAGGCGCAGAGTATCCCAGTACATCGTATTGCCAAGAATAACCGGATCGTTTGAAAAGCGATGAATCTCTTCCAACGTGATTTTTTTGCCGTCAAATGTTCCAATAATTGCTCTTCCAGAAGAAGCACCATAATCGAAAGCCAGCACTCTCTTTGATTTGCTCATATTCTCTCTCCGTTTCATATCGCACAACACGCCAAATGTAATAGCATTTGGCGTGTCATCCACAATCCTTTTATCGTTTCTGACCAAATTTCAGTCAGATCATTTTTAGCGAATATTCTTGTACAGCGGACCATAAGCAGCACATGCTCTGTAGTCCTGTCCTTCTTTGTCCATTCCGAATGCATTCCAAGCTGCCGGTCTGAAAACATCTTTTCCCGGAATATTGTGCATGCAAACAGGAATTCTCAGCATAGAAGCCATCGTAATCAAATCTGCTCCCACGTGTCCATAGGAAATTGCTCCATGGTTAGCACCCCAATTGTTCATTACATCATATGCTGTGCAGAAAGGACTGCCTTCCTTGCTGTCGCATCTTGGTGTAAACCAGGTGCAGGGCCATGTATAATCTGTTCTCTTCCAGAGTTTATCTGAAACTTCGGCAGGAAGATCAACTGTCCATCCTTCAACGATCTGAAGAACCGGTCCAAGTCCTTTCACCAGATTCAGGCGGATCATCGTTGCCGGCATTTCTGTTTTGGTTTCGAATCTGGATGAGAAACCGCCTCCACGGAAGTATCCGTTATCTGCTGCACACCACTCGGTTGCCTCCAGCATTGCTTTCTGATCCTCTTCTGTTACATCGAACCATGGTTTCATAGCAGGTTTTCCATCTGCATCTTTGCAGACACCGGATGCATCCAGACAGCATGCACCTGAATTGATCAGATGGATAAATCCGTTTGCTGCTTTTGTATGTCCTTCAACTTTATATCCTGTAGCCTTCTCAATAGCACTGCCACTCCAATAGGTACGTACATCTGCGAACATCTGTGCTCTGTTTGTCAAAAGTTTCATAAAGAGCATTCCCAGACCATTGAGAACATCATTTTCTGTTGCCAGAACAAATGGCTCTCTTGCTCCGTTCCAGTCAAAGGAAGTATTCAGAATTGCTTCCGGGAAATCACAGTTTGGCCAGTGATCAGTCCATTGTCTCTGCCCCTGGAAACCACCGCAGATAGCGTTATGTCCAACGGCTTCCTCTTCATCTCCTTCAGGCAGATTTGGATTTCCCTGATAAAGATCTTCAATGATAACGGCCATCTTTGCAGTAAATTCCCAGTCCTGCTTTTTCTGCTCAGCCGTTTTTTTGATGAAATCAGGATTTTTATCCCAGCCTTCCTTGCAGTTCTTTTTCATCCATGCAAGTGCCTTCTGATATTCTTCTTCACTGTAAATGTGCTCTTCCATACGACGCAGAATTTCCACTTCATCAATAGACTCTACACGCATACCGAGATATTCTTCAATAAAAGCAGGATCAATGATAGATCCGCCGATACCCATGGTAACAGAACCGATCTGAAGATAAGATTTGTCTCTCATCGTTACTGCTGCTACTGATGCACGACCAAATCTCAGCAGTTTATCCTTTACATCTGACGGGATATCTGTATCATCTGCACTGCAGACTTCCTGTCCGTAAATGCCAAATGCCGGAAGACCTTTCTGTGCGTGAGTAGCCAGAACAGATGCCAGATATACTGCACCAGGTCTTTCTGTTCCGTTAAATCCCCAGACGCCCTTGATTGTCATGGGATTCATATCCATGGTCTCTGCTCCGTAGCACCAGCATGGTGTTACAGTAAGTGTAATTGCTACACCTGATCTTCTGAATTTTTCTTCACATGCTGCCGACTCAGCAACACGTCCGATTGTTGTATCTGCAATCACAACCTTTACAGGTTCTCCATTAGAATATCTGATATTGTCTGTAAAGAGTCTGGCTGCTGCCTTCGCCATATTCATTGTCTGCTCTTCCAGAGACTGTCTGACCCCAAGCACACCGCGACGGCCGTCAATAGTAGGTCTGATACCAATTACCGGATACTCTCCGATGTATCTGTTCTTTGCCATGATATATACCTCCAAAAATTGTAAAAATCCTGTCTGAAAAAATTTTCTCTTCAGACTTGTTCTGTACGCCCTTACCGAGCGATTGAATTAATTATACAATAATCAGATCCTCAATAGCATGGATTTTTATATTATTATATAGACATATTTTGTGATTTATGTGGACTCTCTCATTTTCTCCGGTTATAATGTATAGTATCATTGAATTTTGTCAGATTAAAATAGATATAATGATAGAAAGGACCTGTATGAAGGCGTTTCATGAAGTAAGAAATTATCCGTCAGATTTTATGGTATGGCACAGAGCCTATGAAAATATCAGTTTCATTGCACACTGGCATCGTGAAATAGAATTGCTTTACATAAAAAAAGGTTCTATTAAAATGCAGGTTACCAATCATTCCTTTACTGCCAGAGCGGGAGATCTGATTGTCTGTGACACAGGAGACATTCATTACAGTAATTCTTATGAAAAGGATTCCTGCCTTGATTTCCTGATTTTTGACACAAGTCTGATCAGCAGCCATTATCAGTACCATGGCTTCTCAAAGCCGGTACTGACTGCTGCAGAGATGAATGCGAGCGGTCTGGAACCCCTGCTTCTGGAATTGGAGCATACTATCGATACCGAACTGTCCGGACACCGGGAATACTATCAGGATATCATCCGGGCAAGCCTTCGAAATTTCTGGTTCCGCCTTCTGAGAGTTATGCCTGTCAATTCTGATCCGGGTGTCATGCAGAACAGGCGCAATGCCATGCTGAATGATTTTCAAAATCTGCTGTCCTATATGGAAGAGCACACCCAGCAAAATATTACGCTGGAGGAAGCAGCTGATATGATGCATTTTTCTCCCAGTCATTTTTCGAAGGTATTCAAGCAGCTGATCGGCATCAACTTTGTAAAATATTTGAATATCATCCGTGTAACACAGGCCTCTGAGATGCTTCTGAATCCGGACATGAACATAACACAAACGGCCTACAACTGCGGATTCCAGAACATTCGGACTTTTAACCGTGTTTTTAAGGAAGTTACCGGGCAGACTCCCAGTGCATACTTATCTGTCACAGAAAATCAGACAGCTAATTTCACCTATTATAAATCCAGTTCCAATATTATGGCCTATGCAGAAAAAGATCCTATGACCATCGTCAAAAATGCTCCGTTGTAAACCAAACTGGTCATTTTTTAGGAAAACCTTTCATTTTCGATAAATCCGGATGTATTTTCCGTCATTGACTTGCGTATAGCCAAAATCTTTTTCAATATAATTCATGATCCAGCTGTTCTGATCCGCCATCAGCTGTCCATACCAGCAATCCACAATGATCACATCCGGCTGCTTTTCGGGATAAAGCATCCAGTAATGCAGGAGCCGCTGATCATATGCCGTAGGATTGACCACGGAATAATGGCAGATTTCCACTTTTTTAAAAAGATACTGCGTTGTGTCAAGATTCATGACCTGATTCACGACAATCAGGACTTTATCTCCATTATGGATATAGCTCTCCCAATCCTTATAATCACTGTTATATACATAGGCTCCCATATAACTGGACAGCGTTCCTATTCCGGGTCCGTATTTCATGATCCCACCGCTTTCCAGAACATTGTTATAGCCTACCCCGGAACGAAGCGGGTATCCTTTTCCGATTATTGCTGTCAGGCACCACACTGCCAAAAGCAGAAATATCAGTCTTTTTGCCTGGGTCTGCATTTTTTCCCGTAAAAGCATGATCAGCAGAACCATTCCCCAGAAAGCCGCCAGCATGGCATGAGGAACAGAATCAATCAATGTAAGATCTGTCAGATAAGCCACTGCAATCAGTGACAGAACCGATCCGATCATGCCGTCCATGAACAGAGATCTTCGCTTTGATTTCAAAATCCCGGCTGAGATAAAACCGCAGATGGCAATGACAACAAGATGTATCTGCATCGTTTCATAGCCCGCATCCAGAACAACCCAGAAAAATATCTCCACCATACAGGAAATCAGGACTGCACTGACCATAAGGTATATCGGAATCAGATCCTTTTTCAATTTCTTTCTCTTTAAAAAGATTCCCAGTGCCGGTCCTGCCAGAATTCCAAGGATCATCAATGCCAGCTTCAGGATATCTTTCCCCGCACGGGCAAGTTTTGTCAGCATTCCCGCTGAATGTGTCACATCTCCATTCAGTATATAGGCCATTGTATTGAGCAGACCATATACATTGCTGTTATGCAGCAATTTCAACAGATACACGGCTCCGCACAAAAAACAGACCAGTGTGAAAATTCCGGCGTCACGCCATTTTTTCTCTTCTGATCTCCGAAATATGATAATGAGAAAGAACGGAAAAAGGATCAGACAGGATGGATAGGCAAGAACTTCCCCTGCCATGGCCAACCCTGCGAAAATCAAATATCTGACCTGCTTTTTTTCAGAAATATAATAATTCATGAAGAAAAGTGTCAGGAGGGTAAAGAACCAAACCTGCATAATTCCAAATTCAGGCAGCATGATTTCCTTGGGGATTGTATTAAAATAGATCAGACCCAGATAAAAAGCATATTCCTCACCAATGAATTTCTTTACCGTACGATACAGATAAATACTCAGGAACAGGTGTATCACAGTTCCCCAAACCCGCAGGTATATAACAATGCCTGTTGCAGAATGGAACAGGAACAGATACGGTTTCATCAGCAGCATACACAAAAAAGCTGAAGTCTGATGCGGTTCCCACATACTTCCGAACAGAGAGTCTCCCATGGCATTGCGGTAAGACATCACCACCTGGTATTCCTCATCCAGTCCGTACGCAAAAAAGAGCATTTTTACAGCAGCAAAAACGCTTAAAATAATACAAAATTTTTTAAAAATCTTTTTTCTTCCAGCCAGATCCTTCGGCCAGAATGATGTCGCTGTTCTACTCATATAGTGTATTTCATCTCATTTTGTCTGTTCTTCTGCTTCAGATGCTGTTCTGATCTCATCCACAATATAAGGGGGACGTGGTCTGGTTGCATCCAAAGTTCTCCAGACATATTCTCCCACCATGCCAAGCATCAGCATAACAAGACCAAATCCGCATAACAGCACGCTCATCAGAGATGCCCATCCGGCGATCGGTGTTCCATGGGAAAATTTTTCTATCAGAACCTCAATTAAAAGGATCAGTGCCAACACATTAAATGCCACTCCTAAAAATGACATCATCCGCAACGGAAAATAGGAAAAACTCATTACTGAATCCATCACAAGCTTTATTTTTTTACCAAGGGTCCATCTTGATCTTCCGACTTCTCTGTCTTTTCTGACAAAGTAAATCATATCCGTCTGAAATCCGACCCACATCACCTGAAGCGTCAGGGAAGAGTTTTTCTCATCCATTAATTTCAACACTTCAATTACATTTCTGTCTATCAGGTAGCAGTCACAGCCGCCTGCCGGCATATTCTTATTGACAATTCTTCTTATGATCGAATAATACATGTTTGCAAAAAAGACTTTTACAGGATTCTCATGACGCTCTTTCCTCACTGCCAGGACCACTTTATTGCCCCGCTTCCAGCTTTCATACATTTCCAGTATCAGCGTAGAATCTTCCTGTAGATCCGCCTGCTTCGTGACCGCACAGTCTCCCGTGCAATGAAAGAGACCTGCTAAAATTGCTGCATGTTCTCCGAAATTTCTGGAAAGTTTTATACATTTGATATGTTCATCCTGTTGTCTCAGCTGATTCATAACTTTCCAGGAATCGTCTCCGGATCCGTCATCCACAAAAACGATTTCATAGTCACCTGTTTTTCCCAGAATTTTTTCTTTCATATCTAAATACAATGCTTCCAGGGTATCTGCATTGAAATAAACTGGTATTATGATGGAAATCTTGCTCATTTTTCCCCTTTTCTCCATTCCTGTCTTTTATGTCATCAATCTTTTTTCTCTGCTCCGACCATATTCAGGTATGCCTGATAGTCCCTGATATACTCGTGTTCATCATAATGTTCGCTTGCAATGACAAGCAAAATGGAATCCGAAGAAAAATCATACATTTCTTTCCAGAGCATTTGTTTCAGATATAACCCCATACGCGGCCTGTTCAGTTCTATCACTTCTGTTTCTGACCCATTATCTACTTTGACTTTACTTGTACCGCAAACATTGATCATGACAAATTCCGAATTCAGATTTGCATGACATCCACGTACCACTTCGTCATCCGATCCATAAATATAAAAAATACGTTTCATAACAAAAGGAATATCCTGTCCGCTTCCTTCTACAACTACCAGATCCCCTCTGTTATCCCCAAAGTCTTTAAAATTCAGTATCTCATATTGTTCTTTTAATTTCATGCAGCCTCCACTTATCGGAATTGATTGATCATATCGATCACATATTGCTGTTCGCTCTGAGTCATTCCATTATACATAGGAATAGAAAGAACAGTATCCGCATATTCTTCTGTAATCGGAAAATCTCCCTTTTTGAATCCCATTGAAGAATAAGCTTCTGATAAATGCGGAGGAATCGGATAATGAATAATGGTACTGATTTCCTTTTCTTTCAGATATTCCTCTATGTCATTTCTATTTTTCACACGGATAACATACTGATGCCATACATTATTGCTTCCCGGCCGTTCCTGTGGCAGTATCACTCTGCTGTTATGAATTTCATTCTGATATCTTTCCGCCAGTTTTTTTCTCTCATCTGTAATCTCGTCCATATATTTGAGTCTGACATTCAAAAGACCTGCCTGTATCTCATCCAGCCTGGAATTTGCTCCTACCACTCTGTTGTAATAATGCTTTTCACTTCCATAATTTCTAAAGACCTTTATCTTTTCAATAAGTTCTCTGTCATTTGATATCACTGCACCTGCGTCGCCAAAAGCGCCGAGATTTTTAGTCGGATAAAATGAAAAACAGCCAATATTTCCAAATGTTCCTACTTTTTTTCCCTTCCACGAAGCGCCATGAGCCTGTGCACAATCCTCTACCAGAAGTAAATGATGCTTTGTGCAGATGGCAGTGATCTTATCCATATCCGTAACATGCCCATAAAGGTGAACTACCATGATCGCTTTTGTCCTGGATGTAATCTTTTCTTCAATTTTATCTGCATCAATCTGATAATACTGATCCGGCTCCACAAATACAGGGGTTGCTCCGTTCATGGTAATTCCCATAACGCTTGCAATGTAAGTGTTGCCCTGTACAATGACTTCGTCTCCCGCTCCAATTCCAAGCATTTTACATCCAATCCACAACGCATCCAGACCACTCGCAAGTCCTGCGCAATACTCCGCTTCCTGATATGCCGCAAATTTTTCTTCGAACTCTTTTAGTTCTTTTCCAAGAATATACCAGCCAGAACGAAGCACTTCAAGTGCTTTTGATTCATATTCCCCCTGATGCTGTAAAAATCCCAGATCCATTCTATTTGCTAAAATCTTCATTTCAAACATTCTCCAGTTTCATTTCTTTTAGTGTGTCTTGTTGTTGCCAGACACCGTTGCCGTAATACCCATTTCAGCTAAAACCTTCTGGGATTGCCGGGCACGATTCGTTCCTCCGAAACTAGTGACCACTTGCTGGTAATAGGTTGCCGCATTTGTATTATCCCCGCTCTTATAATATGCATTTGCCAGATTGTATACTGTATCCACATTATTCTTATTATACAGAAATGCTTTCTGCAGACTTGTAATAGCAGCTGCATAATTTCCCTGTTTATAAGAGCTTATACCTGCATTATAATACTGCGCAGCTACACTTGGGCCTACCAGAGAAAGAAGCGTATTATATACATTCTGGAACGCCTGTGATGTCTTCTCTATTTTGGTTTCACCCTGAATTTTCTCCAGTGCTGCCGCAACTGTAGCCGTATCCGCCGGCGTAGTCAGATAAGAATTCACAGCCTTCAGAAGATCCTCCATTGTCTGGAGTGTTCCATCCGTACCGACATAAGCATCCACTTCTGTCTGAAGTTTCTTATTGCTCTGTGTCAAAGTATCCACTTTCTGCTGCTGCTCCTCCATATCTGCTGACTTGGAGGAAAGCTGTTCACTGACTGTCTTAAGCTGGTTATTTACATCAGCTTTGGCTGACTGGATCCTTGCTGGTAAGATCAGGAAAAAGGTAATTGCCATTCCTATCACAAGTCCCATGACAAGATAAACAATGGATGAACCACTCACTCCTTTAGGCTCATGTACGTCGATCGGCTGTATAATTGTCTCGTTGCCGCTCTGATAACGGTACACTTCTTCATTCTTCTTTTGTTTTACTGCCGTTACTTTCTGAATTTCTTCTTCCACGGGATGCTGAACCTGTGCAGCCTCTTTCAGGTAACGCTGCGTCATCATATTACCATGATCGATCTGCTGACATTTTTTCAATTCCCGTTCTGTCTTCTGCCAGTCTTCCGCATCCATATAGAGCAGCGCCAATAATAAATGGGCTCTGATAAATTTGGGATTCATGGACAAAACTGCCTTTAACTGAATAACCGCAAGATCTTTGGAATCCTGTGCACAATAAACAAGTGCCTGATTATACTTTTTTATCGTCTGATTGATTGTTTCCAGACGACCCCCATTATTCTGAAGCATGATGATATAATCATCTGCAATATTTTTCTTTGGTCTGAGGTTTTTGCTGATTACCCATTCACTGAGTGCTGCAACTACTTCTCCCGTTTCAAAATAAACGAGACCCAGAAGATTTCTGGCCTCCACATTGTTTTTGTTAAACTTCAGACTCTGCCTCAGACTGTTAATTGCACCTGTCAGGTCACGGACTTCGGCTTTTTCCAGTCCTTCATTATAAAAGGCATTGGAAGTCATCATTATTTTTTTATATAAAACCACATCGACACCGCAATTTGTACAGAAATCAGCCTCTGTCAGACGGCATCCGCAATGATAACAATTCATACTTCACTCCCGCTTTCATCACTGTTACTCCGCAGTGCCATCCGTATTTTTAGTTTCTGCTTCTTTGGTTTCTTTTACAATTTTCACCATAATATCAGCCATATCAGTCAGATCCTGATTATAAATAGCATCTTCTGCATCTTCTATTTCCAAACTGGGATGAAATTTTTTCAGTTCTTCCTCAAAGTTTATCATATAATTCCTTTCTGTTCTGTAAATACACCTTAAGCTGACCGACCAGATATAGGGAACCGGCCGCAAAAACAGTATCCTTTTCCGTTTTATTTCTGATACACCACTCAAATGCCTCTTCTGCACTTGAAAAATGTCTGCATTCCTGTTCACCGAGGCATGTTTCCAAAAGACCCACTTCCCTCGATTTTCTGCTGCCTGCAAGCGGAGTAAGCAAATATATGGAAAAGAGTTTACTATCCCGCAGGAAAGCCATCATAGTAAGATAGTCCTTTTCCTCCGCGACAGAAAAAATCAAAAAACGTTTTCCGTTTTCCGAAAGTTTCATTCTGGAAACCGTTTCCAAAAATGCTCTGATTCCATCCGGATTATGCGCTCCGTCGAAGTAGATCCCCGGAAGTATCTCTTCCATGCGTCCTTCCCAGAATGCATTCTTCAGGCCGAGATATACCAGCTGTTCCTTCAAACTGACTATATTTTCTTTTTGCAGCTGTGCGGAGGCCTGTACTGCCACTGCAGCATTCTCACACTGGTATAGTGCATGGGCTGATAAAGAAAAGCGCTTACATTCATAATACCCAGTGTCATAAGAAAAATCAATGCCTTTATCGTGAACATTCTGCTTCCCGATCTGTGTACATTTGACCGGTATTGCTGTCGTTCCTATTCTGTCTGCTTCTGATCTCAGTACATGGGTAACCTCCGGGTCATCATCCAGAAAAATCAGTGGAGCATCTTTTTTGATGATCCCAGCCTTTTCTCCCGCAATTTCGGTTAATGTACTGCCCAGTATCTGGGTATGATCCAGTCCAATTCTGGTGATAATACTCAGAACCGGGTGCGGAAATGAATTAGTTGCATCCAGTCTGCCTCCCATTCCTGTTTCCAGAATGATCAGATCCGGTTTTCTTTTTTCAAAATAAGTCATCGCCATTTCATAAAAGAACTCAAATTTGCATGGTACTTCCGGAATTTGCCTTTTTTCCAACACTTTTTTGACCGTTTCCAGAGACTCCAGGAAATCCTTCTCTGATATCAATTCCCTGTCTATTCGGATGCGTTCCCTGACATCTGTCAGATGTGGAGACGTAAAAAGTCCAACGTGATATCCGTTTTCCATTAAGATACTTTGCAGGAAACAGCATACCGAACCTTTTCCATTTGTTCCAGCAACATGAACAACGGGAATGCCGGATGACGGCATCCCCATATTCTGATAAAAAGCTCTGACAGACTCTATCTCCGGCTTCTTTTTAAACTGTGGAAGCCCTGTCAGATATTCTTCCGCCGCTTTCATCTGTTCCGTCATGAAAAATCACTCCCACATTTTATGAATCTCAGTTTTTCAGCTGTACCAGTCTCTCTTGCACCTGTGTCATCATCTGTTCATATTTTTCCATTTTTTCCTTCTCTTCAGCAATTTTTTCTTCTGGTGCCTTTGAGAGGAATTTATCATTAGTCAGCATATTTCTGGAACGGGATAATTCACCTGCAAGTCTTTTTTCTTCTTTCTGAAGGCGTTCGATCTCCTGCGCAATATCTATAAGCTCTGTAAACGGAATATACAGGCTGGCATTTGGTATCACTACGGAAACAGCGTCGCCGGCAATTCCGGTTTTATCATTTTGTATAATGACCTGAGAAGCATATGCCAGTGATGCAAAGAAGAGTTTTCCTTCTTCGAAGATCTGTCTGAGCTCCTCTTCCATGCTTACCACATAAACTGCCGCCTTTCTGGATGGCGCTACATTCATGCCGGCCCGCACATTACGAATCCCGCGTACAGCTTCCTTAATAATTTCGATTGCTTTTTCTTCTTTCGGGAAATTTCTGTCTTCCTGATATACCGGCCAGGAAGAAATCATAATGGATTCCTCCTGAGGCTGCAGAGTACAGAATATTTCTTCGGTAATAAACGGCATATAAGGGTGAAGCAGTTTCAGTGCATCAGTCAGTACCGTTGTAAGTGTCCAGAGAGCCGCATTCTGGCTTGTCGTATCATCAGAATTATACAAACGCGGTTTGACCATTTCGATGTACCAGTCGCAAAACTCCTCCCAGATAAAATCATATACCTTCTGAACCGCTATACCCAGTTCAAAATTATCCATATTTTCAGTCACTTCACGGACAAGTCTGTTCAGACCGGATATAATCCATTTGTCTGCCGGTTCCAGTTTTTCGGGTCTGGTTACCGTTTTTCCCTCTATATTCATTAAAATAAAACGGGATGCGTTCCATACTTTATTGGCAAAATTCCGGCTGGCCTCAACTCTCTCATTATAAAAACGCATATCGTTCCCAGGTGCATTTCCTGTAATAAGAGTAAGCCGAAGTGCATCCGCACCATATTTTTCAATAACATCCAGAGGATCAATCCCATTTCCAAGAGACTTGCTCATCTTCCGTCCCTGACTGTCACGTATAAGACCATGGAACAATACTGTTTTAAATGGTCTTTCTCCCATTTGTTCATATCCGGAAAAGATCATACGAATAACCCAGAAGAAAATAATGTCATATCCTGTTACCAGAACGTCTGTCGGATAAAAATAGCTCAAATCTTCTGTCTGTTCCGGCCAGCCAAGTGTTGAAAATGGCCATAAAGCTGATGAAAACCAGGTATCAAGTGTGTCCTGATCCTGTGTCAGATGTACAGATCCGCATTTCGGACACTTATCCGGTTTCGTCGCTCTGACCACCATTTCCCCACACTTATCACAGGTATATGCCGGTATCCGATGCCCCCACCAGAGCTGCCTGCTGATGCACCAGTCACGGATATTATCCGTCCAGTTGAAATATGTTTTACTCATACGCTCCGGTATCAGTTTTATGTCACCGTCCTGCACTGCTTTTACCGCAGGTTTGATAAGTTCATCCATTTTCACGAACCACTGTTCTTTCACCATCGGCTCGATTGTTGTATGGCATCTGTCATGTGTTCCGACATTGTGGTTGTGTGCCTCTATCTTGCAGAGCAGACCTTCCTGCTTCAGTTCCTCTACAATCTGCTTTCTTGCCTCATACCGATCCAGTCCTTCATACTTTCCGCCATTGCTGTTTATTGTGGCATCATCATTCAGAACATTGATCACCGGCAGATCATGCCGTTTTCCCACTTCAAAATCATTCGGATCATGTGCTGGTGTTATTTTTACAACACCTGTCCCAAACTCCATGTCTACATATGTATCTTCCACTACCGGAATGGCTTTTTTTACAATCGGAAGCCAGACCATTCTCCCTTTCAGATAAGAATAGCGTTCATCCTTTGGGTTGACTGCCACTGCAGTATCACCCAGCATGGTTTCAGGTCTTGTTGTGGCAAATTCCAGGAATTCCGTTTTACTTGGATTACCGTCCATATCAACCAATGGGTACTTAATATACCAGAAATGGCCTTCCTGATCCTCATATTCCACTTCCGCATCAGAAATAGATGTATTGCAGACCGGACACCAGTTTATCATTCTGGATCCTTTATAAATCCAGCCTTTTTCATGCATCTTGCAGAAAACTTCTGTTACGGCCCTGTTGCATCCCTCGTCCATTGTAAAGCGTTCTCTGTCCCAGTCGCACGAAGATCCCAGCTTTTTCAGCTGTGAGATAATGCGGCCGCCATATTCTTTTTTCCACTCCCATGCACGTTCCAGAAACTTTTCGCGTCCCAGATCTGCCTTATCAATTCCTTCTGCTTTCAGCGTATTGATAATTTTTACTTCCGTAGCAATGGAAGCATGGTCTGTACCCGGCTGCCAGAGTACATTATATCCCTGCATTCTTTTGTACCGGATCAGAATATCCTGCATCGTATTATCCAGTGCATGCCCCATATGCAGTTTACCGGTAATGTTTGGAGGCGGAATAACGATTGTAAATGGTTTTTTTGTCTTATCTACTTCAGCATGAAAATATTTTTTATCTATCCATTTCTGATATAGACGGTCTTCTATTCCATTTGGATCATAAGTTTTTGCCAGTTCTTTGCTCATCTGCATTCTCCTTTTTTTACTAAAAAAACGCCCCTGCCATTACAGCAAAGGGCGTTTTAAAACGCGGTACCACCTTTATTCGCAGATTTAACTCTGCCTCAACGGCACAAGAACAGATCCTGCGATCCTTTCTGATGCCAGACCATTAACGCTGATCAAACGGGATCTCACGATCCGGCTCCAAAGCAACCTTCTGTTTCCTTTTTCTGAAAAGCCTTTCAGCAATATGGCTTTCTCTCTTGCAGACAGGGGAACATACTCCTCTTCTTCTCAACCTTTTTATATGATTCAGTCTTTCTGATACACTATCAT
>Ga0302210_10000750_pt1 | contig 14386 bp, 8 predicted proteins | sample II_Fen_E3_2_FD_198793 | JGI IMG/M metagenome (GOLD analysis project Ga0302210, IMG submission 198793) | Peat permafrost microbial communities from Stordalen Mire near Abisko, Sweden - II_Fen_E3_2 | ecosystem: Environmental > Terrestrial > Soil > Wetlands > Permafrost | place: Sweden: Abisko... | reverse complement strand
GCACTCAAAACAAATTTATCAACCCAATAAGAACCCTACACCGAAATAACAGTGGAAAAACCAACCCTATATTAACCCTACAACGATTAAATAATAAGGATAAAAATAAAGATAATCAATGCATTACCTCGTGTTCATATTTTAGAAATTAAAGGTTAAATACTGTACTGCTCGATTCAAATCAGTGTCTGTTTACTCCCAAAATAGGTCTTTTTACCGATTCTTATGAGTAAATACACCGTATGAACTTGTGCTCCATGGGAAAGGGGGAGCAAATCGTATGATTTGTTCCCCCTTTCAGCATCCCGGGCTGTACACTTCAACCTTTACCGTTCAGTTATGCCGAGCAATCCGGGGTATGGAAGCAGGGACTGCCGGCATTGGCTGCTGAACCACGCATTGACAATAATCCCTTTCTCTTCTGGTTTTTCCGATTGCTGCTAGTGGATAGTTTTGTTCCTGTGAAAGGAATAAGACAACATCTGATTATTCCTCTTTCTTCAATACTTCTAAACAAAAAAAAGCAGGCAGAAAATAACCTGCCTGCTTTGCCTATGGGGATAAAACCTGTTTAAATACCGGAACTTAACTCTGCGCTTGCGATCAGGGTTACATTATTGCCAACCATTGCTTCAGGGAACTTACCGCCAATGTTGAAATCCGATCGTTTCAAAACTCCCTTGATTGTAAAACCGGTTGTTACTTTCTTGTTCATGGGATTCGTAACGGTACCATTCATCACTACATACAATACTACTGGTTTGGTAATGCCGTGCATAGTCAGGTTTCCTACCAATTTATAGTTGTTACCTTTCATTTTTTTCAGCGATGTGCTCTTGAAATTTAAGGTTGGATATTGCTGTACATCAAAGAAGTCGGCACTTTTTAAGTGCGTATCCCGAGGTTCAACATCGGTATTGATACTGGCAATCTGAGCCGTAACTTCCACCTTGGCATCACTGTGATCCGCCCGGGTGCTGATAACCTTCAACTCAAATTGTTTGAAGTTACCTGTTATTTGGGATATGGTCAGGTGCGAAATCGTGAATCCCAACCGTGAGTGTGCCGGATCAGAAACCCAGGTTTGTGAAAATGCCGTACAAGCAACTAATACAAATGCAATGGCTAAACTAATTCTTTTCATAATGTTTCTTTTTTAATAATTCATATTCGTAATTCAGAAGTGATTTTCTCACTCGTTTTTATCTGGTGCAAAGATAGTTCCCTTCCAGAACCCTCAATTGTACTTTTCAGAAAAAGAGTGGTACTTTTAGGCCAGCATCCCACCTCAGCCATTTCCTTGCCAGCACGCTAAACCTGATACTCCGGGGAACGAATCGTACGATTCGTTCCCCTTTACAGCCTTTGGAACCGAATGCCTCAACGGTAAACAACTTTTTCAGTGCAGTAATCACAGCCTGCACCAACTCCGATTGGTATGTCTGCCCGGAATGGCATGTGAACACCCCCGATTTTATAATGCTGATAAATGTGGATTTGAAAATGAAATTTCCACAAAATTACGAAAGTAGGCATGTCCCCTATGCGTTTCAAGTATTTTTTTATGACTATCCGTATGATGTCCTGAAACCTTATTTTTGCCTTTATCTTTCGGATCCCTGCCCCTTTTGATTACTCCTGAATGCTGGTATTAATTAGATACCTATAATTATTCATCTGTTCGTTTTTGTCCTGCACTTGTTCTGTGCAAAGAGAGGGCAAAGAGAGGGCAAAGAGAGGGTAAAGTGAGGGTAAGGAGTGCCAAACCTCTTTTTGCCCTCATTTTGCCCTCTCGATGGTCTCCTAATACTTTCACTGTACCTGGACATGTACCCTATTGGACAAACTCCAGGATAGGAGTGATCCCGCTGATTGTGAAGTCCGGTGTTTGGCAGTGAGGATGTTCGGTGGTAGTTGGGGATTGTTCTCAGAAAGAAGGCTGCCTGAAAACCGGGCAGCCTACTAAGTATACTCTTCTACAAATGAGGAAACGGGTTATTCGCCCGGGAATAGTTCGTTGTACTCCAATATTAAAAAACTCAAAATTATCTTCCAGCTAACGTACATTCCAACGAATTTATAGAAATCAGCTATTTCAGTACTTCAGTCAGTCAGAATAAAGCGGTACAGTCAATACAAAATTACGAGTTCTATTTGTCAGGTTTTGAATAATCGGGTCAGGTTAAAAATAAAGACAAATATCTTTTGGTTCACTACACCATTATCGGCTGTACCGCCTACACTTTTTTCTATTTAAAACTATTCCAACAGAAATATACCCCGTAATATTGTGTTGGAGTAAGTGATGGTTAAATTGTATTTTCCACTTTTCCAACCCGCAACAGGTAAATGAAAATCATCCACTAAACTCGTTTGAACTGTTTCGAGGTAAACAATCCGGTTTGAGTCATCGCTGAGAGTAATACTGGCTTCGCCAAGGGATGACTCGAAATAAAGTGCCAGTTCGATATCGCTTATAGTACCACTAACCGGTATGAAGGATATTGATAAAGGTGCGGGTCCTGGCCCGGGAGTAGAAGGCTCTTTCGTAATCACTATCGGAGTTGTTTCTGTGGCCCTTACCAGTGTGTTTGAGAAAAATGAAACAAGGATCAGACTAAAAATTAGAGGTTTCATATAGAATGCTTTTTTAGTTACATTTTATTATCTATTTTTGCATTCAAAGTTATTGCTGTAATATCATACTTCCAAAAATAAATGTTGTACGTCGGAGATCCTGTTTAATTATAAGTATCAGGTAATCAGTCCATAAAAACAACAGGGTGATAAAAGATCTGTACGGATCAGATTCCTCTCACAAATCAATGCTGTTTTAACTAACCGGTTGGTGCAAAAAGCACACATCCGGGTATTAAAAAGAAATTGAAGGATCGGAAGCCTGAGGTGAAGACCATTGACGCAAAGATTCGATTCAATTTATCCCGTAACGCACTGCACATTATGAATCAATTAAAAATCTGTTGCGCTATTCTGTTTATCACCATACTGGCTTCGTGTCAGCCTCAACGTTCAAAAAATAAAATAATCCTTCGGGCAGAAACACTCTTTTCGACTTCTCCGGAGCGGGCATACCTGGCATTATCCTCCATAAAACATCCCGATAAACTTTCGAAAGCAGACTATGCTGCCTGGTGTTTGCTCTACACCCAAACTAAATTAAAACTTCAAAAGACCATTGGTTCTGATAGTTTAATCCTGGTGTCTGTAAATTATTACAAGAAAAGTAACCTGCAAAAGCAAGCCGGGACAGCTTATTATTTATTGGGGTATATTAAACGTACATTCAAAAAGAATAAGGAAGCGATGGAAGCTTTTAAACAGGCTGATTTTTACTTTCGAAACTTAGAAGAGCATAAAGTAAAAGGATTGCTGAATTATTTTCTGGGGGATATCTGCATGGAAGATGAATTAAATAGTTACGCACTCACGTATTATAAGAAATCACTGAATTATTTCTTGTTGTCAGGTGACCGGAATCTTCAGGCTTATGATTATCGTCAAATTTCAAATATGTATCATGTGTTGGATTATCCCGTTGACAGCGTGATGCATTATTCCAACCTGGCCCTTAAACTCTCAAAAGCTGCCGGAGATTCTGTCAATTACAACTATATCTTAGCCCGTCAGGGGGAATTGTTGTATAACACTAATTTCAAACTTTCCAACCAATACGTGCATCAGGGGTTCCGCTTTTTTCCGGAACAGAGAACCTATTATGCTGCTTTCCTGTCGTATACTTATTCCAAGTTAAACATGCCGGATTCTGCCAAATATTATCTGAACCTATCCATGTCCGATCGTTCGAATACCAAGACTAAAGTGATCAGTTATCTGGCAGGAGCCTACCTTGAAAAAAACGAAGGAAACAAAGACCGAGCTTTTGAGTATATTGAGAAAGCTTATGCTTACCGCGATTCTGTATTTCAAAAGAGCATTCACAGCCAACTCTACCGGATCGATAAACAGTATGACCTGACCAAAAAGGAAGAGGAGAATACAGCCTTAAAAATCAACAACCAGAACAAGTTGCTGGTCATAGGTTTGTTAGTCATTATCGTATTGGTTTTATTGATAGTGTTCCTGATGGTTTCTTCCCGATACAGGAAAAAACAGGTGGAACACCGGATTGAAAAACAGCAACTGGAGTTTGTGCTGAAAGCAAAACAGGCAGAAAATGATCAAAAAAGGAATCTGCTACTCTCGAAACTTCAAAGCCGCATAGAAAACACCCTGCAATTAAACCGCCTGACGATGGGATTGATGAAGCATGAAAAGCTGGATGATTTTATAAAAGAACTATCCACACAATCCATCCTTTCGGAAACCGACTGGCAATACTATATCGATGAAGTAAACCATATTTTTGATGGTAAAATATCCTATTTGTCCTCAGTAAACACCCAACTCACGAGGGCTGATATGATCGTAATCACCCTGATCAGCCTGCAGCTGGATATCTCCGATTGTTGCAGTTTGCTGAATATGAAGAAAAATGCCATGTACCATCGCCGTAAAATCATTAAGGACCGTATTGGCTTGCAACAGGACATTGATCTGGAAGACTGGTTGAGTACTTACCTGGTTGGATGAATCGTGAATCGGTTTACCGGCAGGTATATAGTGCAAGAAGGTTCTTTAATAAATAAAACAAAGGGAAACCCGAAGATTTCCCTTTTATTGATTCACCTGTTGTTGAAACCCTTGATGCTATACTTTTTTATCCTTTCTTTCCAACGCTTCGAAAGTTGGAACGATAAGTCTAAAAACTACTCCCTATCAGGGTTTCTGGTACTCCTTGTCTCAGGAACTAAAGGCTTCAGATTACAAATTTTATCTTCAGGAACTGGATGCTTTTTACCGGGTCCCCATCTTTTATTTCAGGAAACCATTGCGGCATGCTTTTTACCAGTCTGATGGCTTCCAGGTCCAGGTCCAGATCCACACTCACAGGAACCGTTGCACTTGAAATATACCCGGTTTTATCGACAATGAATCTTACTTCTACGGTTCCCTCTTTCTTGTTCTTTAAAGCTCTATCCGGATATTTCAGATTCTCACTTAAAAATTCAATCATAGCTTTTTTACCAAACCTGAAAGCCGCTTTGCTGTCAGTATCGAAGTACTCTACCATCCTGCCTGTATTATCATAACATTTCCCCGAAACCAGCATCCCGTTATCAAAGATATCATCCCGCCTTGGCTTTCCATTCTCCCAGAACAACTTAAAGATACCGTTCTTGGTCCCTGAGCGGTAGTCAATCTCTCTTTTGAGCTGACCATTTTCATACCATTCCCTGAAAGTGCCTTCGGGTATCCGTATAAACCGGTTGGCAATGCCGGTTGGTATAGTTTGTTTCCCGTATTTCCGGATGATTGAGTCCGGAAGGTTTTCGGTCAGTTTTGATTTCATAAAATACTTTTCCGAAAGCTTTTTATGGGAGGCATAGTACAGTTGTTCCAATACCCTGTCCGGGTGTTGAGGGTCAGGTAACAGTATTTCATAGAAACCGGCATTCTTCAGGGTCTTTACAATCCGCCCGGCTTTGTTGTAAAAAGTAGTATCCCGTATTTGTAGTTTCAATGTCCAGTCTGTTTTGGGTTGAGGCAACGTGAAGTGGTGACTCAAAGTATAACTATAACCGTTTACATCTCCGTCCATGGTAGCCGGTTTCCAATTGGGCATACTTTTCACTACACGTATTAATTCTTGTTCCAGCAAAGGGTCATCACTCTTAATGGCTTTGATATTCCCAATGGACCCATCTTTTCGTATATTGAACAGGACCGTTACATCACCTTCTGTTGATTTATCCAAAGCTTCTTCCGGATAGTTGATATGAGATGACACATATTCGCCTACTGTTTTTTTTCCATCCCCAAAGACAGCTCCTTTCCCATATGGATAATAAGGCACTTCTTTTCCGGTACGATCAAAGCATTTTCCGGGTATCGGTTTACCACCTTCATCCACGTTTGTTCTCTTTACTTTCCCATTCTCCCAGTAGGTAACAACCCTGCCACTCAATGCACCATTCCTGAAACTTATATCCCGTTGTAACTGACCATTTTCATACCAGCGTTTAAAACTTCCATGATTCATCCACCGTATGCCTGTCTTTTTTTCGGTAAAGCCGTAGTTCGATCCTGGATAGGGAAAAGTATCAGGTTTGTCGATAAATGTTCCTTCCGATTTCAATATGCCTGATAGAAAATAGGTTTTGGTTCTTAATCTATGTTCGTTCTCCGGATCAATCCATTTTACACCATATTCACTAGCCAGGTCCAGTGAGGAAACTTCATTTTCATCTGTATCAAAGTAGATGGTGTCTTTTTCGTTTCGGGAAACAACCTTTTGCAAATCGTTTAAATCACGACTTTGTTTCCCGATGGACTTCAGTTCTTTTTTAGTCATTTCCTGCTCCAGGATAAACTTGCTGTAACCGGACGTATACGATTTATGGTTTTGCAGCTTAGTCACTCCTTTCATTGATAGGAACCAAGGGTCGATATATTCATAATAGTTTTTTCTTGATTTGAGTGTAGCAGGCTGATCTTCCTCAGTGGCGATCGAGCTGCCGGGTCTGTAATAGACCATCAACCGGAGTGAATATGTTTTTCTTGAATCATAATACGATAAAAGTCCCAATGGCGTGTATGGGAAGACGGTCTGCCCTTCGGAAACTACTATTGCCCCTTTTTTAAACCCAGTATACGAAGCAAAAGTACCATCCTTGTGTTCTACCAGAATACTATTGACATGGCTTGTATACGATATACTGATTGTGGTATCCATTTCATAGGTATCCATCACCGATACAACTACACCCTTCCTGATGGCACAGATGGTATCGCACTCTTTCGAAGAGAACTCAAAGGATTTAAAATTTTTAATGTTTAAATTTCCAAATGATTTACCCAGGTCTGTCAGGTAGTCTGCTGAAAAGGTATTGCCTTTTTTGAAAGGCAGTGCGTAGACAAATGTACTGTCAGGATTTGGCTTCAGGGTTCCCCGATAATAGGTAGTAGTATAGGTTGAAAAATGCACTGGATTATTCGTTATAAGTGGATTGACTGAAAACAGCAAACCTCTTTTTGCGATTACCTCTTGTTTAAATTTACTTCCCAGGGTATTTATAGCATCATTCAATCTGACTGTAACTACAAAGCTGCCTTCTGCTGATTTCTCGTAATTGAAATCATACCCTTTTTGACTGTTTTCGACACAGGTTACTGTAATTGATCTTTCCTGACCCATGACAGTCAGAGTAATTCCAACCAGGAAAGTACAACAGAAGAGGATTGCCAACTTGATTTTTTGCATAGAACATGATTTAAGAATATTGAGATTCAGATACAGTAATTTCCAGTTACATTCATCACCAGAGAGATGAAAACAAGTACTTTTTAATTTCTCAGGATTACTTTATATTCTGTTATTCGGGTGCAATCATCATCTTTGACTTCCCGGAATACACCACACGAAAATTATCTTTGGCTGACTGGATCATATTGCTGTTGGGGATCCATTTCAAGCCTTTGCTGATAATTTTATCCATCATTGCTTTGTTCTTTTTACGGGCAAAGTAACTGGCATATTCGTAATAGGCATTTTCTATCTTACATCTCTGGTCGATATTCTTAACCGGTAATTTGAAGTTGTTCTCGAATAGAGCCATGTATTTCTCACCCACTGCCAGTTTATTGTTCGGGAATGCCTGCTCCGATATTTTCAGATAAACCATTAATTTATAATCCATGATATTCTGAAGGATAGGGGTATCTGCAAATTCTTTTTCATAGCTGTTGAGGCTATCCAGGTAGGAGCTATAATCCTCCGTACTTTGCAAATCGTTGGTCAGACACGCATCAAAGAAAGATATGGCATCCCGATGGGTAGGTTTAATCTTTAGAGCCCTGCGTACGAAAAGATTCGATTCATTAATATTAAATCTTCTGGTTTTATTGTAGGCCATAGTCATATTGTACGAAAACGCGATTTCGTCGAGCATTTTTTTGTTTGTGATTTGCTTTCTGACCCTTTGGTAAAGTGAGTCACAAAAATTAACCCTGTCGGTATATTGAAGGTTTTTGGCTATCATATGGTCAAAAACCCCGGATATCTGGTTTACATTGGTAGGGTCAAGCCTTGATAATTGGACCACCATATCGGCATCTTCCAGGTTCTTAAATTCGCATTTATCTAATTTGTAAGCCAGCAAGATTATGAATAAGGACTTGACTTGTTGATCTGGAAAGAAGTAATAGGCTTTTTGCACTAAATTGTAAGCCTTATCGAAGTCGCTATTTTGAGACAGCAGAAAAGCCTTGTTATAATACTGGAATCCTGGCAGGTTAGAAGCTTTCGATTCATTCAACTCATTGAACTTGGTCGAAAAGATCTCTTCCACTGACTTATTCTGAGTGTCTTCATCGCTGATCATTTTTGAAGATTTTAGGTTATCAACATATTGTTGTTTAAAATTCCCGTTGAAGATAGCTTTTTCGAAACTAGGATTGGTGGTCTCAATCACTACCGATTTATGCCCCGGATTGGCAATCAGGTAGATGTGATTCTTTGATGACATCACCTTGTAGGGTACCTTCAGTCTGTCAAACACCAGCGCATACAGGAGCGAGGCTGTCACGCAATCGTAAGTGCCCTCTTTAAAAATCTGAGGGAAGAACACGTTTTCGTCGTATTTCTTTAAAAACTGCTTGTGTACAACACTGTAGGCAATCTTGATTTTCCGGTCAATGCTTTTATCCTGTATTTTTTGTTTATCCAGCTCCACGAAAACCTGGTTGAAATTACTTCTACAGATATCCGCTATTTCAGGGGTCATGTGCTCATCAATAGCCATAAACAAATTAAAGGTATCTTTCCTGTTCTGTATGAAATTGGTGAGTGCCTTTTTCTCGAACTCAGAGTGAAACTTTAACCCGGAGAACACTACCAGTGAATCCTGCTGATCCTGTGAAAATAAATTTCCGCTGATAGATAAAATAACAATAACAATATACAGTCCTTTCATTCTTGAATTCATTGTTTCAATAGTTTGATTTTTGCCTTGATTCACTCCTTCTGATAGGATCGAAATGAGTTTGATTATTGACCTGACAAATGTAGGAATTTTATCCTTAACATTAACACAAATAGACAATCATTTATTAAAGGGAAAGAAACATAAAGAAGCCTCAACCGCTAAAGAGGGGTAAGAGTGAAGTCTCAGAAGTATTACACTCTGATTATTGTATTTGAAGACGAAAGTATTGTCAAATCAATCCCATCCACTCAAGGAGGTAAGGATCAACAATCAAAAGATTGGGTAGTTTTGCAACTTAGCCGATTGAATTTGTGCCCTTCTTGTATTTCCACCCTTTCAGTAGAAAATAGGATACAAAAAGCACTTACCCTAATTTCCTGATATTTTAAATGATGAAATTGAAATCATTCATTGGTATGGTTTATAAAAAAATACCGGAAGTCGGGAACTGTATCCCACCTTCCGGTACTCTCAATTGATTTAAAACTAAAACTATTCATCGGCAATCCCCGAATCAGAATCCCCAATTCTTATTTTCTTCCACTATCGTTTTGATTATTCGATTCACTGGTCTTTCTGGTCTCGGTAGCTCTGGAAGCCGGTGCAGGGGCACGCATTTGTTTTTGTACCCTGACAGGTTGTCCGATAGTCCTGCCGTAATAGTTTGTCTTTTGATTCCTGTTTTCCGGTGTCCGTACATCCGGTTGCCGGTTTGTATTTCCGTTCCCGGCATTCACTGAAGGTGTAGCATTGTTATTCCCTCTGTTCGGTTGTTGATAGGTATTGCTGTTATCTCCCCGGTTCGGTTGTTGAGGTCTGGTAGACGGACCATTTGGTTGTGGGTTGTTATCCCGGGTAGTTGGTCTTTGATTATTGTCCTGATTATAGTTTTTGTTCTGTTGCCCGTTATTGCCCTTGATATCCGGTTTCTGGCGGGTGTCAGTGCTGGAATTCCATGTCCGGGTTGGATTATTGTTGTATGAATTGTAGTTTTGCTCCCGACGATCGGATTCTGAGTATTTAAACTGGCGGTTACTTTTCAGGTTTTCATTGTCCCATTTACGGGCACGGTTCCGTTCGTTTTCCCTCCAGAAGATGGCACTGCGGCTGTTTTCGTTATATCCCCGTACATATGGAATGTTGCTGTGGTCGTAATAGTCGCGGTAATAATACCTCGGATAATGCGATACATAATACTGTTGGTGCATCCAGGGCTGGTAGGTGTTGATGTCGATAGCTACTGTATAGCAATTATCCAGATCAAAGCCTGCATACAGATAAGGTAAACTCTGTGAATAGCACCATTGCCCATCATTCAGGAATACGAATTGCTGGGTAGAAAGATCATAGTAAGTTTCAATATCCGGCAGATAGTAATACCGCACTCCGGGAACATAAGGCGGTGCCCATCCCGGGTTTTCATACCTCACCTGGGTGGTAGAGGGAGTTATGTAACTGTACATATCGCACGCGGTAAAGATCGATACGAAGAGCATGGTAGAAATAAAAAGTGCAGTTGTTTTTAATCGTTTCATGGTTGTTGGATTTTTATTGGATAATCAAAAAAATAATTCATAATTCAAGAGTCGCAATCGGTTCACTTATTTTAAACAATATAGTTCTAAAATGGTTTAAATCTGAATTCCCCAATGGGCACTCATGTATTCAAATCATGTAATTAACTTATCTCTTATCAAAAGATATGCCAGATATTTTCAATTGATTGACTTTCTTTACTCGTGACCTTCTGTTTCTTATAATCCGGGTACAGAAAATAATTCAACCCGGCATTCTTAACCCAGATTCTTCCATTAAATCACGATGAACTGCCCTTACAGGCTAAGGTTTGATATAAAATAAAAATAGCCTAAAAACAAAGAATACAGAATCCTTAATTTCAAGGATTCTGTATTCTTAAATAGTTGATGAGGTTCTTATTTACCCAAGATTCGTTTTAAACGGATCGCTGTTAAAATACTCAGGTGCCTGGCCTGTTACTTCACCCGGAGCAGCAGGTGGGGCAGATTCCAATGCCAGTGAGATCTCATGATCCAGTCTGATCTCCTCAATTTGAGGCCCTATATAAGTCTTTTTAGCTGTATTTTCTATTTGTGTTTTCATATGACTTTTTCTTTATATTTGTTGATGGAAGTTCGTTCCTGAATTAGTTTAGGATTACTTTTTGGATAGTGCTTTTACCACCATTATTGACAGTTACCACGTAAACTCCTGAAGCGAAGGGTGTGTTTATAACAGTAGTGGTACTTGTAATCTTTTTAGTATCCAGCTTTTTCCCAAGGGTATTATAAACTGATATGATCGCATCGCTCTTTAGCTCGCCTTTACAGACAACTGTAATCTGATTACTTGCATTTTTATAAATCAGGGCTGCTGCATCGCTTGTTGGAGTATTATTTTCGGTTGTAACTCCTGCTGCTTTGAATACTATACTGAACCGGTTGGAGGTAACAGTAGCATCCGATGCAAACGCATAGGTTGTGCCATCAGTTAAATCCTGTTCAGTGCCCGTTGACTTATCTTTCAGATATACTTTGGTACTTGCATTAAAGTTACTGAATTCAGTAGCTTTGATGGAGAACGCATTCGACTGGCTGGTGGTAAATCCCAGCGGCAGCTCTGTATCAAAAGGAATACTCTTCATGCCATTGATTACCAATTGCTCGGTTCCTGCTGTGGTGTAAATTTCTAAGGCTGCATTTGTATCTGAATATTTAGGAGAATCATACGCATCATAACCATTGGCTGCTGCTGCATCGAAATAAACAAGTGTTTCATCGATTGATTTTCCGTTTGAAACTTCCAAACGGAATCGTTGACGATCGGTGTTTTTAACTGCACGAGCTTTTAAGGGATTTGAAGATCGATGCGAACAAGCCAGTTTGCTATCCAGATACAAAGTTCCAGCTGCTTTTGCTAGTACCCAAAAGGCTTGCATAGGAGGAATTATACCTGTTAGTCCAATAGGCACAGCTTCTCCAGTGTGTGCATTGTAGGTTTGGAATGCCCATTGTCCGCTATTATTTACAGTACCTGCATTAGTACGGTACCAAATTGTTGGTTCTATAAGCGCAGCATTTGTGTCATCATTCACAAACAAGTCTGTCCATGTCAGGTTGCAGGGATAAGGATTACCAATAAGATTATATCCTTTAGAAGTAGCGCCTGACCATGACAAGTTCACAGCCACAGGCACGTTTATTGAATTAAGGCTTCCTCCTGAAAATGTCATTGTAGAGCCGGTAGCACCAGGCAAAGCGATATAACCTGTACCCGGTACAAATGTATTACCGGAAATGAAAGGTTTTGTAATCCAACTTGCTTCAGTTTCGTCACGTTGATAATAGGTGTAACTTCCTGGCGCTGGAGCATTACTTACCGGGGATGATATATACCAGTTACGGACATCACCCAGATATTGGTTCACACTGGAATTCGTTGCTGTCAGTGTGCCTAGTAAAGTCCCGGCGACACGGGCATTACTACTATTGATAGTAAGGTTTGTGGCATTCAGAGTTCCGGTGGTAGTAAGTTGCGAAACAGCACTAATTACTAAGTTGTTAACTGTATTAGAAATAAAATTATTTCCATTGATTGTTTGTTCAGATGTACCAGCAAAAGTAAGTGTACCGCTAGTTGTATTCAAAGTTCCTGAACCAGTAATAGAACCACGAAGAGTTAGTATGTTAGCTCCTATTGATAATGTTCCTGCAGCTAAATTTAAATTTCCATTTAACGTACGTGAAAAACTCGCAGGGAGTGTAAATGTTTGACCAGTACTATTTATTTTAAGATTTACAGGGCCGTTAGTTGCAGGAAATTCATTAGTTGTAGCTGTAACTCCTGCTGTTGTTGCATACTCAAGAGTTGAACTTGGGCCAAATGTTAAAGTGCCTAGATTCGCACATGTAGCCGTACCTTGCAAAGACAGAGTGCCATTAATTATTACTGTTGTTCCCGAAGCAATTGATTTGACACCACCACCTGAGAAAGTTACATTGTTAAATGTGCCTCCACCAAGAGCTGTCGATGTAGCTTTATACAGATTAATATTGCCAGACCATGTGGCTCCTACAGTTCCTGGAAAACTTGAAGCTGTAGCCTTTATTGTTCCATTACCTTGACATGTAAAACTTGCTGGTGTTACAGTCAATCCACTACTTGTCAAATCAATTGTAGTATTATCATTTATAGTTAATGTCCCAGCAGGCATTATCGTAATACCACCTGCAACTGTCACGTTTGCACCAGTAACTGAATTAGTTAAATTGTAATATGTAACAGCAGGAATTTGAGAGGCAGTTGTACCAATTAAATTAATAGTACAACCAGGTTTATTAAAGCCAGTAGGTTTAGTAACAAAAGAAGTTCCTCCTAAATTAAGAGTTGCGGCACCAGTAACAGCAAGTACATTATTAGTTCCAAAAGTTGTAGATGTAGTAGATGTAATTGTACCGGTAGATACTGTAACACTCTCACAAGCTGTACTACTTGTACCGGTGGTAATAATCATAGATCCGCAAGCTATTGTACCCGTACCTACAGCCAAAAGATTTATTGTTGCAGCACCCGGCGTATACATTGTTAATGCATTAGTTACTGTTAACTTGTTTGAAGTTGTTACACTAAGGCTACTGACAGTAGTAAGTGGAGAAGACGAAACCCCAATTACCAGAGAATTACAACTAACATCTCCAGATGTAGCATCAACCGTTACAGCAAATCCATTTATGGTCACATCATCGTTTACCCCCGGTACAACATTACCAGACCATGTAGTTGTAGTACCCCAACTCCCAGCTGCTACTGCACTTATAGACGCAGCCCAACTGTTTCCACTTCCTAAAAATACTACTGTCAGCACCACAAAAGCTACAATCGTACTTTTTTTTAATTTTAGTAATTCTTTCTTCATAATAAATTAAATTTAAAAAGGTTTTTAAAGTTCATAAATATTTAAGGCATTTTAACGCTGTAAAAATAATTGTTATTTAATGCTGCCAGGTGTAAAATATGACTTAAAGTGTAGATAATTTGACACGTGTAGTAAATAATACATTTTCGTATTTATAGGGCACAAAAAATCCCCGTATAATCGGGGATTTAAAATTTAAAGTATTCAGGCTGTATTTACAGGTATTACGGGGTTCAGGTCAACCGGGATTTGGTTAGTAGGTAGGGTCTGCTGATAAACTCAGACTATAACCATTTGAGAATTAAATAATACTCGTTGTACTAATATATTTTTCAAGTATTCGTTTTTCAAGAGCTTTAATAATACGATTTTCACCCTTGCTGAAAAA
>Ga0302210_10000746_pt1 | contig 14418 bp, 9 predicted proteins | sample II_Fen_E3_2_FD_198793 | JGI IMG/M metagenome (GOLD analysis project Ga0302210, IMG submission 198793) | Peat permafrost microbial communities from Stordalen Mire near Abisko, Sweden - II_Fen_E3_2 | ecosystem: Environmental > Terrestrial > Soil > Wetlands > Permafrost | place: Sweden: Abisko... | reverse complement strand
AGGATCCTAAACTGACGAGATACCAAAGAAACGCTGATGGATAATGCTTTTATGTTCAAATTCTTGTTTTCAGCTTCATTATCATTATTATTATTATCATCATCATCATCATTATCGTCGTCATCTTCCACTTCATTGAGTAAATCGTCTCTCCTTTGAAGTTCTTCTCTATCGCAATCATCATCATCATCATCATCATCATCATCATCATCATCATCATCATTAACGTAATTATTATTTTGTTTTAGATAATGCTTAACATGCTCATAGCAGTCATATGCTTCCCAGTCAATTTCATCAGACATAGTTGAGGAATTGTGTACAGAATTAGTATTTCGTGCAAATTTGCTGGGATCTGTACTTCCAAATATTTCAGCTCCAGTTCCATTCTTTGGGTGAAAGAAAGGTCTACTCTTGGTCTTCATAGTTTAGAGTTCAAAGTTTTGTGAATTTAGTTGATGTCGGTAAAGAATTTGTCGGTAACTGTGAACTTTTTTTGTCGAAGTGTGTAATAGTATATTTGTAACACTTTCCCAGCACAAGAAGAAGCATGATGAACTCGATAGTAGGAAACGTTTGGAAAGTTGAAGTCTCGCCCTCCGATTCTATGTCTGCAGAGGGTATACAATGGATTTCCGAAGAAACTGGTTTCTATTACATTCAAGGAACGTTGAAGATTGCTACAAACTGCATTGATAGCAACTTAGGAGACTATCCCACTATCATCCCCGTCCAGATAAATTGTGAAGACAATGCTTTTAAAATTTTGCGTTCTAGAAGACCACAGATTGCTGCTATTTCCGCTAACCGCTCCTCGCATACAGATATTTCTTCATCAATTCCTTTCAATCCTATTCGTTCTTCTCATTTGCTCCCAAATGCAACCACAAAAGAAGAAAACATTCTTCCAATCACTACTACTTCCACTACTTCTAATCCTGTTACGCCACAACATTCTGTTACGCCAGGCGCATCTGTCCAAGGAAGCGGTAATAACGATACAACACTATCGCTTGCTCAATTCTTACAACCTCCCTTATATTCTAGTTTGCTTCCTGCAACCACTACTACTACCACTAATCCTCCCGCTCCAGTTTCTTCTCCTTCAGTTCCTATTGCTCCAATAACAACAACAACTACTACTACTGATGCGTTTCCCCAATCCATGTTTTTCTCACTTTCTACAAATCCTAATGAGGAACCAACAGAATCTTCTGTTGTAGGCATGAAAAGACCACTTCCATCATCTGACAATATCTTCCAGAGGATGAAATTACAATTTCGAAATCAAGACAAATCGGATGATGATCTCCGTGAGAAATTTGTAACAGACGAAGCAGCTAAAGGAAATATTATCACTGATAGTATTCTACCGACCCCAATTAATAAGCTTCCTACAAATCCTAATACTCCTTCTAATGTTCTTCCTACTACTCCTACTACTTCTGTTACGCCGGGCGCAACAATCAGCAGTGCAACAAAAGTCATCAGCGCATCCAAATCAAAACAAAAACAAAAACAAGAACAAGATATACTTGAAAATCTAGCATATGTAAACGAAAATGTATATCAAGAATTTAAAAGACAAAACAAATTGAATCTTTTACATCGAACGATGTTCGAGGACGAAGGGAAGCAGTCTTTGAAGCAGAACCTAAAATTAAGAGCAGTAGTGGTGTTTGATGTTGAGTCCAAAGATGACAAATTAAGGAAGGATGTGCCTTACTGCGGTTATATTACTGATTTTAAATTAGTGAATAAGGAATTTCAAATATATGTTAAATTTAAGGACGAGAAAAAGAAAAAGAATAGTGATGATGGATACTACTCTCTAGATCGATTACTACTCATTTATCCTGAGTTCTTGGGCATTAATATTCCTCGAAGTGTGATTAGCAGCATGAAAGACAAAATTTTGGCAAGGCACTTTCCGAACCTTTTTGTTTGCATGATGTGTTTCCGGGACAAGAATAATGTTGGTCCTCATATTTGTTTAATCAAACCAGCCAAAGAAGACGCCATATTTCACTACAAGGTTTCTTACAAGGAAGACGGGATTGATACTTACTGTGATTCTCTTGATAGATTGTACGAACTTGATGAAATTAAATCCTGTGCCCTATTTACCTTGCAAGTTGGACAATCAATTCCAATGGAGTTCTACAGTTTACCGGAATTGAACTCAGTGTATAGCGGAGATGCATCAGTATGCAAATTTTTGGCAACATTTGGTGGCAATTAATTTTAAAACTAATTAATATTACATAGTATTTGATTTTTGATTAGTATTATCATGATGATGTTTTTGTGAAACGCGGAAAAAACGTTTTTTGACTTTTCATATTACTAAATACTTTGGAGTGCATCTTTCATTGATCCTTACACTGTTGTCTCGAATAATATGACATCGTCGAATGAAGCTCGAAGCTTAATTTGTACAAAAATTAACGAAATATACTGCAATGCAGAAATCTTTGGAGTTTCCGAAGATCTTTCAATTGCTATGAAGGCCGATATGACTATGGATACCATAAGGATACACTTGCTTCTTATGCGTTTGTTAAGAGAAAATACTGATAAGAGAAAATTGGATTCCAGTGAATTTTTGAAGTTACTTTCGTTCCAGTATTTTATGAAATACGATAACAAATTGCGCCCGTTAACATCAGGGGGAGGTTATTGTTTTTATTTAATGTTGTTACAAGTACAAATTTATGCCTTAGTGTTCCAAGGAACTAAATCATTGGGATTATGTGATCTAAATTGTCTGTATATCGACGAGACAGAAAGGAAGAAAACATTCAGTGATTTCATGGACAATCTCTACGAAGAAGTCGTTAAGAGTTCCGTTGTTCCGTCAACTACATTGACTAATTTCCTTAATCATATTTTGTTCTCGCAGAGTGCATATCCAAAATGCATTAACAAAGAATATTATCCTGAATCAGAATACCTCTCTTTTGTCCCTGGCAAGATTGGTGGAAGGATTGCACTATTCAACGCGAGCCTAAGTGTTTCTAAGGAGTTAAAAGGATGTTCACATATCAATAAAAATGATCAATATGCTGTACTTACAACAAATAACATTCTGAAAACAAAAAATCCTTGGAAATCAACTTACACTTTCCCGGAGCTTTATGAAGTGCGCACAACTGGCTTTTTTTATGTTTCCGACAACGTCCATTACTTTCCAATGCCGGAGTGTGCTCAATATTGTAAAGATTCTTTATTTCGTGCGATAATTGATCTACAAAACAATGTAGTTAATTGGTTCTTACGAACTTTTCTTGATGATTTAAATTACCAATCGTTGATATCAGAAGAAGCTGAAGCTTTGTTATTGTCCGGAGAAATACCTCAAGAGCAAGCAACAATGAAACTACAATCGGAACTTATCTCAAACCTCACATTTGAACTTCCAGAGATCGCTGAAGATCGCTTGCAAGGTCTTTCCAATCGTTTGAAAGAAAATAGTAAACATTATTTGAAAAATATTGTTTCTTTCAACCAATGGATGGACGAAATTGTTGCAACAGAGCAAAAGAAGTATTCCGAAGAATATTACGATGAGAATAAAGGAGTTCCTGTCCCATTCCTTTTGTATCCTAGCTTTTGCGGCCTTTATAAGGATAAATATGTTTTCCTTATCGATTTTCATTTGACCTTTAGCCATTTATTAAATTGCTATGAACGCACAAGAGCTTGCGATAAGTTAAAAGCAGACAATGAGGAAATTGCCCCATTGCTTACGCAAATTACCACTAAATTATTGCAATTTAATGTTTGCGTCGCCGACGTGTGGCTGGAGAAGCAAGATGTTCCCGCGGATGAATTTGAAGAAACTAAAACGAAGAAGCAACGACTGTCATGTGATTTTATTTGCGATATCCGAGAAAAAGAATCGTTTACAGAACCTTTATCGATATTAACTAAACAAACTATTAGTGATGAGAAGAAGTTTGGTTTGGAAATTCGCCTTCCTTTACTTGAAGATTTGCTGACAAAAAAAATTCGTGTAACTAAAAACGGAAGTACAGATACATATCTCTTCATGGAAAATGTCAGGGAATTGAAAGATACTTGCTTTAAAGAACAGCTTAAATTAATTTCCACACTTTTAATGAAATGGTATATTAAATTAAGATTTAACGACGATGAAGAATGGAACTTGATTACCTTGGCATTAACTGAAAGAGATGTTTTTATCTCGAACGCAACGCAAGAAGCAGTAGATATTGAAGATAGATGTTTGTACGAGTTGAAATTGCAAAACAGACTACCTACCTACATAGATTTCAGTTATGAAACATACCTTTCCTTGATTAAAGAAGTAGAAGAAGAAGAATTAGAAAAGAAGAAGTCTACTCCTAACCCTACTCCTGAGAAGTCTACTCTTCCTTCTACTAACCCTAACCTTGACCACTTTGATAATAATAAGAAGAAATTCGACTTGACTACAGAAGAAGAAGAAGAAGAAACTAAAGTGCACTGCGAGATGCATAGAAAAATCGACTTGACTACAGAAGAAGAAGAAGAAGAAGAAACTAAAGTGCACTGCGAGATGCATAAAGCTGCAGATACAAACGAAGTTGAAATACTATGTGAATTCATCAAGGGATTGTTTATGAGTCAAGCACTGAAGAAAGATGGAGAGAGTAAAGTAATTTGCAAAGCTGCATGTTTTTATCATCGACTCAATCATCTCATGGCTACTTCTTACGATCAGGTTATTACTCATCCTGACGACAACAAGAAATTAGCTGTTATCATTCGTGTTTTGAAAATAATTGCATTTGATGATGCTCGAATAAGCAAATGCAATAGCATTTGTGACTTTACTGATTTGTTTCTTAAATTATCGTTTCTAGTTTTCGAATTTTATTCCTCAGCAAAAGAGAATAATAATCGTACTGTGCAAGAAGTGGTTGCAAGCTTTGTGGAGTGTGGTGATATAAACGCTTACTGGATTAGTAATAACCAACAAGAACAAGCGGAAGCTGCACGTTTCCCATACCTTGTATCCCTCTTACTGGATGGATTAATAAAATTGCTCTATGTGCAGATCAAGAGTGGCATAGATCCTACGAAATACCTGGATAGTGATGCATTTAAACTGGCTAATCTAAAAGAACATTGGATATTAGTTTATTTGTTCACGAAAAACTATTCATATTCCCAATTGATAAAAAAATTTAATACTCATAAATTTACTTAAATGTTAAGTTACTTCTATGTTACCTAATTCTTAATGAAAAAAACTACTACTTCTTAACTTGCCATTTTTACTTTTGTTTTTTGCTTGCTCAAAGAATTGTTCACTATAATCGTTGTTGTTGTTCACTATACTACGAAGACAGCTGAAGAGTTTCTTCTTGAACAGCAATCTCATTTTATTCAAATGGGCTGTGTGTCGTCGAATATACCAAATGCGGAATGTAAGTGGATTATTGTTTGGTTTATCCAACAAAACAGCAATAATATCTTCTTCTTCTTCTTTAAAGTGATGGCGGACGTCACCTTTCTTAACTGTGTATGGGAAATATAGATGCTCAACTTCAGTTCTCCAACATATCACGTTTCCCAGCTTATTTGAATTTCTAAAAGGAACAAAGAAGGACACATTGCTTTTATATATTGTTCTGGTAAAAACTGCAATACAAAAGCAAGTCATTTCTCTGCTCTCATCTGACATCATATCATATAAGTTATCGGGAAATTCATCATCAACAAACTCATCAATGTTCGCTATCCCTGAATTAATGCGATTGATAACATGGTGTATTTCTTTAACTAAGGGACGCAAGTAATCTTCAGACCTTTCACTGTCAAAATTGGAATAGTTTTTATGAAATGTATCTAACGCAAAATGGAGAAGCAACTCCATAAAGTATTTGAAGTGCGCAGTCACATCTTCGGAAAAAGAAGAAAGCTTTGTACTTCTGAAAAAGATTTGTACGAACAAATTCCAAGTTGATAAAGTATGCTCCTCCAAAAACAGTTCATTGCCATCAGTCAACAGCGCCCATTCTAAATCACAATGGCCATCAACATTCATCATCACGTTCGGTTCCAACCAACACTCCTGCGAATCAAACTGTGCTTGCTTCCAAAACTCGATGACTTCGTGTAGAGATTTCTCTGAAACAAACCAAGAAATTGCAAATTGTTCTGTCCTGGTGTGTTTTAACACTGCCACAGTAGACTTCATGACTAGGTCAATGTAACTTGCCTGAAACAGGTTGTTCTCTTTTTCCAATTCCTCTTTACACACATTAGTAACGAAGGACATCAATGCGGATTGTAATATTTCACAATCCATAGTCAGTTTGTCAGAGTTTAAAAATATCGTGCATTTGTGAATATAAGTCGCTTCATAAACTTGCTTGTTCAGTTGTAGCATATTCCACCAAAATCCTGATCGTTCCTGCATACAGATTTTAACTTCCGGAGAGCGTAGAAAATAAGAGACGGAAACAAGCACAGAGTTCTCAAAACCATAATCAATGAGGTTCTGATGCTTGTACAACTGAATGAGAAACTCTTTCGCTATGGCTATCACGAGCTTCCCGCTGCGTTTTATGTTCCAAGGTGGACAAGAAGACCTACTACTACGTGATGATTCTACCACCATTGTGAGAAGCAGCTTCGTGAATGGAAGTTCGGAAATTTGGATTCTGTCGTAAGCGTCTTCATTTGACAGATATAATCTTTGTTCCGCAATATATACATCAGGGATGAATTCAGTGTAATCGTTTACAGGGCAATCACCATAATAGTGAGAGAAGTAGTTAAGTTTAAGCTCCAAGTAACGAGCTACAATAATAATCATAATAAATTAATAGACAATAGATTATAGATAATATTAGATTCTAGATATAGCGTACCTAGCTTTTCAAATAGCAAATGGAAATTTGTTTTCTGCAAATTAGAATTAGTGGAATTTACTGCTCGCACAAGTATTTGCAACTCTTTTTGGAAAGTATTATCTACTATTAAGCTACTAATTTTGTTTCCTTGTTGAATGTATTTGACGCAGTAAAAGAAAAACTCGTTGAGGAAAGTTTCATTTCTCATTAAAGTAATTTCTTCATTGAAGTCCCATAATAGACAAGAAGCAGCACCAGTAAGAGAAGAAGTCCCAAAAGTATCTTCTTTCAAAGGTGTATTATTAGAGGTAATTGCGCATGCTAGTAACATTAAATTCGAAGGAGAGGTTAATGGGGTCGTAACAGAAGCGTTTGGTGCATCATCTGTTGATGAGGATATTGTTTCATTGGAAAATTTCATTTCAATAATACAATTCGATTATTTTACAACTGTAAGATTCGTTTTTGGTGTTACATTACCCCTGAAAACGATTCTTACAGTTGTAAAATAATCGAATTTCATTATTGTTGAATTGAAATGGCTAAAGAGGACGATGAGAATGATGATTGGTGGCTGAAAGGAACTCCTGATATAGTTAATGAGCTCATGCGAGTGTATGATGAACATATTATTATTATTATTTTATATCACAACAACAATAACTCTGCTTTGTTCACTCAATGACAATAACTATTCCTTTCAATGTATCCTTTCAAAATAGCAGCAGCAATTTTGCGCCTATGTTCCTTCATGTCCGTTTGAACAACTTCGCTTGCTGACAATCCATCTGCTGTGTATTCTGCAAACTTCAGTATAAATACTCCACAGTCATGGCAATTGTTTTGCTTACTGCAATCCTCCACGGAGGTTTTCCATTCTGCCTCAACATATGGAAAATTTTCTAACTTTGCTACTTCACTAAGCCACTCTTTCATCTTCATCAAACTTGTAGCAGCGGGATATCCGTTCAAAGAATCATAATATCGCAATGTTTTTTCTGGTATCGAAATTACAATCAACGCCCAATGAGTCGAGGTGTAATTAACAGCAACGTATACCTTTTGCATATCAAAAATATGGACCTTCTTTGTCCAACGTTTCACAAAGTCAAATCCTAATGTGTTTCTCTCCGTGTAAATTTTGAATAAAGCTGCTGGTAAATAAGTGCTTTTTTGTATCCCGTTGTTTCCGCGAGTATCTCTTTCTTCCAGCATGTTGAAGTAAACATTGATAATATCCGTGTTCAACCAACCATTGTTCAACAGATTTGTCAAAGCATTTCTTTCAATCATCAACTCGAAAAGATCGCTGATAAAGTTTGGAGAAGCACTTGTTTTGCGTTTGGGGTTAAAGTTAAAGCTCTCAACTGCTTTCCACTCATTCTTTGACAGCTTCTGTTTCTTTATGTTCAGTAGCATTTCCTTATTATCAGCGAACTCAGATGGATGAGTAAACTTTCCACCAAAGCTTCTTCTTAAATTTGCATTCAACATGTTTAGATTTTCCAAGTGAACGCTTTCACAAATGCTTTTAGGAGGAGCAGAAGAATCATCTTCTTTCATCAACGTTTGGGTAAGCCTTCTTTCTAGTTGATTCAAGTAAATTGAACTCATTTATCTTTTCACGAATAATTTAATTAAGTAGCATTTTTTTGGGATGCTTTTTTCTTTTCTTTCTTATCAACGTAAGTTAAACAAAATGGTCGGAAAAAGAGTCAATGTGTGCGGCTTGTCACGATCTGTTCAACCAGATCGTGTGAATGCAAAGCTTCTTAGAGATATGGCACGATGGAAAGATTGTTCTCCTGCTTTCCGCGATTGGAAATGGTTTATGAAGTTCACCTTTGAACTTTATTGTAACAATCAATATGAGCAATATTCAAGAATTACTTCCAGTGTTGCAAATTTTGAGAATTATATAGACCAGTTGCCTACAAGAGAATTACCTGCTTTTGTCAAGAAAAACAAATCAGCCAAAAGCAAATTCAAATCTTCGCTTGTAAGCTACTGGGAACTGTGCTTCGATCCAAAACTACCTTTTCTCATCGTTCCTGATGAGAGATTCACAAAAGGATTCAAAGTGGTTGCCAGAAACGAAGTTAAGGAGGTTTCAGTGGAACAAAAACTTACAGGATTGCTGGAACCGCTGAATAAAGTGCTGCCCACTTATAAATCATCAAGCCAGCAAGAAAATAGAGAAGAAATAGAAGAAATCTTTTGTGATAATTATAGTTCCGTTATTTCATTATCGAATGGGGTTAAATGTATTATGTATGGTCCGTTACAGTATGTAAATCATCGCTGCGAGTCCGAGTGCGTTTACGTTGAAGAAGATGAAGCACACAAAAAAGATACTTACAACACTGTAAGAAACACAATTATCAAGCTAGGCCCTTATGATGAGAATGTCACCAGAAGAGATTACAAAAAGGATGAAGAAATCACTGTTAGATATGGTGACAACGACGGAGAACCATTCTTCGATCCATGTATGTGTTGCGATTGCAATCCTAATACTGAAGTCGAATGAGGAAATATATTGTTAATATTTGTATATATTGTTCATATTGATAAGATAGTTTTGTTGATGTTGTTATGTAGTTGCTGTATGTTTTGGCTAGTTTTGCACGAGGAGGACTAAGTTGTCCAGAGATATTTGAATCATAAGTCTAATAGATGTCATATATTAAGAATCATTCATTACTTTGGTTGCGGAATCTTGTTTTCTTGCTATAAAGATAGTGTTATTGGTTGTCTACTTTAATCAACTAAACATTTTCGTTTTCGGTTTTGGTTTCTTTTTTCAAATTCAGAAAGTAAATTCAAATAACTAATGCTCCAATATAAAATGATTCAGAAAGCAGAATTACTGGAGAAGTGCAGCTACTTAACCTTTGCGCATTACAATGCTTGTCGTTTCTTCCACCTAGAAGACTTGCTCTCCTTTGGAAGATTTTTAATCAGGCAAATAGATTTGGTGTTAGCAAAAAACCTAGATGATGACCAGTGGATACGTTTAATTCAGCTATGGCTTGCAGCTTGCATGGCTATGCGATCTTCGATTGAATGCTTGGAGCTGGATGAATTTTTCGATTCGTGGAAGAACAGTGGGCAGATCACAAATTGCTATAATAAGTGGGTAGAAGCCAAGAATAATACCGTCATTTTCTGCGATTTGTCTGAAGAACAGTTCGTGAAAAATTGCCCTATAAAGAAGCTTCAAGAATCCCTTAAATCTATTCGCAACAACACGATTAGGGCGCAAATAAAAGGCACGACAGATGCGGCGCAGGTAAAACTTGACGATGCCATCGAATTAAGAGATTTCGCTCTAAGGTACTACGAGGAATACGTTTATCTTATATTCCCCGGCCGCTTACAGGAAGTATTAAAAGAATCTTCGTGTGAAGAAATCAAGCGAATGAAGATTACGCTCAGAAAACCAACCAAGCTGCTTCTTGAAAAACAATACAGTCAAGTGTATGAAACTGTTGAGATTAATGATAAGCCTATCGATCTGCCTGTGTTGATTAAAGGAATAGAATCTGATTTAAATTTTTTTCTTAACCGCAAAAACATTGATGAAGTGTTCTTCACTGCCATATTTGATTCGATTTTAAGGAAAGCTGATCAAGAACTGTTTTCGAAACAGCCAAGTAATATCCCCCCAAAGTCTGAGGCAATGTTAAAAGAAAGCCATGAGGATTTTACGCTACATTATATAATTCCAATTATGGACTTTCAAACTAACGAGAAAATATACCTTGAAGCACCTGTAGTAACGACAACGTTGAATAAGTGGAACAAGAGCAGCAGTTCTACTGCTCACAAGGCGAATAAGAAGAATTTTATTGACTCAGATGAAGAATTTGACGAGCAAAAGACAATATTCAAAGACAACAAAGAAGAAGAGAAAAGAGAAAAAGAAAAACACTCTGTTGTACAGATTGATGCTGATGATTATTGGCAAGACGAGAGTGATTGTGATGAATTAAATGAATATGCTCTTATTACTGAACAACAATTGCAGTCCACGTTAAAAACACACTTGAAAGAAAGCAAGAGTCTCTCCCTTGCTAAAGAAAGAAAATATGTTCCTAATAATGATAATGCTGATTTGTTAAAATTGTATTATGAAGAAACAACTTGTCGTGTTTTCAAATTGTATGGAAGGGGTGGAGCTACCATTACTCTCCCGTGGGTGGGAGCTACCGCATATGAATTAAAGGTAAAAAATCGATTATGTATTATTCTTTTACACATTCCTTATTATTCTTTAATTACCAGAGCACTGAAAAGAAGCATACGCCCGGTGGATACATAATCATTTACGATGACTACAATTCTTACAAGGACAATTATTTACCACCACACCCCAAAGATAATTGTCTTGAAGATAATATAGGCTTGGAAAATGCATATGGTTGGTATAAAGGAGAAATTCCTCCCAGCGTAAAAAAAGGAAAACACAATAGTCATAAACAGGCTACCCCACCACCACGTACTACAAGATCATCTTCTAATAAGATTAATAATAATAAGAAGAAAAAAGAATTAAGAGACAGCGATGATGATGAAGGAGGAGAAGAACAACAGCCAGTAAGAAGTTCGTCCAGCAACAGTAAGAAAAAAGTAAGTCCAATAGATGTTGAAGAGTATCATGTTGAAGAAGATGATGATGAAGAAGAAGAACAACAACAAAAAGTAACAACAACAATTCTTCCAAAAGGGGTCACTCAAGAATTTCTTGAAAGTGTTCTTGAAAGTGAACAGTCCAAGAAAATAAAGCGAGCACGCAATGCTACTAAGTAAGATTGTTTTTCTACATTTTATTAACAACGCGAATCTAAAATTGGTTTATTAGTGCTTTCATTGATTCCGGAAAAATTAAGGAGCTAAAAAAGAATATTAAAGACGATTTTGTATTTCGTGCACCGCAGATACATTTCGATCATGATACTGTTACCCAAATAAGTGCTACAACTGATGCTATCGATGACCTTCGCCTATCAAATAAGAACACTTATTATAGCTGCAATACCCTCACCAAATTCTTATTAGAAGAAGCCTTTGCCGAGCACAAGAAAAATAACAAATTTAGAGTGATCGCCTCGGAAATGGTTTGTTTATTTATAGAAAATAATAATAATGATAATACTATTCGTGACTACGATCTAGCCGCTATGTTTTATCATCTTGGTAAGGTTATCAATTGTTTTTGCTAAAACGTATTACTAATAAAATATAATGTTTCATATTATTAGCGAGATTATTTTCATACATACTATATAGAAAATATGCACTATTGAAGGAACACAAAGTAATTATTGACGATTTGAATAATGTATTGCTCTGGCCTCCAGTAAGAGCAGAAGAGGGAGACACTTTGCTTGCACCTGCAGAGGCAATAAAACTACCTTTACTTGAGATACTGAAAAGGATGGTGCTGGATGATAAAAATGCAGAAAACTTACCGGAGTACAGGAAAGTGACTGATGCTTTTAAAAAGCAAGCATGCAGAAGTATTAGAAGTGTTGCAACTCAATTTTTTGAAGCCTTTTCGATTGAGCACTTTGTACAATATCGAGAAAATAACGCTGCACTTGACTTTTCTGAAACATCAGATTATTACCAAGTGCCAAAAGAAGAGCAAAAGCGAATCCTTGACACATTTGTGGAAGAAGTAATAAAACCTGAAATTATGAAAGGCAAAGGAAATTGGTTTAATATGGCAGAAGTTGCATTTAGTTTACAACACACGAGCGAATCATCTTATTTAGTTGTAGTAAATAATAGGAAGAGTATTGCAGAAAAGCTATTAATCGAAGCTGTAAAAGTAGGTATTGTGAAAGTAGCCATCAAAGGGAGTGAAGAAGTAACAAGTGATGACTTTTTGACACCTCGAAAAAGGAAAAGCAAAGGGGGCGGTGGTGTTGGTGGTTCACGAGGGTCGTCAAGTAAAAAAAAGAAGATGAATGAAGTTAATAATGATCCTGATTCGCCACAACACTCTTATGATGATAATAGTGGATTCGGGTGTTCTTATCATAAAATGATTGTAAAATACCTCGATACTCACAAAGTCAGTTTCTTGTGCCTTGATATGTGCATGCCAAAGCTGATTGATAAGTACAGATCTTCTGCTCCTCATGATTTTATTGAAGATGCTACTCAGCATAGTAAAAAGTTTATCATGAACGCAAATCAAGAAGTGCCCTTGTGTATTGTTCAAGAAATGGATCAGCGACCTGTTGATGATGCTAACGAAGATTGCTATTATTATGATTTAAATGCCTTCAGTTTTTTTGGAGCAATATACAGTTTTTATGTGTTCGAGACTTGTGGTTATATCTGGACCAATGAATCTGGTGGAACATTTGATTCCGGACTTGGTAGTGCATATAGTAACCTCTTATCTTCTAAGGCTATAGATGGTAGTGTTGGTATTGATGGTATCCTTTCTTTCGAAAAGTTCTGTTCTACTCTACACAAAGAACTTGAAGAACATTATCTGCAATATCTTCCAGATGAAGCTGCCAAACAACACGATACGGGCTGCTGTCTCAGCATTCAAGCTGTTTTGAAAGTGTTTCAAGCGTTCTTGAGTAGTATTGCTAAAAAAGAACTAGATTTTAAAAAGAATTCATTCGCAGATGATATATTGACTTTCTCCCCAATGTCTTTCAAATTATCCTGTATTCTTCTTGGGAAATTATTATCAGTGAAATACAGTGTCGGGATCTTGTTTTGTGATAAACTTTCAGTTGGAGAAAATAACAATAGTAATCTATTTTATTCCCACCCAACAAATATCTTAGGAACATCAGCAATTATGTGGAAAGGTTACCCAGAATTGAAATCATGTGGTTATTATAGCGTTCTTTTGGATAGAAGAGACGACGGTCGGCAAGTATTTGCATTCACTTATGTAAATGACCTGGCCACAAAAGAAGCTACCAACAGACTAATTGGAGATTTCTACTCCGCATTATTTCGATTGCTGAAAGAGACTGAATCTAGTAAAGAACGGAAAGAAGAATTACAAGCCTATATTGTGAAGCAAAAAGCTGAATACTTAAAGTTTATAACGGAAGTCGAGAAGAAAAATACACTACACGGTGGACAACAACAAAATGAACATGAAGAATTATTGGGATCCCATCAACACGAGCAGCTGGTTACCTCCAAATCACAAGTCCTTCCTCGAAATAGTTCCTCATCATCGCCCAGTACTGAGGAAATTGACAGGCTTTTTGCTTCCACAACAATAAACACCCCTCAAAGAATAAAGCAACCTGATGGAAACATAAAACCAGTGGGAGACAGTAGAGCAGCAGAGGAAACGATTGAGCCAAAGTCGTGTGAAGTAATCGCTAGTGCATCATCGTTACTTGCTACCGAAGAAAAAGGAGATGAAGAAACCTATCAGCAGAAGTCGTCTGAAGTAATCACTAGTGCATCATCGTTACTTGCTACCGAAGAAAAAGGAGATGAAGAAACCTATCAGCAGAAGTCGTGTGAAGTAATCGCTAGTGCATCATCGTTACTTGCT
>Ga0302210_10000741_pt1 | contig 14449 bp, 12 predicted proteins | sample II_Fen_E3_2_FD_198793 | JGI IMG/M metagenome (GOLD analysis project Ga0302210, IMG submission 198793) | Peat permafrost microbial communities from Stordalen Mire near Abisko, Sweden - II_Fen_E3_2 | ecosystem: Environmental > Terrestrial > Soil > Wetlands > Permafrost | place: Sweden: Abisko... | reverse complement strand
TAAACTATGTTTATGAAGGAGGATTTTTTGTATGATGTCAAATAATATTCCCATTATCCTGGCCTTTGCCCTATATTTAGGCTTAATGATGATGATCGGTATCTATTTTTATCGCCGGACACGAAATATGTCCGATTATATACTCGGTAATCGAAAACTTGGTGCCTGGGTAACATCACTCAGTGCCGAAGCATCCGATATGAGTGGCTGGATGCTCATGGGACTGCCCGGATATGCTTATATGGCTGGATTAAGTGCTGGTTGGATTGCCCTCGGTCTTGGTCTTGGTACCTGGGCAAATTGGCAATTTGTTGCCGCACGTCTGCGTAAATACACAGAGCTCGCCGATAACGCCTTAACACTACCTGATTTTTTCCAAAATCGCTTTCAAGATAAGACGAATCTGCTACGTATTATTCCAGCAATCTTTATTTTAATTTTCTTTATTATTTACACGTCCTCTGGTTTTGTTGCCGGTGGAAAACTATTTAATACGATTTTTGGAATTCCCTACACATATGCCATGTTTCTCGGAGCATTCGTTGTTGTCTTTTATACCCTTGTAGGTGGTTTCATGGCCGTATGCTGGACCGATTTCATTCAAGGGGTAATGATGTTTTTTGCAATTATTATTGTTCCGCTGGCTGCAATCTATGCTGTTGGTGGATTTACCTTAACCTTTTCCGCTCTTTATATGATAAACCCAGAATATTTTAACCCATTTCATAATGCCGACGGTTCACCATTTACCTTTATTGAGTTAATTTCACTGCTTGGCTGGGGGCTAGGTTATTTTGGGCAGCCGCATATCTTAGTCCGCTTCATGGCCGTTAAATCTTCGGCTGAAATTAAGCAAGCTACGCGAATTGCTATGACTTGGGTGATTTTTTCACTAGCAGCCGCGGTTCTTGTTGGTATGGTTGGTAAAGTATTTTTAACCACAGGACTCACGGGTAGTGATTCTGAAAAAGTTTTTCTCGTAATGACCGATATGTTGTTCTCCCCATTTTTTGCTGGTCTCGTTTTATCGGCAGTTCTAGCCGCTATTATGAGCACCGCATCATCCCAGTTACTCGTTGCCGCCTCAGCTTTCGCACAAGATTTCTATAAAGCTATGCTTCATAAAAAATCAAGTGAAACCGAACTTATTTGGGTCGGCAGATTATCCGTTATTATTATTTCAGGCATTGCTATTTATCTGGGACTTAATCCAGATAATTTGATTTTAGATATGGTTGCCTATGCTTGGGCTGGTTTTGGTGCTGCTTTTGGACCAGCACTATTAACATCACTTTTTTGGCGTCGCACAACACGAAATGGTGTTTTAGCGGGCATTCTCGTGGGTGGCTTAACCGTTTTAATTTGGAAACAATTTGCTTGGCTTGGTCTATATGAAATGGTTCCTGGCTTTTTCCTATCGCTGCTTAGCATTTATCTTGTAAGCAAGCTAGATAACGAACCAGCAAAAATCATTACGGATATATATGACACCGTAAAACATAGTAAGATTTAATGAATACGAAAGGCCGCTACTGTTAAAGTAAGTGGCCTTTCGTTTATTAATATGCAAAATCCCCCTGTATTTTTTGCACATAAAAAGCACAAATGTTATACTGTTTATAAAAGAATAAAAACCATCTTTTCGTTTGGACTAAGGAGGATTTTTATGAAACAACCGTTAAATAAAACGTCACAAATAGTGTCCTCTAAAAAATATGAAATCCATAGCTCACCAGCTAAAAAAGCAGAACGAGATGAGGCCTTGCGAAAAATAAAAGAATATTTTTCTGCCTCAGATGATTTTTATACAAAATTTTATACGCTGGCCAATTTGCTCAAACTTTCCGCAAAAAAAGTCAAAAATGCCAATTTTCAAACAGAAGATTCTTTTGATACCTTAATGACCGTCGCTTCTTTTTTAAATACATACAACCATATGTTGCTTTTCTTACAAGATAAAAGCAACATATCCCCAACACTTTCAAAATTGCTGCTCTCTTTTTCCATACAAAAATACCAAAATAATGCTTTTTATTTTATTGGCATTCATATAACGAAATCTGGTTTATTTTCGATTGATAAAGAGCCATTTATTACAGCCCTAGCAGCCAATAATGAAATGGTGAAAAAACTCATTAGCGGCTTGGCTAATAAAACCTATATAAAAGTCAATGACACGTTATCAAATTCTTTAAATTTATTTCCCTCGTTGCCTGCGGTAACAAAATTTAACCTAAATTCTATTGCTCCAGGTTCGATCATAAATACCTCCACATAAACTAAAAAAGCTACATTCGACCCTTGGCCGAATGTAGCTTTTTCATAAAGACCTATAAATATTTGAAATAAATATACACACTACAAATCAAAATGGATACAATCATAAGCGGGAATGCAATTGCCATAAATTTCAAAAAGGAAATTTTATGACCACGCTGTGCTGCCATACTGGCAACAACAACATTGGCACTTGCACCAACAAGGGTTCCATTGCCACCTAAGCAAGCACCCAAAGATAAAGCCCACCATAAAGGTGTAAGATCTGTTATCCCCATAACCCCCATGTCCTTAATCAACGGAATCATAGTTGCCACAAATGGTATATTATCAATAAACGCTGAAGCAATGGCGCTCATCCACAAGATCAACATTGCCGAAGCGGTAAGATTACCATTTGTCAATTTCACCGCTTCGGCCGCTAACATCTTAATCACGCCAGTTTCCACGAGAGCTCCAACTAGAACAAACAAACCAGCAAAGAAAAAGATAGCCAACCATTCAACACGGCTAAAAGCTTTGGTTAAGAAAGCTTCATCTGACCCAATCGTAATTACCATTAAAAAACAAGCCCCTGTTAACGCTGCAGTTGCCGTTTCAATATGCAGCATACTATGTAAAACAAATAATAAAATTGTAACTGTTAAAGCACCCAGACATTTTCTCAACAAGACAAAATTTCTGATTTGGCTTTTTTCGTTCAACCGCATAACTTTTGCTTTTAAATCAGCTGTAGTATGTAAATCTTTCCGATAAACCAAAATTATCAAAAAAATTGTAACCAGAAAAACAACGGCGCAGATCGCTGTTAAATTTGTAATAAATGCCATAAAAGTAAGTTCTTTAACCGCACTCCCAATCATTATATTCGGTGGATCACCAATCAATGTTGCAGCTCCACCAATGTTCGCCGCCATAATCTGAGCAATTAAAAACGGCAGGGGCGATATTTTCAATTGGGAAGTAATACTAAATGTTACAGGTACTGTTAAAAGCACAGTTGTTACATTGTCCAAAAGTGCTGAGCATACTGCTGTTAGTGTAGATAATGCCAATAATAATTGAATTGGTTCAGCCTTCACTTTTTTAGCTGCCCAGATCGCTAAATAATTGAATAGACCTGTCTCACTGGTAATATTCACAATAATCATCATACCAATCAATAACCCCAATGTATTGAAATCAATATGATGAATCGCTGTTTCTTGACTCAAAATCCCCAGAAGTATCATCATCACAGCACCGGCTAATCCAACAATGGTGCGATGCACTTTTTCAGATACAATCAACGCATAAGCAACTATAAAAACAGCCACTGCCATTAATGCATTTATTCCCAAAGATGTCTCACTTCCTCTTAAAATATAGGCTTTTACAAGTATGATTCATCTCATCTTTGCAAAAATCATGGCTGCCTATAAAAGATCTACAGTCAGCCATCCCGATTAAGTCCGCTCTTTGCTTTTAGTCACAGCAGCAGAAAGTACAATATCCATACCTATTTTTTTTACTTTTACTTCATAATCTACAATGCCTTCTTTATAAAGATCCATTTTTAAATCAAGTAAAAGCTTCCCAATTTTCTCTTGTAAATCTTTTGTTAGATAAGCTGTATTTAAATCTTCTTTTAGTGTCTTTTTATTTTTAATGACAGGCTTGGGTTCTTCATCGGCTGATAAAAACATCGTTTCAAATGTTTCTTTTTCCGCATAGCCCTTAAACATGTCTTTATCGCCTAAGCCTTTTGGTATTTTCGCCATAATTACACCTTCTTTGCTTTTGCCCAAGAATCACGCAATCCAACAATACGATTAAATACTAAACGCTCTTTTGTTGAATCCTTATCTACGCAAAAATATCCTTGTCGTAAGAACTGATAACGTGTACCCGGTGCCGTCCAGGCAACACTCGGCTCAACCATACAAGTATTTATAACTTCTAACGAATTAGGATTTAATTCATCAATAAAATTCGTACTTTCTGTACTATTTTCTTCTGTTTTTAATAGATAATCATAAAGGCGAGCTTCTGCTGGCACAGCAAATTTTGCTGAAACCCAATGTAATGTTCCTTTGACCTTACGACCACTATTTATACTGCCGCTTTTCGTTTGGGCATCATAGGTACAATGAAGTTCAACAATCTGCCCAGCCGCATCTTTTATGACTTCTTCACATTTTATAATAAAAGCATGCTTTAGGCGAACTTCTCCACCTGGTTTTAAGCGGAAAAATTTCTTTGGAGCTTCCTCCATAAAGTCTTCCTGTTCAATATAAATTTCACGCGTAAATGGAACAAACCGATGTCCACCTTTATGCGGATGGTTTTCAGCCATCATATATTCGCATTCATCAGCTGGGTAATTGGTGATAACCACCTTAAGCGGATGTAAAACTGCCATAATGCGATCAGCATGTTCATTAAGATCCTCACGCACACAATGCTCCAGCATAGCAACATCAACAAGACTATTACTCTTGGCAATACCAATTCGATCACAAAAATCACGAATTGATTCTGGCGTGTAGCCACGTCTTCTCAGACCAGAAATAGTAGGCATTCTAGGATCATCCCAGCCCGTAACATAACCACCTTCGACCAATTGTCTGAGCTTTCGTTTACTCATTACGGTGTCGGTAATATTTAAGCGAGCAAATTCGATCTGGCGTGGACGTTTATTCGCGTCGTAACCAAGCGATTCCAGCAACCAATCATAGAGAGGTCGATGATCTTCAAATTCCAAAGTACAAATGGAATGTGTAATGCCCTCAATCGCATCTGAAATCGGATGAGCAAAATCATACATTGGATAAATACACCACGTTGTCCCTGTCCGATGATGAGCGGTATGCGATATACGATACAGGATTGGATCACGCATATTGATGTTAGGTGATGCCATATCTATTTTAGCTCGAAGAACTCGTTCACCATCCGCAAATTCGCCTTTTTGCATACGCATAAATAAATCGATATTTTCCTCAATGCTACGGCTACGATAAGGACTTTCTTGCCCCGGCTCCGTCAGAGTACCACGATACTGACGCATCTGTTCGGCATTTAAATCACAAACATAGGCTTTCCCTGCTTTTATAAGTTCCATAGCACATTCAAAAAGTTTTTCAAAATAATTCGATGCATAAAATATACGATCATCCCAAGTGAATCCGAGCCATCTAACATCGTCTTGAATTGAATCAACATATTCAACATCTTCTTTTGTCGGATTGGTATCATCAAAACGCAAATTACACATACCATTATTTTTTTTCGCCAAACCAAAGTTCAAGCAAATTGACTTTGCATGACCAATATGCAAATACCCATTTGGTTCCGGCGGAAACCGTGTATGAATACCTTCACTGTATTTTCCATTTTTCAAATCTTCATCAATTGCATTCTGAATAAAATTTGAAGCGATTATCATATTTTCTGCCATAAATATACTCCTTTAATTGAAACGTATTCCATTTAACCTAATGCTTGTATATTCGGTATGTAGGCCAAATTTCCTGCTTTTTTAGATTTTTTTTCCTGTATTTATCAGAAAACTACTTACTGTAACGAATTATTCTTTTAATTTCGCTTTGATATACACCTTTAAATTTTTTACCCCTTGCTCCATAAGAGGTGTTTTTGGTAAACAGTCAATAATTTTATCAATATAACCTCGTTCAACAATTTTTAACAACGTCCAACTGAAATAAATATTGTAAATCCACATCAACCTTACTAATTTACGATCATCATATGTTTTAATTTGTGTATAATCACATTGCACTCCATGAATAAAGGATTGAATAAACTCTGCATTGCAGCCAGTTCCATCCGATGGCTGCAAAAAAGGTTCTAATACCCGGTAAATATCGAGTTTATCAGCATCACGAATAATTTTTGCAAATAGCAGATATCTACTGTTGTCTGTTAAGGTGATTAATTTGGAATTATGATTGGCAATCGCAAAATTCAAAACTGCTCGATCTTCCTCACTTAATTCTTTAAAAAAATCAAGTTCAGCTATGACCTTTAACCCCAAAATTGCATGATTTTCTGATAAAGCATCATTAAATGTTCTATACAATGTAAACTGTTTAAATCTACCAATATCATGAAAAAGTCCAATCATTTCAGCGAGGATCTGATCATGTACACTGAGCTTTAAGTGTTTAGCCAGCTCCCGACTAATAAAAGTAACATTTTGCGTATGTTCTTCTTTCAAAAGAATTGCCCGGTGAATCTCTATATCATCACTATAAAAAGTTTGAATATATTCTGATACCCAGCTATGCATTGCCTGTAATATTTTTTCCATTGTTTCTACCCTCCATGAATTTTACAAAGCCTAAAATAGTATACTACATCACCACTAAATTTACATGATACGAATTTAACAACAAAACCTTCGCCTATTGCCTATATAGAACGCATTAAAGAAATTCCAGCTAGTCTATCAGTCTGCCAAGGGGTATAGGGCACTTCCTACGTAAGACCACTTAGCCCTATATCCCCTTCTTAACGATTGCCATAAAATGTTTAATGCGTTCTATATAGGTTGATTTTCTTTCTTCGTTGGTTTACATTATAATAAACACAAGTATCCTTTAACTTAAATTTCAAAGGTGGTTTTTTTATGGAATTAATTTTATTAAGCCTTTTAGGGCTTAGCGTTGGTATCTTCGGTACCTTGGTCGGTATCGGAGGTGGACTCATCCTACTGCCGATTTTTATCATGTTTATGACACCTTCAACCTTTGCTTCAGCCCCACAAATTGTTGGCACATCGCTTTTTGTTGTTTTTTTAAATGCACTATCCGGCACACTGGCTTATATCAAGCAAAAAAGAGTCTTTTTCAATGCAGCCATTCCCTTTGCCATAGCAACCTTACCAGGAGCTTTTTTCGGCTCTTACATTGCCGATTCCTTTAATGGGCAAACGCTTAATTTATCATTTGGTTCTTTCCTACTATTGATGTCTGCCATCATGTATTGGAATTCCTCACGCAAAAAAAGAACGGAACCTCACTTTGATCCACACACATTTAAATATAATAAAATGATCGGCCTGGTTAGCAGCATGGGAGTTGGTTTTCTATCCAGCATCTTCGGTATTGGCGGCGGTATAATTCATGTTCCACTAATGATCTACCTGCTTCATTTTCCAACGCATGTTGCAACAGCTACCTCACATTTTGTCCTTGCTGTTTCATCTTTTAGTGGAGTTGTATCACATGCTATATTACATCATATCATCTGGATGCCAGCCATTAGTATTGGCATCGGTGCTATAATCGGTGCTCAAATCGGCGCCCAAATTTCAAAAAAAACAAAACCAAAGATTATTTTAATTTTGTTATCATGCGCTCTGTTTGCACTTGGTCTTCGTTTGATTTTATTAGGAACCACGGTTCAGTAAATACATAGTAAATTAATAGCAATTTCTATTTATACTTCTTTTTTTAATGTAAAAAAAGTAATTTCTGGTGGACAGCCAAAGCGAAATGGAAACCAACTCCCGGCGCCTGAATTCACATAGCCATACAAAGCCTCTTTTTTATACATACCACGCATATACTTAAAGCCTTGAAAAATTGGCATTCCTAAAACGACAATCTGTCCACCATGGGTGTGCCCGGTCATCGTCAAATCAATCTCATTATCAAATGCATTATCAATTAAAATTGAATGATGACTGAGTAAAATTTTTGTTGATTTCGCCGGTATCCCCTCTAAAGCAGTTTCTAGCATCTCGTGACACTCAGCCTTTTGTTTCGCCGTATCGCGTTCCATCGGATAATCAACGCCAATAAAATAGAGTGGATTCGACGCTTTAAACAATAGATCGTTTTCATTTTTAAGCACTTTAATTCTCGTATTGGCTAGAGCCGCCTCTATTTGGGGAATCCCCCGCATATATTCATGATTGCCCCACACAAAATAAATGCCTTGTGGGAACTGCTCTACATACAACTCTAAGGTTTGGGCTGCTAAAACAATCGTATCAACATCATCAAACAAATCTCCCGTAACAGCTAAAACATCCGGTTTTTGTGCCGCAATATGATCTAATGTTTTTTTGAGTTTATCAATTGAAAAGAACCAGCCTAAATGTACATCACTTAATTGTGCGATCGTAAATCCCGAAAGAGTTTGATCTAAATCAGCTAAAAAAATTTCGTGTTTAACATCCACAATATTGCGGCTGCTATAAAAAGTCCCATACGCGCTGCAACCTGTTGCTAGTATAGGCATTGCCACACCTGCTGTTTTTAAAAATTGCCGTCTAGACAAATCTTTTGCACTATCGTCCTGCCCTATTTTTGCTATAAATTTTTTAATAACAAAAGCAGCCGGGCTGAACACAATTAAAAAAGTCAATGAAACAAACCATATGACAATTAAAAGCATCAAATCACCAGCAAACGGCAAGTGATCCAACCAGCCCCTGCCAAAAAACAAAGCAAAAATAGATACACTAGTCAGCGCATAAAATATGCGCATAATCTTCGGATTTTTATATGAAGGAAATAATTTTCTCATTAGAATAATTGAAAGTGCCGCGACACTTACTAACACTATAAATAAAATCCCAAAAAACATAAAATTGGGTCCTTTCATAAGAAACCTCCAACCCTAAAATAAATTTTATAACTCTTATTATAACATAACCAAAAAAAAATTTTCCAAAAAAAGAGAATCGATTTACATCGATTCTATATGTTAGCAATTTAAATTTTATCTGTAAACTAAACTTCACCACGTAAATGGGCCATTTCAGCCTGTTTCTCACAATAATACCATCTAACGGATTTACCAATAGCACAACGAATTGCATCAAGTTTTCCTTGTTGAGCAAGTTTCTTAAGCCTACCGGCGTCAAAACCACTTATTGATAAGTAGCTTGCCGAAATGAATCCTCCTCGTTTTAAAAGATTCCGATAGTTTGCGCTATCCCTACGGTCCATTGCAACGCTTCTTATTGCCATAATAAATATCCCCCCATCACTATTGTGTGAGATCCATTTACATTTAATGTGTGGTGACACCTATATTATATCATTTTAATGTAACTTTGTATATTAAAATTTCATGCAAAATGTACCATGACTTTTAATGATATAAAACACCTATTATTCCCATTTTTGATCGTAACATTAATAGAACGCATTAAATATTTATTTATAAAGAAAGTAATACCTTTCTCTCTTTATAAACAAATCAACGTTCTAAATTTCGATATAGTACATAAAACATAGTTCATAAAAAATGTATGAAAGAACGGCAACTAAAAAATTTGCTTGCTTTCATGTTCTAAATAAAGTTGAATATTCAGCCTTATTTCATTATTTGTAATCACCTCCATATGTATATACATTCATTTTAAAGAATAATTATACATATGGAGGTTTGTTAATATATTGAATGATTTACATAAATAAAACTACAAACTTACTATTTTATCGAAAAAACATTTCCGACGATAATAGAAACAACTCCCCATCTACCTTATTTATACGTGATTTTTTTCTCTTACTATAGGTTTAACAAATAGTTTATTTTGAATATTTTGCATTTTTAAAAATCTATAGGCAAATAGATTTTTTTTGTATATAATGAAAGATAGTACGTATAAATTTTCATTTATCAAGATTAATCTGTGTATATCTTATTCAAGGAGGGTATTGTTAAATGTCACTATCTCTTATAAAAAGTTATGTTTTAACGAAAGAAATGGCTACAAAAATCGACCTCGTCCTCGCCGCACATGAACATGACGGTTCTCAACTAGTTGGTATATTGCTCGATATTCAAGAACTTATACCCAATCATTATATTCCGGAAGAAATTGCTTATTATCTAGCCGAAAAATTGGATGTCAAAATTACCAACATTTATGACTGTATTACCTTTTATAGCAGTCTAGCAACAACACCACGGGCTAAATATCCCATTCAGATCTGTAATAGTATTGTTTGCAAAGTCAATCAAAATGATACCATTTTCACTACATTGAAAGAGATTCTAGGAATTGACCTCAATGAAGTTACCTATGATGGTCGATTCACCCTGGAAAGTGTCGCTTGTTTTGGTGCTTGTGACATGGCTCCGGCTGTCCGTATCAATGGTAAAGTCTATGGTTATCTAACGAGTAGAGCAAAAATCGAAAATCTATTAAGTGAATTGATCTAATTTCAGGGAGGCAGCGAACACAATGAGCAAAACAGTAAGTTTTATTACAAAAAACTTTGGAAAATATGATGTATCCTCCATTGGATCTTATATGGAATGCGGAGGATTTGATGCCTTAAAAAAAGCCATCACATTATCAGGTGAAGAAATTGCCGACATCGTCGCCGCAGCAAAAATCAAAGGACGTGGTGGTGCCGGTTACGACATGGGACGGAAACTTGCCCAAGCAAAATCAGTCATTGCCGAAAAAAAAGTTGTTATTTGCAATGCAGATGAAGGTGAGCCTTGTACCTTTAAAGATCGCACATTACTCGAAAATGACCCATTTAACCTAATTGAAAGCATGATCATCACGGGCTATACAGTAGATGCTGAAGATGGTTATATCTATTTGCGTGAAGAATACTGTCATTTGCGACCACTGCTCCTAAACGCAATCCGCCAAGCTAAAACTTACGGGTTTTTAGGTACAAATATTTTAGGCAAAGGATTTAATTTTGAAATTCATCTTTATTCTGGTGCAGGTGCGTATGTCTGTGGTGAAGGTACAGCTCTAATTGAATCGATTGAAGGCAAAGCAGGACGGCCGCGCATGAAACCACCATTTATAAAACAATGTGGCTTATATAATCGCCCAACTTGTGTCAACAACGTTGAAAGTTTATCCTTGCTTTCTCATATTCTGCTTGATGATAACAAGGAATACCAAACCTATGGTATGGGAGACTCCATCGGAACGAAGCTTATCAGTGTTGCCGGAAATGTTAGAAACCCTGGTGTGTTCGAAATTCCATTTGGCACTACCGTACGTGAAATCGTCTATGATCTCGCTGGTGGAATTGATGAAGACCGTCCAATTCGCTTGCTTCAATTTGGCGGTGCTTCTGGAAAAATCGCGTCTTCAAAAATTCTTGATACGCCTTATACATATGAAGATTTAAAAAGATCCGGTGTAACCGTGGGTTCGGGTGCCATACTTGTTATTGACGACCGCACCAGCCTCATTGAATTTTTACAATCTACACAGGAATTTTTCTCTCATGAAAGCTGTGGTCAATGTACACCTTGCCGAGAAGGCAACCGTCATATAAAACTTTTCCTGCAAAAACTTGCCGATGGTACCCATACAGAAAAAGACATCACCAGTATGAAAAAAATCGCCAAACTGATGGCCATGTCTTCCTTATGTGGTTTAGGGGAAACAGCACAAAGTGCTCTTGTTTCGGCAATGAATCAATTTGAAGATGTGTTTCACGTCAAATCTAGCGAGGTGCAAGGATAATGGAAATAGTAAATGTAAAAATTAATAATATTCCTTTAAAAGTAGAAAAAGGAACAAAAATTCTCGAAGCTGCCAAAAAAATCAATATTGATATTCCTCACCTTTGTTACCATCCTGATCAGAGCATCAAAGCCCATTGCCGAATTTGTACAGTAGAAGTTGTTGGTAGCCGCCGACTTTTAGCAGCCTGTTCAACTGAAGTATGGGAAGGCATGGAAATCCATACAGATACGAAACTTGTACGGGATACACAAGTTGGAATTCTGGAATTAATTCTTGCTACCCATGAACAAAACTGTCTAACCTGCTCTAGAAACCAGAACTGTGATCTGCAAAAACTTTGCAGTCGATTCAATGTTTTAAATTCCAATCTACCGGATGTCACGGAGCATCTACCGATTCATGATACAAATCCAAGTATTATTAGGGACCCAGCAAAATGTGTTAAATGTGGTCGCTGTGTCAAGGCTTGTAAAGAAATACAGGGAATCAGTGCGCTCACCTATGCTGGACGCAGTGATAAATTTGCCATTACAACAGCCTATAATAAACCAATGGAAGAAACAGACTGCATCTTATGTGGACAATGCAGTGTTGTCTGTCCAACTGGTGCAATCGTCGAAAAAGATGATACCCAAAAAGTCCTCGATGTACTACAAAACCCAAAGAAACATGTTATCGTCCAAGTCGCACCCTCGGTTCGCGTTGCACTTGGTGATGCTTTTGGTCTACCAAAAGGTACGATTGTCACTGGACAAATGGTAACGGCTCTTAAAATGCTTGGTTTTGATCGAGTTTTTGACACAAATTTTGGAGCGGATCTTACCATTATGGAAGAAGGCACTGAACTTCTGAGCCGCATAAAAAACAATGGTACGTTACCAATGATTACTTCATGCAGTTCTGGCTGGGTTAATTACATGGAAAAAAACTATGGTGACTATCTTGAACATCTATCTTCGACAAAATCACCACAACAAATTTTTGGTGCTGTTTCAAAAACATATTATCCTGAGCAATCTGGTATTGATGTAAATGATATTGTAACTGTATCCATTATGCCGTGCACAGCGAAAAAATTCGAAGCTGCACGTCCGGAACATGGACGCAATGGTCATCAAGACGTCGATATAGTCCTTACAACACGCGAACTTACAAAACTCATTAAATATGTTGGCTTAAACTTCGAAAGTCTTCCTGAAGGCCAATTTGACAGCCCGCTTGGTTCTGGTACTGGAGCAGCTGTTATTTTTGGAAATACTGGCGGTGTCATGGAAGCTGCGCTTAGAACCGTATATGAAAAATATACCGGTAAGGAGCTAAACTCGGTAGAATTCCAAGAAGTGCGTGGCCTAGAAGGAATCCGTGAAGCGATCATCGATTTAGGCAACACAAAAATCAAAGTTGCAATTGCTCATACAATTGCCAGCGCGAAAGTCATCATGGAAACGATTAAGGCAGGAACTTGTGATTATACTTTTATTGAAATCATGGCTTGCCCGGGTGGTTGCATTGGTGGTGGTGGTCAGCCAATAAAAACAACAACAGATGTGAAACAGCTTCGTATGGATGCATTATATGATATAGATAAAAAAAATCCACTGCGTAAATCCCATGAAAATCCAGATATTATACGCATCTACAAAGATTTTCTTGGTGAACCACTCAGTGAAAAATCTCATACGTTATTGCATACAGAGTACCATAAAGTAAAAAAATCCCATGATTTTTCTTATCTAAAAACAGAATAAATTCTATCAATCTAACGAAAAACAATCTAAAAAGGCCTTCTCAATACTGCACCATACGCAGTATTGAGAAGGCCTTTTTTTGTATTATATAACTTCACCATGTGTATTATCACGGAGAAAACAACCAATTTCATTTGGATCACAACACTGCCCCAAAGCCAGCATAAATTTAGCTAAAAGAGCCTCTAACGTCATATTTCCCGCTGATACTACTCCCATACGCTCTGCTAAGATTCCTACTTCATAACAATCCAGGTAGGTACCGTCATAGATACATTGACTTACACAGGCTACCATAACTCCCGCCTGTAGTGCTCGCTCTATGGCAGGCAGCAAATTGCGTTCACAGTTTTGATTTGGCACACCACCCGCGCCAAATCCTTCTATAATGATACCTCTATATCCAGCCAAAACAGCCATATCAATTAATTGCGGTTGAATTCCTGGAATCAATTTTAAGACAAAAACTCGTTGATCCATTTTAGATTTAAGCAATAAAGACCCCGCTGGCTTTTGAGCAATTGGAACCTGCCAGATAAGCTGATTTCCCGCAACATGTGCCACAATTGGCGCATTAATACTACCAAAAGCATTCAGATGTTTCGTATACAGCTTTTTTGCATGAAGTCCGTGTATTACCATATTAGCAAAAACAAGATATACGCCAAAATGATCTGCTGCTGCTACACGAAAAGCCGCTAAAAGATTTGCTTTAGCATCGGTATCTACTTGACCAATCGGTCGTTGCGAACCAGTAAATACAACTGGCTTCGCAAGATTTTCCAGCATGTAAGTAAGTGCAGCTGCTGAATAAGCCATTGTATCCGTACCATGACTTATAACAAAACCATCATATAAGTCATAATTATCCACAATTTTCTGGGCAATAAGCACCCAATGCTCCGGCTGAAGATTACTGCTGTCAATGTTCATTAACTCCAGACAATCAATC
>Ga0302210_10000738_pt1 | contig 14473 bp, 10 predicted proteins | sample II_Fen_E3_2_FD_198793 | JGI IMG/M metagenome (GOLD analysis project Ga0302210, IMG submission 198793) | Peat permafrost microbial communities from Stordalen Mire near Abisko, Sweden - II_Fen_E3_2 | ecosystem: Environmental > Terrestrial > Soil > Wetlands > Permafrost | place: Sweden: Abisko... | reverse complement strand
GTGCTGAAGGGTTCTACTAGAACCCTTCAGCACCTTTCAGTGAATTTCTTTTAGACCATCGGTTGCAGACAAACCACGCGATAGCGGTTACCTTGCTCTGTGTGTACACGCTCCACCCCCAGTTTGGCCAATGTTCTGCCCAACGAAGTAAGCGAAATACTCTGTCGCAAAGCCGAGGCGTTGAACCGTCGCATCCGTTGAAGAAGGGTAGCCGCAGAAAGCAACTCACACGATTCCTCGGGATCTGCAGCACGAAAATGATCCAGAAACACTTCCTGCTCGGCAGGAACCTGATAGAATGCCTCATTGCTGCGCTGTATCGCCTGCTCTTCCTCTTTACTGAACCAATATCGCTCACCTGCTTGAATTTCCGCTTTCAGTTGCGCAAAAACCTGCTCATAAGCAATCGGTGAAACATCAATGACCCCTTCCACCTGCACACACAGAAAACGGCGGCTACCCGTAGGGTCGTTCAGCAAATCACGACGGTTAGCAGTGCCAATGAACGAAGCCACGCGAGGCAGAGCACGAAAAAATCGCTGATGCGGGCGGCGCAAAGAGAGACCCGAAAGTTGCATCAAGTTCTTCAACAGCGCTGTACGACGAGGAGTTGTCAGCAATCGATCGAACTCATCGAGATTGATTAATCCATATTCCGATAGTTTCCGTTCCGCCTGACTTTCCGCCTGCAAGTCGAAGCTGTCTGTATAGTAACGGCGTAACACAGGCGGCATAAGCAACTTGCAGAACGTCGACTTATGTGTGCCCTGTTCCGCACTCACCAATAAAGGCGCTACACTGTTAGCATGCAACGTATCTACCTGCATCCATTGCGCTGTAAGAGCCAACATCCAACGATGAAAACCCTCCACCCAAAGCGGCAGATCACTCACTCTGCAGGCTAGCGGGGAAATACGATCGACCCCGTCCCAAACGGGTAAATGCGCTAGATAATCGGTAAAAGGGTGATAACCTGAAATACGGTCGGACTGCACATAGCGCACTACATCGCGATCCCACACCGGCAAGCCCGCTTCGCGTGCCGCAAGGCACATCCCATTGAGCACCCGTGGTAGCAATGGATGAAAAGGCTTCAAAGGCGAGTCTTTCGACATTTCGGAAGATAAATTCAACGAACGATACTCCGTTTCATCCGTCAATACATTGTAACGAAAGGTGTACCGCTTTTGTAGGAAATCGGTAATGTCGTCAGCATTTCTGCTAAAGATTGGTTCTCGCATTTGCGTTTGACTTTGAAGAACTTTACGAAAGGAGTGTTTGAAGCAGCTCCAACAGTTTGAAAAAAGATTTTTTAATTGCATAATATATAAGTATTTTAATTCTTTCAAGTTTTTAATTCTTTCGGATGCAAAGTTAGAGTATCAGAAAGCTTTTTGCAAATACTTGTCTCGTTAAGTTCTACCCCCAAGAGGAAGCTTAAAGAATCGCATTTTCGAAGGAATGTTTGCAACTTTCCATGCGTAACAAAGAGATTACTGCCAGTTGGCAAATTCATTTTTGCCAGCTGTTAAATGTGAATTCGCCAATTGGCAAAAATGAATTCAACAGCTGGCATTCGCTACTTTGATGAGTGGCTTATTATGGTTATAAGCTTAAAGGTAGAAAAATAGCTGCAAAAGAAATAAAAACACGGATACAAATACGATTCGGATTATGCCAATGATGTATCGGAAGCGATTACATTGCCCCAAAATGTAGGTATATAGATAAATATAATGCAAGGGCTATTGAAAATCCACAAAAGCTCTGAATAGTTTGATTTTTAAAACCATTCAGGGCTATCTGTTTATTTTATAAATACTTATATGTAGCTGAAAGATGAATGGTTATTGTCCATTTTAGTTTATACGCATAATACGCAACAAAATATAACCTAATTCATAATGCTATCTTTAAAGCATGTTAAGTGCAAAGCATCTATTTATTTTCCCAATGATTTCAGCATTTTGTTGATACACTTCTTCTTTTGCTCCATATTTGGATGCACATAGAGATTCAAGGTGGTGCTGATATTGGAATGTCCCAATAGAACGCTGACTGTTTTATAGTCGCAATTACTCTCAATGCAGCGTGTGGCAAAGCTATGGCGTAAGCCATGAAACTTGATTTCAGGTATTTCCAATTGCTTCATCAATTTCTTATAATAATTGCGATAAGTACGAGGCTCGGTTGGTGTTTGCTCATTTGTTAAGACAAAATAATCATCATTGACTACCTTTTTTAGTGACTTCACAAGTGATAAAAGTTCTTTACTCATTGGGATCTCACGGAAGGAGTCCTTTGTTTTTGGAGTGTTGATAACCAACTCCGTGTGTTTTATATCATCTTCAATTATGTAGATGCGCTCAATGGTACGCTGAATGCTGATTGTTCCTGTAGTAACGTCTATGTCTGACCACTTCAATGCACAAACCTCTCCAATGCGCAGCCCGGTACTGAGACAAATGTAGATGCCAAGATTTCGAAAAGTGAAATTGCCGTGAATGTAGTTAAGAATCTTCTTATGGTTGGCAACGGTCAGAACTTCGATATCCTTTGTACCTGGTTGAGTTGGGTATTTTATATCCCACTCATAATAAGTCATCCATTCTTTTTTTACTCCAAATTTTATCACCATTTTAAGTACAATCAAAATATCTTTGACTGTCTTCACGCTCATGCCTCCATCTAATTTCTTCAATACAAATGACTGTACCGTTTGTTCTTTCAGTTCATAACTCTCACCAAAGGATGGCAAAATGTGCTTCTCCAGAATCAATACATAGGCTGCAAATGTTGATTGTTTTACATACGGACGCTTTTCTTCTTTCCAAGCATCCGAGATTTTTCTAATTTTCATTTCTGTCATAATAATATTTTTATTAGGTGTTCTCTATAATTAGAGAAATATATTCGCTTTAGTTCCAAATCTGAGATTCCCTGAGTTTACGGGGGAATGGAGAAAGTGCAAGTTGGAGAATTGTGTAAACTTTCTTGATGGTAAAAGGAAACCTATCAAAAGCTCAGATAGAAAATCTGAATTAAAGTTATATCCTTATTATGGAGCATCTGGAATCATAGACTATATTGATGACTATATACTTGATGGAAGGTTTATTCTATTGAGCGAAGATGGAGCTAACATTATTGATAGAAATTATCGAGTCGCTTTCATTGCAGAAGGGAAAATATGGGTAAATAATCATGCTCATGTATTATTACCAAACAAGAATGTGAATATTGTTTTTTTGACAGAAAAACTTGAAAGTCTTGATTATAATATATATAATACGGGAACGACTATGCCGAAATTGAATCAAGAAGTTTGTAGAAATATTCTAATTAGAATACCAATATTAGAAGAGCAATCTAAAATCGGCAATTTATTAGCTATTATAAATGAGCGTATAGCTACCCAAAACAAAATCATTGAGGACTTGAAAAAATTAAAGTCCGCAATTTATCAGTTTGTATTTGATAATGAGATTGGACCTTTCTTACCTCTTGAAAGTATTGCAAACATTGTAAAAGGTCAACAAGTAAATGGGGAATGTCTTTCAGAATCAGGGGACTATTATGTGATGAATGGAGGTATTGAACCATCAGGTTATTATTCCTATTGTAATACGGAGGCTAATACAATATCTATAAGCGAAGGAGGAAATTCTTGTGGCTATGTACAATATAACGATGTCCTATTTTGGAGTGGAGGTCATTGTTATACGTTGCAAAATCTATCTACACAAATAGAAGAAAAATACTTATTTCATTATTTAAAACATAAAGAGTCAACCATTATGAAATTGCGAATTGGCACAGGGCTTCCTAATATTCAAAAGAAAGACCTTGCTAAGTTTAATGTACTTATTCCATCAACTGAAAGACAAATCGCTTTATATAAAGTATTTAATTCAGTTGATGCCAAACTATCAATAGAGAATAAACTTCAAAAATCCTTTGAATCGCAAAAGAGCTATTTGTTACAACAGATGTTCATATGAACATTTGCTGAAGTAAATAAGATTTTTGACTATTATAATTTGAAACAATTTTTGTTTCAAATTTTATTTTGTTGCAAACGGAATCCAATACAGAACAGATATAGATTTGCTTATCCATATTTGGTATCTTTACTTTTATCTTTTCGATTGTTGCTTTTGATAAACTCGGAACGCCTGAAGCCTCGTTGTATTCTAACCAATTAATTGTGTTGAATAAGTAATAGCAGAATTTTGGAGTAATATTCTTAAAATCATAGGTATAGAATAGTGTATCTACTGTCCAAAATTTGCCAGATAAAAACATTGGCTGATTTATCGTTCCTTTTCTTCCGATGCATACACTATCTCCATCATATAACCAATCGCTTACTGATAACATACGCCCACCTGTCCCATAAACAGGTATATTCCCTGAATTTAGATGCTTGTAATCCTTCCCATTTCCAATTTTTAGTATATCTCCAATGCAACATCGCTGCCATGTCATATTACCATGAAAGAAGAGATCAATCATTGCGGACTTTAATTTTTTCAAGTCCTCAATGATTTTGTTTTGGGCTGCAATACGTTCGTCAAGCAGCGATAGCAGTGACGATATTTTATCTTGCTCTTGTTTCCCTGTTACATAGATAAGATAACTTGAATACTCTTGTGAATTAATTCCAGGCTGTCCCGAACGAGCAGACATTATTGATACCCATTTTTTGTAGTTGCTTGTATGGAATTGAGTAAAAATGAAGTATGGATTTTCTTTTGGAATGTTTATTCTTATAAGAAAACCAGCAAAGTATAACCGACCATCATTTGATTCATACAAATAAGATTTTCCCGTACTTGCTCCAGTTCGTGCGAGAAGAATATCGTTTTTATTTACCAGATAATTGTTTTGTAATTTTCCATCGGGTGATACTATATAATTATTAGAATACGATGCAGACGATGCATCAATATCTGTGATTCTAATATATTTATTTTTGCCATCATATGATTTGGCAGCTGAATTCATTCCATAATCAAATCCTGAAGCTATTTCACCCAACTTGCACTTTCTCCATTCCCCCGTAAACTCAGGGAATCTCAGATTTGGAACATTAAGGACTTTATTGTTGTTATTATTTGCCATAATTAGATTACTCCATTTATACGATTAATAATTTCGGCTCGCGTTATATCTCTCATTAGCGTAAAGCCGAACCACTTCTTGCCTAAGTCCTTTATGGATGCTCCAATGTGGTACACTTCATCATCAATAATCAAAAAACGGTCATGGGCACGTTTAAATATGTTTGCCTTAATAGGTGGATATTGAGCATTGTGGCGGTTAATATCCAATTGCAATTGGTGGTTAATCTGCTGAGTATAAATAATAGCAGAGACGCTATTATTACGCTTGTCTAACATAGTTAACACCGTTTCGTCCACATAATTATCTATGAGAGTAATTTCCTTTTTTGCTTTCTTTATGAGGTCTGAAACAAAAACGTAAGCATCAAATATCTGACCATCATAAAATACACCTTGTTTTGGTTGAACAGAGCCTTCATCAAGACACTTAAATACTTCGTCAATGCGTTTATCAGCTTCCTGCTGATGCTGCTGCATCTCCAATTGATGATATTCTATCGTTTCAAGGCGTTGAAAGACTTGGGCGTTACTAACAAGAAAATGCCGCATGGCAACAAAGGCATCCATAATACGAATGCTCATCTGAACCGCTGTATCACTGTGAAGAACGGTTGCCAACATCGCCACGCCTTGCTCGGTAAAAGCGAATGGCTGAGTAGTAGAATGTTTTGATGATTCGAACCGGTCACAATTTGTGACCAGTTCAGTCGTCTCTTCTTTGGTTAATTGAAAGCGGAATCTTTCAGGGAAACGATCGAGATTACGCTTAACTGCTTGATTCAGAACCTTTGTCCCTACATTATATAGTTCTGCAAGGTCTCTATCTATCATCACTTGTTGAGTTCTGATAGTCTGTATTTTCTGTTCTACAGGTAATTCATTCTGCAACTGATCACAATTTGCGGCCAGTTCAGTACTTGTATTATTCTCTCTTTCGTCTTTATTAGTCATATTGCTCAATCTACCAATCCCAACTCTTTCAAATAGCCTTCAATCTCAACGTCAAGTTCTGCACGTTTGGCTTCAAGGCTCTTTATCTCACTCATTACTGCTTTTATGTCGATTTCTTCTTCCTCTTCAAAGGTATCAACATAACGAGGAATATTCAGGTTGTAGTCATTTTCGGCTATTTCCTGCATGGTGGCAAGATGGCTATACTTTTCTGTTTCAGTACGATTGCGATAGGTATCAACAATCTTTTGAATATGTCCTGGACGGAGCTTGTTCTGGGTTTTTACCTTTTCAAACTCCCTGCTTGCATCAATAAACAGAATGTTCTCATCCTCTTTACGGCACTTTTTCATCACAAGGATACAGGTCGGGATGGACGTGCCATAGAAGATATTGGCTGGCAAACCTATGATGGCATCAATATAGTTTTTCTTCTCAATGAGGAAACGACGGATAACTCCTTCTGCATTTCCACGAAACAACACCCCGTGAGGAACTACACAAGCCATTGTGCCACCATCATTCAGGTGATAGATCATGTGAAGAATAAAAGCATAATCGGCTGTTTTCTTCGGAGCAAGGCGACCTGCTTTGCTGAATCGGTCATCACTATTGAATTTTTCTTCTGATGCACTCCATTCGGCTGAAAATGGTGGGTTTGCAACTACGGCATCAAACTGCGTTTCGCCAAAGGCATCAGCTTCAAGTGTATCTCCATTTTCAATTTTGAAATTGCTGAATTTTATACCATGAAGCAACATGTTCATACGAGCCAAATTATAAGTCGTTGGATTCTTCTCCTGACCGAATATCTCGGCTGCATGACCTGTATGGGCAGCACGTATCAACAAAGAACCGCTTCCGCAAGTAGGGTCGTACACATTGCGCAAACGATCCTGACCTGTGGTCACAATTTCAGCAAGAATCTGGCTGACTTCCTGTGGTGTATAGAATTCACCCGCTTTTTTACCTGCTCCGGCAGCAAATAGCCCAATCATATATTCGTAAGCATCGCCCAGTACATCAATCTGTGTGACTTCATCTGCACCAAATTCTATTTCATTCAGAGCAATCAAAACATTGCTTATTAGCTGATTCTTATTGTCTGAAGATTTTCCGAGTTTTGGAGAAGCCAAGTCAATATCAGAGAATAGACCACCAAAGTCTTCTTCGCTGTCATGACCAAGAGTACTATCCTCAATGCGTTTCAGTGAACGTTCAAGGTTCGGCAATATATTTTCTTTTCGGTTTATACCTTCAATGATAGAGGAAAATAAAAAGTTAGGCTCTACAAAATAGCCGATATTTTCCAGACATTCCTTTTTTACATCTTCTTGTAATTCCTTTGCATCATCATCAGTCTGCTGCCACAACTGCTTAAATGTGACTTTATCATCCTCCAATTCCTTGTCTGAAAAAGTTTCTATTTTTTCAGACAGATACTTATAAAATATAAAGCCGAGCGTAAAATACATAAAGTCGCTTGCCGACATATTTCCACGCAAGTTATTTGCTACTGTCCAAAGTTGGGTGTGTAATTTTTGTTGAAGTTCTTCGCTCATATATTTTTATTCCTTGTTTTTATTAAGTAATTTCTACTGGTCTATTATCTGTTCTAATTTGCCAAACTTCATACTTGGTCCCTTTTTGTGATAAAGAAAAGTTCTTTCGCAATTAATCCCAACTAAATGTACGTATTATAGAGCGCAACTTGTCGAGAATGCGATTTAATGTTTTGCGACGTTTGCTCAATCCAAGATGCTTTTCTTTCAAAGCTTCTTGGATGATTTCAGTCTGCTCTTTATGTAGATAGTCATATTCTGATAGGTAATGATTCAGAACATTTACGTCAAGTTCTTCTTCAGCTGCTACTGAAAATATTGCTTTCCCACGTTCCTCTGTTATATATGTGCTCAAACGTTCTTCCAAATCGGACGTGCCATCTGCCTTTTGACATTTATCCATGAAGTTGTCTCTGTCTTCATCCACATTCTTTTGAATGAAACCATCTATTAATTTGGCTTTACCACGCAACTCGGCATCCTTAATCATTGTGTCTATAATTTCCCTACGTTTGGTAGGATAATCTTTACTATATGGATCAAGGTCAGCAATAAGTTCTAAAATGTATGCTACATTGATAATGTCACTATGCAGTAATTCTAGGCAAAAATCGATATCGTCTAACTTTGGATCATCTGGATTTACTGCAGGCTCTGGGTCTGAACCACCGTCACCGCTAGGAGTTATCACACCTTCATAAATATCCAAATACTTGCTACGGAAATCCATAAACTGCTGTTCAGTTATTCCTAAGTCTGTGGCATTTTCATCGTAGTCCTCATAGATTTGAATCTCAGCATGTTTCTTGATAATGTCACGGAAAGCAAGAATAAAATCCTTCTTGTTGTTTTCACTTTTTAGTTCATCAATGCTGCTTGGCTTTGGATATTTCTCAATAAACGATTTAGCCAATTCTACATATTCTTTCTTGACTTCATCATACGATGGGCGGACGATATCTTCTACATTGTTGCTGTTGCTGAATAGTTTTATAGCAGAATCTACATTGCTTTTCAGGTCACGGAAACATACAATCTTTCCGAATCGTTTTTTCTCATTGAGCACACGGTTTGTACGGCTGAATGCCTGTAACAGTCCATGATATTCCATGTTCTTATCAACATAGAGTGTATTCAGCTTCTTTGAATCGAATCCAGTCAAGAACATACCGACCACGAGGCACAAGTCCAATGGCCTCATATCGGCACGTTTTTTTTTCATGCGGAAGTTTATATCATCATAGTATGCACGGAAGTTTTCTTGGGTAAAGGCTGTTCCATACATTTTATTATAATCACACATGATTTCTTGCAGATCGTCAGCTTCGCCTACGCTTTCGCTTACAAAGCCTGTATTCATGCCTGTCTGTTCATCATCTTGACTGCTATTAGCAGCATAAGTAAAGACAGCTCCGATGCGAATATTGGGTTTCAATTCCTTGAAAATCTTGTAGTAGCGAATCAGCATAGGTACTGACTGAATAGCAAAGAGGGCATCAAAATCACCATCGTATGTTGATTTGTTGAAATTATTGAGGATGAATTTTGCCACTTCGTACATTCTGCTTTCATTGCCTTTATCAACGACCTCATTACCTTTATAATATTCTACAAGAAATCCCAATACATTTTCGTCTGCGATGGCATCCTTTATAAGATATTGGTGAAGACAGTTACCGAATATTTCTTTAGTCGTATGATTATCAATAGCATTTTCTGCAAAAATGGGTGTACCTGTAAAGCCAAACATCTGTGTATTATGGAAAAACTTTTCGATATTTTTATGGCTATCTCCAAAATGGCTTCTGTGGCACTCATCAAATATCATCACAATACGAGAGTTACGGATGGCGTCAATCTTTTTGCTGTACCATGTCTTTGTAACTGCTGTGTTAAGCTTCTGAATGGTCGTAATGATAATCTTGGAAGTACCGGAAAGTCGTTTGACCAACTCTCCTGTATCGTCAGTCCCATCTACTGCACCCGGTTCAAAAGCTTCATATTCAGATTGGGTTTGGGTGTCAAGGTCGTGACGGTCAACGACGAACATAACCTTATCTACGTCTGGCGACTCTGAAACCAATTGAGCTGCTTTGAATGAGGTTAAGGTTTTACCTGCTCCTGTTGTATGCCAAATATAGCCATTGTCATTAGAGTTTTCTACTCTATCTAAGATTTTTTCTACAGCATAGTATTGGTATGGGCGTAACACCATCAAGCATTTATCGCCCTCATGAAGTACGATGTATTTGCTTATCAACTTGCCCAATGTACATTTATCAAAGAAAAAGGCTGCAAATCTATCTAATTCGTTAAATGGAGTATTGACAGCATCAGTCCAGTTGAAGGTAAATTTATAACCTTGATTGGGATTATTCGCAAAATATCGCGTGTTTACTCCATTCGATATGACAAACATCTGCATATAGTCGAACAATCCATGAAATGAAGTCTTGTGATACCTTTGAATTTGATTGTATGCTTGTTTCAGCTCAAGGCCTCTTCTCTTTATTTCTATCTGAACTAAAGGAAGACCATTGATAAGGATCGTCACGTCATAGCGACATCTTTTGCGTCCTTCAACGGTTATCTGATTGGAAACTTGAAACTCGTTTTGGCACCAATGGGTACGATTTAAGAACTCAACCCAAATTCGTTTGCCATCTTCTGTGTCAAGCGGATATAAGTCTCGTAGTTTCTTCGCTTTTTCAAAACGTGTTCCACCTTCGAGATGAATTAATATCTTCTCGAATTCAGAATTGGTAAACTCGGTACGATCAAGTTCTTCCAATTGTTTCTTATTATGTATTTCAAGCTGTTTCTTGAAGTTGGCTTGCAGGTTTGTCTCTTCGTCTATCTGAATGTATTCATAGTTCATAGAACGTAGAGTTGCAATCAGACCATTTTCAAGTGCAGCTTCGCTTTGTACTGACATAGGTAATATATTTAGCCTTGCAAAAGTACTTAAAAATCATCAATTATTTGCCTTAAAAATCATAAATGAGTTGATTACAAGCAATCTTTTTATGTTTTTGTAAGTTTTTGCATGTAAAACATGCTTTTTTGGGTTTTGAATTAGTAATAAATTTATTAAAACAATACTTTGTTAAATAATTAATTAACTATCTCATAATCAATGCAATAATAGTTTTCTGCTGTTCTGTATTTAATGTGAAGTATTTATTCATATGCACTCTTTATTATTGTTCTGACCCATGCCGGCATAAGTGATAAATCAGCCAACACTTTCTCTTTTGTTTCTTTCTTTAATATTTCTTTGATTAGCTCAAATTGACTTTCTGTAACCTTATCTTTCCCAATCTCTTTGAGAGCAAAAGTTACAAGCATTGCTAACTTGTTAGTAAAGGCAAGATTACCAGGACTTGTGTATTTAAATTGAATTGACCTACTATTTCCCAAATTGACCTTCCTGCTTGTTCCATCTGTCATATAGACAACATTCATTGGAACTTGAGTTGATAACCCTAATTTGTTTAAGGCTTGAATGCCTGTAGGTGCAATTCGAGCCTTATCACGTCGAGCAATGCCATTTGCTATTTCTTCAATAGAAGGATATAAAACTCCTAACCCAAGTTTTTTGTCAATCTTGGGATAACAATATATGCCACGTGCTAATCTTATGATTTTTTTTGAGGCTGTAAGACGTTCTAAGACTTTCCCTACAGCTTTATATTCTCCATATTTACAAAAATCTATGGGGAAGAATATAGAACCACGCTTACTTGTGGTAATAGCTTCTGATATACTTTTTTCAATATTCGCCATACTATTCAAATATATTTGTCGCAAAAAATACTAAATATTTGCGACACAAAAGAATGTATTTGCGTTTAATTTGATTGATAAGTTGTTTTTACGCTAAAAAACAATATTATGTATACTAATATAATGCATATTAACGAAATAATGGACTAATCTTGTCGCAAAAACACTAAACTTTTGCGACAAGATTTACTGGTATTAATCAATTATATTTTCGTTAATTTCAATATATATTACTGCTTTAGTGATTCGAACCAGTCACAATTTGTGACCAGTTCACTCATTTCTTTTTTTTTGTATACTACAATATTAATTACAAAAAGTAGGCGTTCTCGTCAACTTTCTATACATTCTTATATTCAGTGAACTCTTTTTAGGAAATACATGGATTTCCTAAAAAGAGTTCAGATACCGTGTTCAACTCAAAACGTTATCACCTAATTTATTGACTTATGATTTTTCGGTATTCTTCTACTAGAGCTTACAATTATTCCAATAGAGGCTAAAAACAAAACAAAATAATCAGCGAATTCTAAAAAAAGGGAAATTTGTAAGGTGAAGCCCACTCAATATAAAAAAAATACACTATATTTGCGGGTCTTTAATTTAAAAACAAAAATAAACATACCAGATTTATGAATTTTATGATGTTCATGGTTGCTATTTTAGCTGCGTTGCTGCTTGTTACAGCTGCGTTAGTGATAGCAAAACTCATCGGACCACGTTCTTTTAACGCTCAAAAAGGAGAGCCTTACGAATGTGGTATGCTGACGCATGGAGATACATGGGTGCAATTTAAAGTGGGCTACTATTTGTACGCTGTATTGTATCTTGTATTCGATGTAGAGGCAATGTTCCTCTTTCCTTGGGCTACAATTGCCGGGGAGCTGGGCACCGCAGCGTTAACAGGTGTGATTTTCTTCTTGGGAATATTAATCTTAGGACTGGCGTATGCCTGGCGAAAAGGAGCGCTTGAATGGAAATGAGAGAACCTACAATTAAGTCAATTCCTTACGAGGAATTTACAGACAATGAGTACCTCGAGAAAATGGTCGCTGACCTCAATGAGAAGGGCACCAATGTAATAGTAAGTAACTTAGATGCCTTTATAAACTGGGGACGTAGTAATTCGCTTTGGTCGCTGACCTTTGGTACGAGTTGCTGCGCTATTGAATTTATGGCTCTTGGTGCGGCACGTTATGATATGGCTCGTTTTGGCTTTGAAGTAACTCGTAACTCACCTCGACAAGCTGATATGATTATGGTTTTAGGTACCATAACTCACAAAATGGCTCCGGTTTTGAAACGTCTTTACGATCAGATGGCTGAGCCTAAGTATGTAATTGCTATTGGCGGATGTACCATTTCAGGAGGTCCTTTTAGAAGTTCATACCACGTAGTAATGGGTATCGATGAAATTATTCCGGTGGATGTATTTGTCCCCGGATGTCCTCCTCGTCCCGAAGCGTTCTATTATGGAATGATGCAATTACAACGTAAAATAAAGCTTGAGAACTTCTTTGGAACGGTCAATCGTAAAGAAAAAGAGCCTGAGGAGGATAAAGAATGAGCATGAAAGATTTGATATTAAAAATAGCGCCTTCTGCCACTTTTGAGGAGCAAGGCGATTTTGTAGCAGTAGTATCCAAAGAAGAATTCCGTTCATTGATGGAAAAGCTACATGCTGATTATGATTATTTACGTGACGTTGTTGGTTTTGATCTTGTAGAGAGCCTTGGTGCTCTTTATTATTTGGAAAGTTCTACCACTTTTGAGCGTGTAGCCGTTAAAACTTCTACTTTAGATCGTGAGAATCCGTTGTTGCCTTCTGTTTGTGATCTTTGGAAAACAGCTGAAATAAAAGAACGTGAAGTGTACGATTTATTAGGGATTCGTTTTATCGGCAATCCCGATATGCGTCGCATCTTTTTGCGTGAAGATTGGGTAGGTTATCCCTTACGTAAGGACTATGATATGGATTCCAATCCATTGAATATGACGAACGAACAGAATGCGGATACAACGACAGAGGTTACGTTAACTGCCGGAGGCGATTTTAAGGAAGTGCAAAATCAGATCTTTGGTAAGGACGATTTTGTAGTTAATTTCGGTCCACAGCACCCTTCTACACACGGTGTACTTCGTATGCGTGTACACCTAGATGGTGAAGAGGTTAAAAAGGTTGATCCTATTTGTGGCTATATCCATCGTGGTATTGAGAAGATGTGCGAAAGCCTTACTTATCCACAAACTCTGGCTTTAACCGACCGTATGGATTATCTTAGCGCCAATCAAAATCGTCATGCGGTTTGTTTGTGCGTAGAGCAAGCTATGGGGCTTGAAATTTCAGAGCGTGCACAATATATTCGTACCATTGTAGATGAATTGCAGCGTCTTAATTCGCACTTGCTGTTCTTCTCTTGTTTAGTGCTCGATATGGGTGGCTTGACTCCATTCTTCTATGGTTTTCGCGATCGTGAAATGATTTTAGATATTCTGGAAGATACGACCGGTGGACGCCTTATTCAAAACTACTATGTAATTGGAGGAGTGCAAGCTGATCTTCATCCCGATTTTCAGAAAAAAGTAAAAGCCTTTATCGTTCATTTTAGAGGTATTTTGCACGAGTATCATGAAATATTTACGGGCAATGTAATTGCACGTAATCGTTTAATTGGAATTGGTAAACTAACGCGTGAGCAAACCATCGCATTAGGTTGTACTGGTGGTACCGGACGTGCTTCCGGCTGGGCTAACGATGTGCGTAAACATCATCCGTATGCCTTATATAATAAGGTGGAATTTAAAGAAATTCTTCATACAGAAGGAGATTGCTATGCTCGATATATGGTGCGTATGGAAGAAATGTTGGAATCCATGCATATCATAGAACAACTGATTGATAATATTCCGGAAGGAGAATGTAAGGTGAAAACCAAACCTATTATAAAAGTTCCTGAAGGTATTTATTCGGCTTCTGTAGAAGCTAGTCGCGGTGAATTTGGTGTGTTTCTTGTAAGTGATGGAGGTAAAAATCCTGCTCGTTTACAT
>Ga0302210_10000722_pt1 | contig 14629 bp, 4 predicted proteins | sample II_Fen_E3_2_FD_198793 | JGI IMG/M metagenome (GOLD analysis project Ga0302210, IMG submission 198793) | Peat permafrost microbial communities from Stordalen Mire near Abisko, Sweden - II_Fen_E3_2 | ecosystem: Environmental > Terrestrial > Soil > Wetlands > Permafrost | place: Sweden: Abisko... | reverse complement strand
TCATCAAAAATAGGATATGCCCAGTTATTGTACCAGACTTTCTTTTTCTCTTTGACGCTGATATCCTGGGAATCAGCAGCCTCCCCAATATCAAACAAGACCTCCCATTCGACAGTTTTGCCTTTTTTAAAAACGCTTTCAAGTTTTCTAAGGACATCTTTTTGTTGCATTTCCTTGTCTTTGAATATGTTGTAAACTTTTCCTTCCATGTTTTCAGCCTCTACACCAAAGATCTGGCTAAGTTTTGGATTTATTCGTTCACACCATCCGTCCGTGTCCAGGATTTGAGTACTCAATGATGATTGCATAAACATTTGCTCAAAAAATTGCTTCTGAGCAAACAACTCTTTCTCGGCTGTTTTTCGTTCAGTGATATCTAACACCAATCCGGATATGGTCACCGGATTTCCGTTTGCATCTTTTTTTGATACGTTGCCCAGGTCATAAAACCACTTGTACTCACCTGTGTTGGTAGAAATCCGGTATTCAGTTTCGTACTTATCGTAATGTCCATAGAGATGTTTCTTCATGGCATTCATCGCCGAGTCATAATCTTCAGGATGAACCAAATCCATAAAATCTTTAAAATGAACAAATTTTTCAGCCGGGTAGCCAAGCATATCTGATTTTCTTTTCCCAAACAAGACATTGCCGGTTTTAATATCCATTTCCCACCAAGCCATATTAGCGACCTGCATAGCCAGTTCAAGCCTTGAATTATTCTGATGCAGGGCTTCTTCAGCTTCTTTTCGTTCGGTAATATCAATATTAAAACCAGCTATACCGATAATTTTATTATTATTCGTTATCGGGAAAACTGTTTGCTGAAACAACCGGGGTACATTGTCTATTTCGAATTCATACTCTTCATCAATAATATCACCTCGCAACACCCGTTCATTAATATTTAACCAATGGTGCATGGTTTCATTATCAATAGTCTGGTTCGAAGTTGGTGTTTGTCCAATAATTGAACCATAATGATCGACAAATTTTTTATTTTCCAGAATACCCACATTGTCAATATCCCGTGCCCAGATATCAAAGGGTGAATTGTCAATAAATGTGCGAAGCAACATTTCACTCTTTTGCAATGCATCTTCCGCCAACTTGCGATCGGTAATGTCATGCAGACAAAGCAGAAGGCTATTCTTATCATCGTTGCTGATAATCGCTGTCGATCCAAGCAATGAAACCTCATGGGCGGTGCCCGCTATAATTAATGTAGTTTGATACTCGATGTTTCGATATCCGACACCGGTATTGAATGTTTTTTCCATGGCAATCCGTAGGCTGCAATTCCAACATTTAGGACCATGTCCACATCCTTCCGGTACATCCATCGAATTGATGCATCCGATTACATTTCCTACCGGAGTTCCCATCATAACATCTTCCGAAATACCGGTCAACGTAGTGAATGATTGGTTTGCAAATAGAACTTTTCGGTTTTCATCCACCACACACATCATGACTGGTGCATGGTCATAAATGATTTTAAGCTCATTTCTACTCTCTTCCAACGCTTTTTCCGATTTGTTGCGCAGGTTTTCTGTATCAATTGCATTTATGGCAAATGAAATGTCATCCCCGATCTCTTTCAGTAACCGGAGTTCATCTTCCCTAAAAAAATCAGGTTCTGATGCATAGAGTGTCAACGTACCGATAATTTTCCCCTTTTGCTGGAATGGAACGGCAATAATTGATTTATATCCTCGTTTTAAGGCCTCATCTTTCCAGGGAAGCATTACCGGATCTGTGGCTATGTCGTTGCAGAATGTAATTTCGCCTTCCCTGAATGAACTCCCTGTTGGCCCTTTTCCATGCGCTTCAAAGCCGGTCATTATGATTAACTGATCCAGGTATCCATCGGTATGGCCTGACCAGGTTATTGGTTTTATCCTGTTATCCGACTCATCAAACAATCCAACCCATGACATTCGGAATTGTCCGGAAACCACAGCTATTTCACAAATTGTTTTAAAAAGTTCCTCTAAGCTTTGTGTGCGGACAATTGCCTGGCTGATTTGACTCAGGAAAGCATAGAGCCTTGCAATATGACTGATTTTTTCTTCAGCAAGTTTTTGTTCGGTAATGTCAATTATAATACCCCTAAGACCAACAATATTGTTTGCAATGACCACAATGCTGGTATAAATCAAGGCCGGAAAAACAGATCCATCTTTTCGTGCCATATTATATTCTTTGCGCTCAACTTCTTTGCCGGACAATTTCATCATCATATTTTCTTTGATGATTTCTCTTTCTTCGGGGATGTGAAATATCAGTGAATTTAATCCGATTAATTCATCTGTATTATATCCGAATATTGAATATGCTTGCTTGTTGACATAAGTTATTTTGCTATCTAAGTCAATTTCAAAAATTATCTGGGGTAATAAATTTGCCATATCACGAAACTTCTCTTCACTTTCCCGAAGGGACTCCTCAGTCCTTTTTCTGGCTTCATTTTCATTTTTTAAATCTTCCAGTAGATTTAAGGTGGCAGAATGTGTTTTCTTTAGTTCAAGTGTTCGTTCTGCAACCAGTGCTGCAAGCCGTATATTCTCATCTTCACGCTCCAGGAAGGCTGTTCTGATTTTTACCATGGCACGAATTTGAGCTGTAAGTTCACTTTCGTCAATAGGTTTCGCTAAGAAGGCTTCTGCCCCGTATTCAAGGGCTTTAATTCGGCTTTCCTTGTCTCCTTTAATAGCCGTTACAAAAATGACAGGGATATCCCGTAGACTCTTATCCGCTTTTAAACGTTTACAGACTTCATAACCATCCATGTCAGGCATTATAATGTCCAGTAAGATGACATCCGGATTCTCTTTAACAGCCAGTTTGAGACCCTGTTCCCCGGTTAATGCCTTAAAAACAACTACAGATGGATACGATTCCTTTATAAGCGCCTGTATGGTTACAAGGTTATCCGGATTATCATCAATGGCCAGGATCTTAATTATTCTACTTTCCATAAAGTACCTGGTTTATCGTATTATTAAATGCTTTTTCATCAATCGGTTTTGCAATATATCCATCAAACCCATGGGCAAGGATGGTTTCCCGGTCTAATGTCATAGCATTTGCTGTAAGGGCAACTATCGGGATGTGGGACAGTTGTCCAATATTCCGAATCACGTTGAAAGCCTCAATACCATCCATCCCCGGTAAAGCAATATCCATTAATATCAGATGAGGGATATGTTTTTTGGCTAACAATATACCCTGAGTACCATCCGAAGCTTCCAGCAAGGTGTATTTCTCATCCAGGACAGCTTTTACTGTAAACCTGTTGTCCAGGTTGTCTTCCACAATTAAAATGACTGGTTTCCCGTCAATTTTTTGTATTTCCCTTTTTAGTATTACTTCTTCGGCTATTTCCGTATATACAAGGCTTGCCACGGCGTTCAATAATTCGTTGCGATTTACGTCTCCTTTTTGAATAAGTTGATGGACATTGTTGCGTTTCAACAACTTGAGGTCATCTTTTGTGATATGCTTGGCTGTTAAAATTAAAACAGGAATGTTCGCAGTTGGTTCCGCATTTCGGATTGTTTTCAGGACTTCAAAGCCATCCATTCCCGGCATCATGAGATCCAGAATCATGGCATCCGGAATTATCTGAGATATAATATCCAATGCTTCCGGTCCGTCATGTGCAACCAGAATCCGGTAACCGCATTCCTCCATAAAATCTTTCAGCTGGATGATCGCCGGTTCGCTATCATCGACCAGTAGAATTGTTTTAACGGTATCTGTGTGTTGATGAACCACAGGGGTAACTTTATTAAATTCGACCAGGTCTGTTGTGGGTTCAACTGTTCTGTTGTCATTCCCGTAGTTCAATGGTAAAATGAGTGTAAATGAAGATCCTTGCCCCAATGTGCTTTTAACCTCAATGACACCACCCAACAGATTGGCATATTTCTTTGCTATTGCAAGGCCTAAACCTGTTCCGCCAAATCGACGGGAAGTCCCTGAATCTGCTTGCCGGAATTCATCAAATATATGTGAAAGATGATTCTCAGATATTCCAATGCCGGTATCACTCACGATGATTCTGATAGTATTCCCCAGTTGATCAGTTGAAATCTCAACCTTTCCTTTTTCTGTGAATTTAACGGCATTCCCAATCAAATTCTGCAATATATGACGGCATTTGTCCATATCCCCGGTCATGATTATGTCATTCTCCCCGGTTGTTTGAATCAATTCGATGTTCTTTTGTTTTGCTTGGGGGCTGATCATGCTCACAACGTCCGATATCAGGTTCCTGGAATTGAATTTTGTAATTTCAATTTCTTCTTTTCCTGACTCGATACGCGAAATATCCAGGATGTCGTTAATGAGTGAAAGGAGATGTTTCCCGTTTCGTTCAATAACTTCCAGGTAACTGTATTCATCATCAGGGATTTTATTGGCCAGTCGCCGGTTAAGTACCCCTGATAAGGCAATGACCGAATTGAGCGGTGTCCGAAGTTCATGGCTCATATTTGACAGAAAATTGGTCTTCAGGCGACTAGCTTCGCTCAATTGAACCTTTTGCATTTCCAATTCCCGGTTTTGTTCCTGTAGTTCAGACGACTGGGATGTCATCTCTGTTTTTTGAGCCTCCAGTTCACTGTTTTGATGTTCAAGTTGTTTCGAAAACAACTCCATTTTTTGATAGGCTAATACTCCTTCAATTCGCGCAGTTAATGTGTCGATGATATTTTTTATCAGCAGGGATGATTCTTTGCTATAGGTTCGAACACTGGCCAACGAAATGATGGCAATGATTTCTTTTCCTGAAATAATTGGGATAGTAATAATTTCCCGGGGTACCAGTTTTCCACTTACTGTGTGAAATAAGAATCGTGTGTCTTTAGGTATTCGTTTTACAGTATGCATTTTTCGCGTTGAAAGAACAGCGCCAAACTCTCCTTCAAAATTATCAACTCCAAAAGTCAGTTTTGAATTGTCCGACATACCGAAGGATTCAAAATGGTCGAACTGTTTCTTGTTTTCTGAAAGCAAGTATACCGCTGCCATTTGTGAATTTGTTTGTACGGCCAGTACCGGCAGCAATGAAGCAAAGAACCGGTGTGGTTCTTCTTCAACCAACATGATTTGCGAGAGTTCGGTTGATTTCTGGCTAAGTTCAGCGTTTACCTGGATACTTTCCACCATGGAATTAAATGATTCAGATAATACGCCAAGTTCATTGTTTGTAGTAATTGCACTGCGGATATTCATGTCACCCGCTTGAAATTGTTTCGTAACATGCGTCAGTTCACGAATCGGATTCCGGATATGCTTTATTAATAAGTAGCTGACAACAAGCATAAGCAATAAAATGGTCAATACCAGCAAGAACAATTGCTTGTTTAACGAATCTCTGAATTCGTTTGAATAGGCATATAAGCTTTTACTTTGCGTTTCTTCGTAATTGTCAAGCTTCATTATTTTTGCTGTCATCTGATCCCTGTAAATGCCAACATATCCTGTTGGCTTAAGGTTTTCCTTAACTTCAGCTATTTTCCCTTCAAGGGCTAGTTTTGTATTTGAATCCCGTGCAATTTTCCATTTTAAAAAAGCATTATATGCCTCATTTATGTCTGATTGTGAGCCTGAATACCTGTCTCTCAACAAACTGAATTGTTGTTGAACATCAGCAGTTGTCAATTCCATGGCCTGAATGGCTAATTGTGTTTCCGTGCTATTGCTGGCAAGCATCAGATCCCTTGTACTTAAACGCATATTTAAAATATCAATTTTAATGCTACTGATGGCTCTTCGAAGGATCAACGGATGATTATAAATTTCCTCTGTTTGTAAATGAATCCTGTCCGCTTGATAGTTGGCTACTACCCCCAGGATTACCACAAATATAAACATGGCAGCAAATCCCAGCATGAGTTGTGATCCAATTTTTAAGTCTCTTAATTTCATATATTTTTTTTATTTAGACGAAAACAATGTTGAGCTTATCAAGTTTGTTTGCTTTTGTTATTTATTGCTATAATTATTCCGGCCGGCAATATCTCCTGTGCTTTTGTCCGGTTTGTTTATTTGTTTGTTTATACCTGAAATATTGCTGATTGTGGATATATTTCAAAGAAACCTGATTTTATCAGGATCTCCCGTTCTGTTTCTCCGGTGATCATATACCCATTCGTCGATAAACAATTCCGGGTTTTTTTAATGATTTTTTTCTGATACTCCGGATTGTAATAAAACAAAAGGTTCGCACATACAATAAGATCAAAGTCCCCAAAAATACTTGTTGGGGGACAGCTGAATTGTTCGCTTAACAAATCAAAAACTGAAAAATCAATGTTCTCCTTTAATTCAGGTTTCACGGTATACAAATCTCCTTTTTTTGTGAACCACTGTTTTGTTCTTTTTAGATTCACTTGATTTAAAGATGATTCATGATAGACACCCAATTCGGCTTCTTGCATTTGTGTTTCAGATTGATCGGTAGCAAAAATACGAAAATTAATCTTTTCGCCATGCCCATTTGAAAATTCATTCAATAACATTGCCAGGCTGTAGGTTTCCTGACCGCCCGCACAGGCTGCCGACCAAATCCGAATCTCATTCCTGTTGGAGTTTCGGCTTTTCATCACCAGGGAAGGTATGATAATTTTTTCCAGGACCGAAAAAGTCAATGTATTGCGGAAGAATTCCGTGTAGCTGATTTGAAGGGAGTTTAAAAATATCTCACTTTCCATATGGCTTTGTTCCAGGTAGCTGAAGTATGCAGCCTCCGATTCACAAAAGGTATCGCTCATCCTTTTTTTTACCGACTTATCCAGGAATGCATGTTCGTATTTTGACAGGTCAATTCCTTGGGTTTGTAGTATCAGTTCTGTTATTGTGTTGGTTCTTTTTATCATTTATTTTCCGTGATCAGGCAATGATCATTGCCATATTATTAGTCGTTTAAGTTTTATTCTTGAATATTCTTTTCTTTTTTTTAGAAATGTTAGAAATTAAGGAAGGGTAAATAAATCGCTTCCTGCTGTTTTAAATCAGATTCCTCAAACCCTCAGCACGATTACCCGCTTCATGTCAATGTGTCGGCGAGAAGTACGATTACAAGTAAAATAAGGCAAGGTGTTCTGTTATGCATGTTGTTTATTTAACAAAAAGGATTTATTTTACAATATTGTATTTCAGTTTCTGTCCGGATTTTAGTAGCAATTCATTTACTTCTTTCTTCAGTTCAATCATGGTAATCTCGCGATCAACTGTCAGGTTTTGAAAACGGATCAAATCATTCATTTTCTCCTCTAATTCTTCCTGTACCTTTTTTCGTTCCGACATATCCCGTATGACTACCAATGTCCCGTTATTATCGCCATTCTTGAATTTCGACCCGTTTAATTCTCCGCAGAAGATAGTTCCATCTTTGCGCTTCATGTTAAATTCTTTGTTTTTTACTTTTAACGAACTTTCCAAGCTGTCTTGAAAAGCAATGATAGCTTCGGGAATTGATTTTTCTTCCACGAAATCTGTAAAAAGGTGTCCGCACATTTCATCCGGCTCGTACTGAAAGATGCTTTTGGATGCTTTTGAAGCATATTGGATTATCCCGTTTGTATCCGTAATGGAAATCAGATCACCGGTTTGTTCAGTTATCGAACGGAATTTTTCTTCGCTCTCCAGCAACATTCGCAATGATTCTTTACTTTCGGTAATATCCCGCCCGAAACTTACAATGCCTACGATTTTCCCGGAAATATTGATAGGTGACGTATTGACCAAAATTGTAAGGATCGTTTCGTCTTCCTTCTTAAACCGTAACTCGTATGTACACACTTCTCCATGCATAGTGCTGTTAAATACATCCGTAATCATTGGTAGATCTTCATTCAGGACCAGGGGAGTAAATGATTTGCCTAACCATTCATTCAATTCCAGGCCTGTCGTTTGTAAGGCTATTTTATTTAGAAATGTGAAATTGCCTGATTCATCCAAGGTCCAGATCATGTCATTCGAATTCTCGATCATGGTGCGGTACTTGTCTTCACTTTCCCGGAGGGCTTCTTCTGCCCGTTTGCGTTCGGTGATATCCTGTATTAATACATGCCGTGCATTCATACCGTTTATTGTGACTGAAACGGTGGTAATATCGACAAAAATTATTTCTCCGTTTTTTTTTGTGTGCCTCCATATACCGGCCGGTTTAAACTTTTCATTTTTATTCTGTACATCAAGTAAAAGTGCCGGTATGTCTTCAGGTGGCCTGATATCTTTGAGTGACATGCCAAGGAACTCTTCTTTCGAATAGCCATATTGATCGATGGCTGCCTGGTTTACCTCCAGGAATGCAAGGGTCTCCACGTCATAAATATACATGGGCTGGGGATTGTTGGCAAACAGATACCGATATTTTTCTTCGTTGATCCGCAATGCTTTATCCGTTTTATTCCGGTCAAGATACAGCGCTACCTGGTTGGCAAACAACAAGACCAGTTCATTATTCCGCAAGGTTTCTCCTTTAGAATAGATCAATGTAAAATCGCCGATGCTGATATTGTTCTTAGTTACTTTGATGACAAAACAATCGCCAATATTGAATTTATTTTCAATGAAAGTTAACAGGTCTTCCGAAAGTAAAGAGTTGTTCAACTCGCTAAATGACTCAAATCGGGTTATAGAGTTGCCTTTGGTCTTTTCTTCCCGCGACGGATCGAATTTCCATTTTTTATTAATTACTTCGTATCCAAAGTACGAGGAGGCTTCTAACAGATCTTCTTTGATTCCCGAAACAGATACAGTCGTAAAGCCTGAGCCACTGTCATCAAAGATATTAAAACTAACATATTTAGCACCGCTTATTTCGAGGATTGTGTCAGAAATTTTTTCAAAATTGAACGCTTCCGACCGGTTATCAATCAAACCGGTACTTTCTATGAGTGTCTTTTTTAATATGGATTCCCGCTCAAGGAGTGCATCCTGTGCGAGTTTGCGTTCGGTAACATCCCGTAAAACCCCTTCATGGGTTACCACCTTGCCATCCGGGTCCGCATTATACCATCCATGATCTTCAATCCAGATCACGGAACCATCTTTCTTTTTTAAGGGGAAGACCGATATTTCTTCTTTTTGGCCATCCGGCAAAACATGTTCGCGGTCGGCAGGGTCAAAGTAGAGTTGCGAAGGAATGTCAATGTTCAACAATTCATCGTTGCTTTCATATCCAAACATCCTGACCATGGCAGGATTGACATCGATAAACTTTCCATCGGCCGAACTCTTATATACCCCATCCGGAATGCGTAAAACCAAACCATGGTAAAGCTCTTCACTTTCACGCAATGCTACTTCGGCTTTTTTCCGTTCGGTAATATCCCTGAAAGTGCCAAGCATTAAAACCTTGTCGTCAATGGTTATTGAATGGGCTAATATCTCAACCGGTACTACTGTTCCATCCGAACAAACAATTTTGTTTTCAAGTGGAGAAGTGACATCTTTTATTTCCGATTGAATGATATGGTCTTTAAAAGTCGCATTCGATAGTTCATTATGATCCTTCGGATGAAGATCGTGTTGATATTGTCCTACAAGCTCTTCCTTAGTCATTTTAAATAACCTGCACGCAGCCATGTTAGCATCAATGATCATTCCGGTTTCAGGATCTGCCAAAAACATAGAGTCAGGTGCATCTTCAAATAGTACTTTGAAGCGTTCCTGGCTTTGTTGAAGCGCCAGTTCTGTTTTTTTTATAGCCGTAATATCGCGGGTAATGCTCAGAATATGGTTGATTCCTTTCAGTTCAATGACTGAAGCAGAGACTAATCCATAAACGGTTTCACCTGATTTGGACCTAAAGTGGGTCATGAAATTCTCGACAATCCCCTTTTTACTTAACTCGGCTACGAATCTATCCCTGTCTTCGTAGTTTACCCAGATATTTGCATCCTGGGAGGTCTTGCCTAAAATGTCACCCTGTTCATACCCCAGGATACGTGTAAACCCAATGTTGGTAGAGACATACATGCCATCGTGCATTCGGTTTATGGTTACCGAATCAGGGCTGGTCATAAATGCTTTCTTAAATTTTTCCTCGCTGTTCCGCAGATCTTCTTCTGATTTTTTACTATCGGTGATATCGAATATCTCTGTAATGAAATGCATCGGATTTCCATCATTATCCCGCAGTAAAAAGGTACTTATATTGGCCCAGATAATATTCCCGTTTTTATGAATGTATCTTTTTTGCCATTGCGAAAAATCTTTTTCTCCATTCAGGATAGACTTTATTTCATTCGTATTGAATTCAATATCATCTTGATAGGTTAAATCGATCCATTTCATGTGTGACAACTCTTCTTCGGAATATCCGAGAATGTTACTGAAGGCTTTATTTACCTTCATCTGGCCATCAATGGTGGTCATGGATTTTCCTACTATGGAATTCTCGAATATATTCCTGAATTTTTCTTCGCTCAGTTGTAAATTTATTTCTGCTTGTTTACGTTCGGTAATGTCCTGGACCGAGGAGCGGATACCTGTAATACTTCCGTCCTTTGCCTGAAGAATCCGATCGAATTGCAAAACTGTAATTGTTGAACCGTCTTTCCTGAGTAATTCCCGCTCATACGGGGTGGCAGAAATTAACCTTCCCTGCAGTTTCTCCCTGGTTATTTCAAACGAATATTTTTCATTCGTGTTATATTTCCAGATATACTGTCCGATCAGATCTTCCGATGTATACCCCAACATGGTAAGTTCAGTTTGGTTTATCCTGACAACCCTTCCTTCTGAATCAATTTCATGATAGCCCAACGGCGCATTGTTAAAAAGATCCTTAAAATCTTCTTTGCTTTTGTTGATTTCTTTTTCGGCTCTTTTCCTATCGGTGATATCGCGGATGATTAGTTGAACTGCTGTGTTATTTTGAAAAACAATAGGCATTGCTTTTACCTCGACATCAATAGTGGTTCCATCAAGGCATATGAATTTTTCCTCTTCCGAAGGCAACGCTTTCCCTTTCTGAATCACGTCTTTCATTCGCTCACGGGCAAAATGCAGGGAGTCAGGATGCACAAATTCAAGGACAGACTTCCCGAGAAGCTCTTCAGCACTTGTAGCTCTTATTAAGTCGAGGCATGCATTGTTTACAAAAACAATCTTCCCATCCGAGTAAATGCTAATGGCATCCGGCGAATTATCAACCAGTTTACGGTATTTATTTTCGCTTTCCTTTAAAGCTGCTTCCGCTTTTTTTTGATCTGTGATATCATACAAGATGCCTGTCCATAATACTTCACCGCTTTCCGTAGGTCTTGGTATCGATTCCAGATGTACCCAAATCAGTTTGTTGTGTACAACCAACTGTCCTTCCCATTGAAAAGGGACGAGTAAGGTATTAGCTTCTTCGTTTTTTACCGAGAATATGGATTTATCATCGGGATGTATTAAATCGGATATAATTGCCGGGTTGGTTTCAAACTCTTCGCGGGTGATACCCAGTATCTCGCAAAAACGGTCACTTGCCAACTCCATGCTGTAAGGAGGATTCTCTGAACTTAGCCAGGATTTATTCCACCATTTATCTCGTTCTATCACCTTGATGCGGTAGATTCCGGCAGGCTGGTTGTTGACTATGTCCTGATATAATTCGCGTTCGTGGTGAAGCTTTTCTTTCTGTTGTTTGTAATCGGTAGTGTTGATAGCTGTTATCAGACAGCATTCCTGATTGTCAGCCAGAACCCCTGTCAGTGTTGCATAGATGGTCTCATTTTCAGATAGATGGAGCGCTATTTCGCAGGTTTGGACTGTTTTGTTTTTATATATCTGTTCCAGAAAATCATTAAAAATGGGCTTTGTCTCTTCACTTACAAATAAACCGAACCGGCTACCTGTCAGATTTTCCTTTTCCCGATGAAGCATATTGGCGCCACTCTGGTTTAGCCCGGAAATTTCCCCATCGATTGAAAGCGTAAAATATCCGGTGGGTGATGAATCATACAATCTGACTGCATCCTGCATAGCTGCCTGGGCTTTTGTAAGTTCCTCGTTCTGTAACTCCAGTTCCAATCGATGTATTTCGAGTTCACGGATCAATTTCAATGTATCAGCTTCTGAATGTAAAGGCCTGGAAACAGGGGGGGACCCTTTTAGTATGTCTTCTGCTTGTTGGCGAAAACGGTTGGTTGGTAATGGATTTTTTTTCATAAATACCAGGATATTTAATCTGTGGAAATGTCTATGCAAATACTCAGGTTTTTAATAGAAAAGTTTATTTATTTATACCTGAATGAATTAATTGGCTATATAATGTACCTTTTGCAAATATAATAAAAATTGAATTGATATACGAGATTGATGGTGCTTAAATTAAACCAATATGTTTTATAATATGGTTTTCTGACTTTATTAACTAAATATCACCGTTTTAGTTTGAGATGATTGCGTTTCTCTTACTTGTTTTACCGTGTTTTGAGAAATTTGAAAACCCTGGAAAATGTTGTATGCCCCTGAATTATCAGCTTTGGATATGAAAAATCAGGATTTTTCTTTCTGCTTTTTATTCTGTCACATCCTATTTCATATGGAGTCACTTATCCGGGCAGATATAAAATATTCACTTGGTGTTAATTCAGTGTTAGTTTGGCATTCATTTGTTTATACTTGAGAGGGGGTTGCCTTAGGGTTGCCTTAGGGTTGGTTGAGGGTTGCCTTAGGGTTTCCTTAGGGTAGGCCCTCTGAACCCTAAGGCAACCCCCTCCCAACCCTCTCTGATTTCCCAGTATACCTAAATGGGAGAATATAAGGTTTGCTGGATTCGGAGCTTATTCATCGATTGTGAAAATACGTGCAATAAGTAATGATTAACCCCTTTTTTCCTTCATAAGACTTAAAACTGGTGTGTCAATTCTAAATACATGTTATAAAACATGGTTTTCGTACAATTAATCATTAAAATGTTTGGATGACACTCTAACTTGCCGTATCTTTGCAGTGTGATTTTTTCATAGTATTAGATTTAAGGTTAACAAAGATTGGTAGAATGCCGTGAGGCAAGCTACCTTTCGTCTTTTATAGGGGTTGTCATTCGACAGCCTTTTTTTTTGTTGAATAGGATCATGTCCTTGGTAAGAGCCTTTTCACATGGAATCTGATGCTATTTTTCAGGTATTTAAATCCGGACCAGAATATTAATCAAACTGAACTAACTTTGAATTCAACTGTTTTATTGGAAGTCATTCTTTAAAATAATTTCAAGATCCGCTGAAAAACAGTTTTGATTATGAATCAAATAAACCAGGTGATTATGAAAAAAATAGCTCTTATTGGTGCAAGTGGGTTGGTAGGTTCTGCCATCCTGAAAGAATCTCTCCGACGCAGTCATTTGGTGACCGCCATCGTTCGTCATCCGGACAAAATTACAATAAAAGGTCCGGGCCTGCAGATTAAGCAAGGGGATGTATTATCCGGACAGTCTGTACCTGAACTTATTTCGGGAGCCGATGTAGTGATCAGTGCGTACAATCCGGGGTGGGCAAATCCAAATATTGCAGACGAAACAACCCGGGCCTATAATTCCATCATACAAGGTGTGAAGAAAGCAAAGGTCCCGCGGTTGTTGATAGTAGGTGGGGCAGGCAGTTTATATGTTGCACCCGAAAAGCGGTTAATGGATACCGGTGTTATTCCCGAATCATTTATGCCAGCCATTAAAGCCCTGGCTGGGGTGTTGTATGGTCTTCAGCAGGATGGGAATGATTTGGACTGGGCTTTTTTCTCACCGGCAGGCAATATTGCACCAGGAGAACGAACAGGGAAGTTCAGGTTGGGAAAGGATAACCTGATCGTGGATGAAAAAGGAGAGAGCCATATTTCGGTGGAGGATTATGCTATGGCGATGCTCAACGAAGTGGAAGCTCCTGAACATCACCGTGAGCGATTTACCATTGGGTATTAAATAAGACGTATCAACCAGGAAGTGTTCGATTCCTGGTTCAGCGCATTAACCGCTTTGAGCGTAATAAAAAATATACGGAGAGGGTCATTCTGAATTTACCAGAATGCCCTTTTCTGTTTACGTGCGAATCCATTTGCCTGAAAGATAAAAAAAAGCTACTTTTGCAGTTAAATCCAATCAAACTACGTATGAATATTCTTCTCCTTGGATCAGGTGGACGCGAACACGCAATGGCCTGGAAAATAGCACAAAGTCCTAAACTCACAACGCTTTTTATTGCGCCGGGGAATCCAGGAACTGCCCAGGTAGGGGTAAACCTGCCTGTAGCAACCGATGACTTCAATGGCATCAAGAATGCCGTTATTCAAAATAAGGTCGATATAGTGGTGGTTGGTCCTGAAGATCCGCTGGTGAAAGGAATCGTCGATTTTTTTGCAGCAGATAGCGAAATCAGCCATATTGCCGTTGTGGGACCAGATAAAATAGGGGCACAACTTGAAGGAAGCAAGGATTTTTCAAAACAATTCATGTTTCGTCATAAGATCCCGACAGCAGGTTACCTGAGTGTCACGGCTGAAAACTTTGCACAAGGAGTTGATTTTCTGAAAAGCCTTCAGGCACCTTATGTGTTGAAGGCAGATGGACTGGCTGCCGGAAAAGGAGTTTTGATATTAAACGACCTGGATGAAACAATTGGTGAAT
>Ga0302210_10000717_pt1 | contig 14658 bp, 14 predicted proteins | sample II_Fen_E3_2_FD_198793 | JGI IMG/M metagenome (GOLD analysis project Ga0302210, IMG submission 198793) | Peat permafrost microbial communities from Stordalen Mire near Abisko, Sweden - II_Fen_E3_2 | ecosystem: Environmental > Terrestrial > Soil > Wetlands > Permafrost | place: Sweden: Abisko... | reverse complement strand
TTTGTATATGGTATGAATGCATTGGTGGAGAAAAATAGCTTCCGTTTTAAATTGGCTCCATGGGGATATACTTATAACTATAATGCAACGACTCGTGCCTCTTTAACTCCAACAGCTTCTGTGAGTGTACCTTTCTTTTTGGCAAGTACCGAAGAAACTTCTTTAGGAGACCTCCCGGTGGAAGCTGGCATTGTATCTGGTGTATTAGATGACCAATGGATTAATGTAACTTTCAAGAAACCTTTTGCGGAGATCCCAGTGGTTCTTACTTCGATTCGTAGTGATCAAAACTATGGAAAGAATGTGGCACCTGTATATACTCGTGTCCGCAACATCACTACTGATGGATTTCAGCTTCGTCTCACTCGTGAGGCTTTGCTTAATACGAATAGCGCGAATTGGTATTTGCTTGGTGAAACTGTGAGCTACTATGCAGTGACTCCGGGAACCACAAAAGTACTTCGCCCAAATAGCGATGGGGTAGCTGTAGATACAATTTATGTAGAGGCGGGTGTAACGGGCGAAGAGGTTCGCTCATCAAGTACGATTTGTAACTTTACTCAGGCAATGCCTACTGTACCTACAATGATTTCAGCTCTGCAAACGAGTGTCGGATCTGATGCAGTAACTTGTGGGTTAGCATATACAAATTTAACTACAGCAGGTGCTACCTTCTTAAAGAAGCGCGAGTGCTCTGATGGTGGTAGTTCGTTGATTCGTGATAAGGATGCAGTTGGCTATCTTCTTTTTAGTGTTGTTCCAGATACCAGAGGGAATGCTATTGAAGAAGTTCCTTTAAATACTCAGCATGATTTTGAAATCTTTATTGATGGAGATTATATTTTAGCTCAAGGCCTCGATGGAAAACAGCTTTCAATATTCAATGCAGCAGGTACCTTGCAGATGGTAGTTCCTTCTGAAGGGGCGATTAATGTTAGTCAACTCGTTAAAGGATATTATGTAGCGCGTAGCGAAAAAGGCGAAACCTCTTGCTTCATTAAAAAGTAAGAGATACTTTATAGAAACCTCCTATGCCTAATTCGGCATATGGAGGTTTTTTTATTTATTTATTGAACCTATTGTATTATGATGAAAATACGCTATTATTATTTATTGGTTTTATTCGTTTTTATTTTTTCTCTTTCTGTGGTTGCGCAGATTGATAAAAGAAAATCATTTGTTCGTTATTCATCTTTTCATCCTCTTCAAACTTGGCTTGACAATCGAGGCGAAAAAATTAATGCTCATGGAGGAGGAGTACTTTACTATAAAGGAAAATATTATTGGTTCGGAGAACATCGTCCTGCCCGAGGCTATTCAACGGAAGTTGGGGTGACTTGCTATTCTAGTTCGGATCTCTATAATTGGCATTATGAGCGTGTTGCTTTACCAATTAGTTCTGACGAAAAGAGTGAAATTGCAGCAGGTTGTATTATGGAGCGGCCGAAAGTGATTTATAATAAATCGACAAAGAAATTTATTCTTTGGTTTCATCTAGAATTAAAAGGTCGTGGTTATGAGGCTGCTCGGGCGGCAGTTGCTCAAAGTGACCATGTAGAAGGCCCTTATCAGTATGTGGGCAGTTTTCGATTAAATGCAGGTCAGTATCCGCTTAATATGCCTGAGTCGGAGCGTGCAATGAGTTTTTCTATGGACGACTATGATGCGCAAAAAAATCCTTGGTGGGCTCCTTCTTGGCGCAAACAAGTAAAAGAAGGACTTTTTTCTCAGCGTGATTTTAAAAGCGGACAAATGTCGCGCGACCAGACTCTATTTTTAGATGATGATGGCAAAGCTTATCAGATAACTTCTTCTGAGGAAAACTTAACGTTATTGATTTCGGAACTCACCCCAGATTATCTCTCTTATACGGGGCGCTTTGTGCGTGTTGCTCCAGGTGCACAAAATGAGGCACCGACAGTATTCAAACGCAAAGGGACTTATTGGATGATTACTTCAGGATGCACAGGATGGGATCCGAATGCTGCTCTTTTCTTCTTCTTCACTGTTGGGTACTTGGACTGAAAGGGGAAATCCTTGCGTGGGCGAAAACTCATCTATTACATTTGGAGGTCAAGCCACTCATGTACTAAAGGTACATGGTAAAAGGTCGCAGTTTATTTTTATGGCCGATCAGTGGCGTCCTAATTCGCTTGCTGATTCTCGTTATATTTGGCTCCCTATCCGTTTTTCGAAGGAGGATGGGAAACCTTTTTTAGAATATAGGGAGGATTGGAATCTTCATAATTTTTAAGAATATTTTTAGATCTATGCGATGCTCTTTAAAAGCATCGCATTTTTTTTGTAGACCTTTGTTGGTCTACGATTTTTTAATTATCTTTGTTGCCTAAAGCAAATCAATTATGAAACAAATAGTAACAAGATTTTTAAAATATGTAAGTTTCAATACTCAGAGTGATGAAGCAATCGACTGTACTCCAAGTACAAAAGGGCAGCTTGATTTTGCTAATTATCTTCAAACTGAAATGGAACAGATAGGCATTGAAGATATTTCTCTTGATGAGAATGGATATCTTTTCGGAACTTTGGCAAGTAATTTATTGGAAACGGCTAAAGAAGTGCCAGTGATCGGTTTCATTGCTCATCTAGATACGAGTCCGGATATGACTGGGGCAGATGTAAAGCCATCTATTGTTTCTGATTATCAGGGAGTGGATATTCCTCTTGATCAAAAAGCCGACATTGTTCTCTCTCCTTCTGATTTTCCAGAACTCCTTAAGTATAAGGGAGATGATCTGATTGTAACCAATGGACAAACTTTACTTGGTGCTGATGACAAAGCTGGCATAGCAGAGATAATGCAGGCTTGTGCCTATTTAAAGCAACATCCTGAGATAAAACACGGGAAAGTCCGTATCGCCTTTACTCCAGACGAAGAAATTGGCTTGGGAGCCAAGAAATTTGATGTCTCACGTTTTGGAGCTCAATGGGCGTATACAATTGATGGAGGTGAATTAGGTGAATTGGAATTTGAAAATTTCAATGCAGCCGCAGCTACCATTTATGTAAAAGGTCGTAACGTACATCCTGGCTCAGCAAAAGGTAAGATGCGTAATTCCATGCTTCTAGCACAAGAATTTATAGCCTCTCTCCCTTCTGATCAAACTCCAGAAACTACCGAAGGATATGAAGGGTTCTATCACCTGAATGGACTCAGTGGGGATGTGGAATTAACAGAGCTAAATTACATTATACGTGATCATGATACTTCTCTTTTTGAAGAGCGTAAGCAAACGATGCAAAAATTGGTAGACAGTTATAATAATAAATTTGGAGCAGGCGTATTCTCCTTGCAGATCCACGATCAATATTATAATATGCGTAAGCAGATTGAACCTGTAATGCACATTATCGATTTAGCTTCTCGGGCGATGAAAGAATGCCAAATAGTTCCCCTGATTAAACCTATTCGAGGAGGAACAGATGGTGCGCAGCTTTCTTTTAAGGGTTTACCCTGTCCGAATCTATTTGCAGGTGGGGTGAATTTTCATGGACGTTATGAGTTCTTGCCTATTTCCTCTCTCGAAAAATCAGCTCAAGTAATAGCTAAGATTATAGAATTAGCAGCGCAGTAAATCCATGAATCATATTGCTCCTCTTATTACCGATCTTGCTATAATACTAACTTACGCAGGTATTTTCACTCTTATTTTTAAAAGATTGAAACAACCACTTGTGCTAGGCTATATTGTGGCTGGATTTTTAGCTGCTCCTAATATTGCTTTTTTGCCCTCTGTGACAGATATCGCAAATGTGAAAACCTGGGCTGATATTGGAGTGATCTTTTTACTTTTTGCTTTAGGCCTCGAATTCAGTTTCAAAAAAATAATGAAAGTAGGTGGTACGGCCATTATTTCAACTTGCACCATTGTGTTCTGTATGATGCTTTGTGGAATTGGAGTTGGACTACTTTGCGGATGGGGGCGGATGAATAGCATCTTTTTAGGAGGAATGATTGCGATGTCTTCTACAACAATCATTTATAAGGCATTTGATGATATGGGTTTACGGCAGCAAAAGTTTGCCGGTATGGTGCTAAGTATCTTAATATTAGAAGATATATTAGCAATAGTTTTAATGGTAATGCTTTCTACCATGGCTGTGAGCTCTTCCTTTCAAGGTGGAGAGCTTATTCTTAGCTTAGCGAAGCTTCTCTTTTTTCTAGTACTTTGGTTTGTTGTGGGCATTTATTTAGTTCCTACGTTCTTTAAAAAGACGCGTGCCTTTATGAATGATGAAACTTTGCTACTAGTTGCTTTAAGTTTTTGTTTCATTTTAGTAATTATCGCAGCAAAGGTTGGTTTCTCTGCTGCTTTTGGAGCATTTATTATGGGATCTATTCTTGCAGAAACCGTTGAGGCTGAAAAAATAGAACATGTAGTGACTCCTGTGAAGAATCTTTTTGGGGCAATATTCTTTGTGTCTGTAGGAATGATGGTTGATACCAGTATGATTATTACTTATGCAATTCCGATCGTTGCTATTATTTTAACGGTGGTTATTGGACAGGCCTTTTTTGGCACAGTTGGAGTACTTCTTTCCGGACAACCTTTAAAGACGGCCATTCAATGTGGGTTCTCTTTAACTCAAATAGGTGAATTTTCCTTCATTATTGCCACATTAGGTGTTTCACTCGGTGTGACAAGTTCCTTTCTTTATCCAATAGTTGTGGCCGTTTCTGTGATTACTACATTCCTTACTCCATATTCTATTAAGTTGGCTGCCCCTTTTTACGGCTGGCTCTCTCGAACGCTACCTGCTTCTTGGTTACTCTTATTAGATCGTTACTCGGCAGGTTCTCAGGCTGTTAACCATGAAAGCAATTGGAAAAAACTATTGCTTGGAGTGATTCGTATGATTTTAATTTATAGTACGGTAACGGTGGCTATCATTGCATTTTGTTTACAATTTCTACGACCGACTTTGCAGGCAACTCTTCAATCGGTTGGAGCTGAGTGGCTAGGCTGCGGCTTAACCTTGTTGCTCACTTCTCCTTTTTTGCGTGCTATTGTTGTGAAGAAAAATCGTTCCGAAGAATTCAAAACGTTATGGAACGATCGTACCATGAATCATGGACTGTTAGTATCTTTACTGGTGTTTAAATGGCTTGTAGCTTTGTCGTTTGTAAGTTTCGTAATTTCTGCATTCTTTACTCTTTCTATTGGATTCGTACTCTTATTAGCTTCTTTGCTTATTTTAGCGATGGTGTATAGTAGGCGATTAAAAAAGCAATCTATTATTATAGAACGGAAATTCATGCGTAACTTTCACCAAAAGGAGAGATATGCCAATAAACTAAAGCCGGCTTATGCGGGAGGGTTATTATCACGCGATTTGCATCTTGCAGAGCTATTAGTACCCTCAGATTCATCTTGGGCTGGAAGAAAGCTGGGCGACTTAAATCTAGGAAAATCTTATGGAGTACATATCGTGAGTATTGTTCGCGGAAATCGGCGTATTGATATTCCCGGTGGGCGGGTTTGTCTATTTCCTGGTGATGAAATACAGGTGATTGGCACTGACAACTCTTTAGATGAATTCTGTCATGCACTATCTCTATCTGCAGACATTTCAAAGATAGAGGGTTCGTTAGAGAATACGATTGTACTCCGTTCTATAGTGATAAAAGAACAGTCGTCATTATTGGGTAAAACAATTCGTGAGAGTGGAATACGTGAGCAACATCGTTGCCTAGTGGTTGGCCTTGAGCGTGGTGATGACTCTTATGCTTCTCCTTCAGTGAATGAAGCCTTCCAAAAGGGTGATGTAGTTTGGATCGTTGGAAAGGAAGAAGATGTGCATTTGTTGATGCCTAAACCCATGGCATGAAGCAGGAAATAAACGAGAAGTCTTGTTTTATACTTATTCTTCTTCGAAATCAAAGTCGAACGAGAATTCATCGTCATTGGGTGAGGCAAATTCATTCAAATCGCGTCGATCTTTTTTCGTTGGACGTCCGAGCCCTCTTTGACGGTCGATGAATCCTGCGATTTTGTTCATCTCTAGAATCTCGTATTGATCCGGCGTTGTTACGTTCTCCATAAATTCGGGGACCAATTTAGCTCCTACGCGCTTTTCTATGGGCTGAATAACTTTGAAAGAGTAAACAATGGGGGGCTTTCTCACGTCAATAACATCACCCGCTTTTACCATACGAGCAGGCTTTACAAGTCCTCCTTTTATCATGACGCGTCCTCGCTTACATGCTTCTGCGGCAATTGTTCGCGTTTTAAAGATGCGTACAGCCCACAGCCATTTGTCTATTCTAGCTTCGTTTCCCATATTCGTGTCGTTTTATTTCTTGTTGTATTGGTTCATGGTTATAGCCAATCCTGCAAGGCAGAAACTTTTGATAGCCTCGATGGCGAGCTCTATTCGTTCATCCATCGTTTCAAGGTCTTCTTTGGTAAAATGTCCGAGTACAAAATCAATTTGTCCTCCACGTGGAAAGTCATTTCCGATACCAAACTTTAGACGTGCATAGTTTTCGGTACCCAACGTTTCAGCAATATGCTTTAAACCGTTGTGCCCAGCATCACTACCTTTTCCTTTTAAACGTATGGCGCCAAAGGGTAGGGCTAGATCATCTACCACAATAAGCAGATTCTCTATCGCAATTTTTTCTTGTTGCATCCAATAACGAACCGCGTTTCCACTTAGGTTCATATAAGTAGAGGGCTCTAAGAAGATAAGCTCCCGGCCTTTTATCTTGGTTCGGGCGATAGCTCCATAGCGTTCTGTTTCAAAAACAAGATTGGACGCTTTTGCAAAAGCGTCCAATACTCGGAATCCTATGTTGTGGCGGGTTTCGCAATACTCGTTTCCGATATTGCCCAACCCAACAATTAAGTATTTCACAAAATCTTATTATAAAGATTAGTTGGTCTTTTGCATTGCGCCACGAGCTGCACGAGTCAATCTTACTGCGCAAATTACAGCTTCTTTAGCTGTTACAAGTTCAAGGTTCTCAAATGAAAGATCGCCAACTTGAATAGTTTTTCCTAAGCCAAGTGAGGCAACGTTTATATCTAGCTTCTCAGGAATAAGGTTAGCCAAAGCGCATACTTTCAATTTGCGAAGTGTAAGTTGTAGCTTACCACCGGCTTTCACACCTTCAGCCAATCCGTTAAGTGCAACAGGAACTTCCATGATGATAGGCTTCTCTGGATTTACTTGATAAAAGTCAACGTGTAGGATGCGGTCAGTTACAGGGTGAAATTGAATTTCTTTCAAAATAGCACTGCACTTCTTATTGTCAATAGTAAGGCCTACCAAGAAAATCTCAGGAGAGTAAACTAAGTTACGGAGCTGATCGTTTGCTACAGTGAAGTGTGTTACTATTGTCTTTCCTTCAGCGTCTTTTTCGCTACCATAAATAACAGCGGGTACAGCGTCAGTCTTACGAATTTCGCGGCTTCCTTTTTTTCCCAGATCGGCTCTGAGTGTGCCTTTGATTTCAATTGATTTCATTTTTGAAATGTTTTTGTGTTACTCTAAATTAAGTAGTCTCTGCTTAATTCGCCATCACACGAAGTGCCTAATAGGCCTCTATCGATGCAAAAAAGCGCCACAAAGATACGCGTTTTTTTTCGAACAGCCAAATTTTGCTTTAAAAATCGATATCAATATCTATTTTTGATGATGTAACAAATGTGGAATCATCCTCATTAGTCTTTTCTAAGAACCTCTTTTCTTGTTCAGGATGCTCCATTTCTAATTTTTCCTTGTTGATGTAATTTATAACCTCTTGTAGCGTTTCTTGAAATTTATCGAGGTCTTCTTGGTAGAGAAAAATTTTATGCTTTTCGAAGCTTATTTGTGCTTCAGTTCCTATTCCTGATATAACTTTTTTGCTTTCCGTAATAGCTAGATACATTTCTTCCTTTCTATTCTTCTTCACATCTAAATAGTAGATGCGTTTTCCGGCTCTTACATCACGTGAGAAGACGATGTCCTTTTCAGCACCTTCGAAGTTGCTTTTTTTCTTATATTCGCTCATTACTTATCGATTATATTTAGAATTTAGATTGCAAAATTGACTATTTTTTTTGAGATAGGCAAAAAAAACAGAAGAAAAATCGAAAAAAGAATAAATCATTTGTCCAATCACAGACTTTTCCGTACCTTTGTACCCGAATAGGATGACGAAGTGCATTGAGAAACTTTCTATATTTAGTTTCATAATGCTTAGCGGGCATCCTTTATTTAAAATATTTGCACATTGAAATTGTTATGATTAACAGAACTCTCATTCGTATTAAGGTCGTCCAGATCGTTTATGCCTTTTATCAGAACCAGGACAGAAGTTTAGAAAATGGAGAGAAGGAACTTCTCTTTAGCCTGTCTAAATCGTACGATTTGTACAATCAGATGCTTTACTTTATGGTAAAAATAACAGAGTACTCTCGTCGACGTATTGATACAGGCAGGAACAAAATGCTTCCAACGGTTGAAGAACTAGCACCTAATGAGAAATTTGCGAATAACCGATTTATTCAGCAACTAGAGGTTAATACACAGCTGTTGAAGTATCTTGAAATCTCGAAGAAGGATTGGGCGACTGAAGAAAATTATGTAAAAGAATTGTATGATTCAATCCTTGCTAGTGATATCTATAAGGAATACATGGCCAGTGAAGAAGACTCATGGCAAGCTGATCGCGAATTTTGGCGAAAGATTTATAAACAAATAATTCAGCCAAGTGAAAGTTTAGATCAAATGCTCGAAGAACAGAGCCTTTATTGGAATGACGACAAGGAAATAGTTGATTCGTTTGTGCTCAAAACGATTCGTCGCTTTGAAGAAGCAAATGGAGCGAAACAAGAAATTCTTCCTGAATATAAAGACGAGGAAGACATGGAGTATGCATCGCGCCTATTCCGTCGAACAATCGAGAACCAAGAGTATTATTACGAACTAATTCGAGCAGCTTGTCGCAATTGGGACTTTAGTCGTATCGCTTTTATGGATCTCATCATTATGCAGATTGTGCTAGCCGAAATTCTTTCTTTCCCGAATATTCCTATCAGTGTAAGTATCAATGAGTACTTAGAGGTAGCCAAGCTTTATAGTACGCAAAAGAGTGCTTCGTTTATCAACGGAACATTAGACGGAATAGTTAAACAATTGAAAAAAGAGGGGAAACTATTGAAAAAGTAACTATCTTTGCCCTTGAATATTTAATTATAAATCCACAAAAAGACGAATTATGAATTTACTTTCAATTTTACTACAAGCCCAAGAGGGAGGCGGTATGTCTATGATCCTTATGATGGTTGCAATGTTTGCCATCCTTTATTTCTTTATGATTCGCCCTCAACAGAAGAAGCAAAAAGAAATTGAAAAATTCCGTCGTGCACTTGAAGTTGGCCAAGATGTGGTAACAGCAGGTGGCGTTCATGGCGTAATTAAAGAGATACAAGATGCTATCGTGATCGTCGAGATTGCCACAGGCGTACGTATTACTGTAGAAAAAGCATCTGTATATGCTTCGGGAACAGCATTAGACAAAAAATAAAAATAATTTTGAACTCGCCAAAAGGAAAATGACTGTGTTCGATATTCAGAACATAAAAATAACTTATGGTAAGTTTGTAGAAATTGTAAAGAACTTCTTACTTGCCACAAAGAGTAGGGAGTTCTTTGTGTTTTTTAGTTTCTTTGCTGTCTCGGGAGTCTTTTGGCTACTTCAAACATTGAATGAGTCGTATGATACCGAATTGACTATTCCTATTGAACTTACCAACATACCGGAAGAGGCTGTGGTGACACAAGAACTTCCACATGACATTAAGATTCTAGTTGAAGATAAAGGGCTTACTTTGACTACCTATTTTGTGGGATCCAAATTAATGCCTCTTGTGCTCGATTTTATGAAATTGCGAACTAATGGAAACCATGTCGTGATTTCGAGTGCAGATTTGAAGAAAATGATTTCCCCACAGCTTCATACCTCTACTAAATTTTTAGCAGTGAAGCCGGATCAGTTGGAATATTATTATTCTATCGGGGAGCAGCGAAAGCTTCCTGTTGAGCTTCACTTAACAGTACAAGGACGATCAAACTATATTGTAACGGATACGGTGATGCAGCCTGACTCGGTGTTGGTGTTTGCACCCCTTAATATACTTTCTAGTTTGAAGAAAGTGGATACAGAGTTAGCCGTTTTTACAAATATCAATGATACGGTGCGTCGCATTGTCCCTATTCACCCTATAAAAGGAGTGAAGTGTGTTCCTGCTTCCGTGCAAGTGTCTTTGCTGGTAGATCTTCTCACCGAAAAAACAATAGAAGTTCCTATAACAGGTGTTGGGTTTCCATCTAATAAAGTGCTACGTACTTTTCCTTCGAAAGCAAAGGTGCGTTTCTTAGTTCCTTATCATCGCTCCTCAAGTATCCGTCCTGCGGATTTTCGAGTTGAAGTTAAATATTCCGATTTGTTGAATGGCGATGATAGCAAATGTCGCCCTCAAATAGGAACTTCTCCTAGTGAAGCTTCGCACATTAGAGTAGAACCGGCTACGCTTGATTTCTTGATTGAACAGCGTGTTCAAAGACGAAGATAATCGTGCAATATCCTCGAAAAATAGCGCTAATTGGAGGTATCGGAGGAGGAAAGTCACTAGTCTCTCATATATTTCGCCTGCTCAATATCCCTGTTTACGATTCAGATCGTGAAGCAAAAAAGTTAATTAGAACTGATCCTTTCATTCGCCGCGAATTAATCGCTTTAATCGGCTCTGAGGTTTATGAAGGTGAAGAACTTTGTAAATCAAAATTAGCGGAATATCTTTTCTTCAGTAGCGAGCATGCCGCTCAAATAAACAGAATTGTTCATCCACGTGTAAGGCTTGATTTCCGCCGCTGGGTAGAGTGTCTTGACTCCTCTGTAAAACTTGTTGCATTGGAGACGGCTCTGCTTTATGAATCGGAATTGGACAAAGAAGTAGATACGGTTTGGCTAGTTACTGCTCCTGAAGCGATTCGTTTGCAACGAGCTATGCAACGCGATCAAGCGTCAAAGGAATCCGTTTATGCACGTATGGATAAACAGGCCTCGGAAGAAGCTCTCCTGGAGCGTGCAGATCGAGTGATACTTAATGATGATTTGCATCCTATCTTACCCCTAATTCTGACTTATTTGTCTCAGGAGTCTTCCTGTTTCCCTAAAATAAATTAATTTAGGGAGAATCTTTGGGCCATTTCGTTGGCGAATTGTATCTTTGTAATTCGAAATTAAGAAAATATTAATTTATAGAATAAAAAGAAAGAATTATGTTGAAAGAAATTTTAGCCATTTCGGGTAAGCCCGGTTTATACAAACTCATTTCTCAAGGTCGCAATTCACGTCTTATTGTAGAAGAGATTACCCCTGCTAAAAAAAGGATATCAATTCAGGCTACTGAGCACGTTATTTCGTTAGGCGATATCGCCATGTATCGTCAGGATGCAGAAGAGCCATTAGTAAATATCTTGGCAACAATTTATACCAATGAAGCAGGAAAAGCTGTTTCCATCGATGCCAAGAAAGCTTCCAATGCTGAGCTGGAAGAGTTCTTTGCAGGAGTATTGCCCGATTTTGATCGTGAACGAGTTTATGCTTCCGATATCAAGAAACTTATTATTTGGTATAATCTACTTCTTGCAGCTGGGTATACAGATTTTGCATCTTCAGTCGAAGAGTCTGCGGCAGCACAAGCTGAGGTGGCAGAATAAAATTTCTCCTATTCCTTGTTAAACGGGTATATTCTCTTGATTAGAGGGCTATACTCGTTTTTTTTTATTTTAATGCAACCGATACCTATGAGAATAACAATTTTATCTTTTCTATTAGCCACCTCGGCTACTCTTTTTGCGCAACAATTGGATTATAAAGTGGAACAGAATTATGCAAACTGGCCTAAGTTGGTTGTTTCTTTCTCTGATGCCTTCTTTCAGACTCCTGAGGCTGTACGTATTGCAGATAATGTACTGCTTTATCAGCTTGATACAGGGGGGTGGCCTAAGAACATATTTATGCCCACAGAGTTAACAGTCGATCACAAGGATTTGGCGCTTGGAGCGAAAAAGAATATAAATGAAGGCACTATCGATAATTCAGCAACTACTACTGAAATTGTTTACCTTGCTCGTTTGTATAAGGTTCATCCCGATCCTCGTTACAAGGAGGCAATTCTTCATGGGCTTGACTATCTTTTTGAAGCGCAGTATCCTTGTGGGGGCTGGCCGCAGTGTTATCCTCGGAAGGATAGTTATGTTTATGAAATAGAGTATAATGACGATTCAAATGTGCATGTGCTAAAACTCATGCGCGAGCTTTACAGCTCTCCTCGTTATACTTTTCTGCCTTCTTCTTATCGCGACAGGGCACAGATTGCTTTTGAAAAAGGGGTAGATTGTATTCTGAAAACTCAAATTAGCAACAATGGAAAACTAACATCCTGGTGTGCACAATATAACCCTTTTACTTTGCAACCTGCTAAGGCGAGAGCCTATGAGTTGATTTCATTGAGTGGGCAGGAGAGCGTAGGCATTATTCTTTTGTTGATGTCTATTGAACATCCTTCACAAAAGGTTGTTAACGCTGTTGAATCATCAATTGCATGGCTAGAGAAAGTTAAGATAGAGCATCTTCATAAAGATATTTATATTAATTCGGACGGTAAGAGCGATTATAGGATGGTTTCTTGTGAGGATTGTCCGCCTTTGTGGGCTCGCTTTTATGAGATAGAAACGAATCGTCCTTTCTTTTGTGATCGTGATGGCATTAAGCGCTATAATCTGTCAGAAATTGGACACGAGCGCCGTACTGGATATAGTTGGTATAGCAGCAATGCTATTCAGGCCTTGAAGCGTTATCAGGAATGGAAAGTGGCTTTGTCTCTTAAACCCTTGTAATCCGAATATTATTATGTGATGAATGCTCGCTTCTAGAGTATGAAAAGGCAAATTTACTTTTTTGCAGATGAAATTTGCTGGGCATGAAATAAAATTTGTTGCTGATCTTTTTAAAAAAGAAGCTTATGTTTTTTCCAAGAGAAGCTTATGTTTGGTTGGTAAGATGCTGAAGTTTTTTTTGTCTGATGCTATCCTTTTGCAGCTTTTATTTTGTAAAATACTGTCTTATTTATTTACCTAATTATAGCTTTTACCCTTCCTGCTTTTTCTTGTTTTTCCTTCCTTTTTCTTTCTCTTCTTTCTCTTCTCGTAACCGGATAGTGTCTCGACTTTCATCCTCATTTTTTAACTTCTGGTTACCAAATTGCCTCCTTATTCCCTTCCAACACCTCTTTTGCAAAACATCCTTCATTCCTTCAGTTTCGATTTAACTATCTGATATACAGCCTTAAAACATGAACATTCCTTTTCCGAATCCTTCAGGAATCCTTCAGGAGTCCTGAAGGAATTATTCTCCACTTTCTCAGACCATATTTAGACCTTTTTTGTCTTGTACTGTCTGTTATTATAAATTACTATATTCCCTTTAATTGTCCAAGCCGTTGCGTATACTCATTTCTGCCGTACCCGGCTTCCTTTTAATCTCTCGGCGATTTCCTGACGATTTCCTGAAGGATCTTTTTGTGATATTTCAGGTGTATTTCTCTGTTTTACAATTTTCTAACCCTAAAGCTGAAAGATGAAACATCTTTCCCTGAGTTCCTAATTTAACCCCGAAAAGCCGCTCAAATTCTACTTGATGTAGTTCAATGCATTTACTATCAATTTACCAATATCCACTTAAAAGACGAGCAGCAATAAACTAACACCTTGTTCGTCTGCCTGAAAACTACTATCCAAACATTCCTCTTCCTGTTTTTTCTAATCCCATGAATGGGACTTCATTAGTATAATTCCAGCTTTTATCTGCCTGAATCCCTTTGAGTCCTTTGAATAAATATAAAGGAACTCGACTGCCTTTGAACGATACATCTAAAACCGATTTCATTTGGGCTCACTGGGAATCACAGATAAGCGCAAGTAATATATCCTTGACTCGTTTCCTCTTTTTCTTATTTCTTGCAGAGAAGCCTATAGCGTTTTAGTATGAACAGCCCGTTCTAAAAGGACTAAATAATTTAGTGCCGTCTTGTTCCTTATCAATTCCAATCCCAATCCCAATCTCATCCTAGTAAAATCCAATTCCACTAAAATCGGGTTCTACTTTTTACTCATCATGCTTTTCTAATTCTATACTAGGAGCTCATACAAGATCTTCATAACAAGATCTCCTGTTTTTTCACTCGTAAGCAAAAGGGGCATAAACCCGAATCTATCTTTCTTCCTTTTTTGTCCCAACTGCCACTTTTATTTTCATCCTTTCTCCTTTTTAGAGATCCTGATCGTTGATTCTTTAGGTGATTCATTCATCCATCCTTTTGTTTTCATCGCTTTCGCTCTCATTATTTCATAAAGCGTTCCATAGAACGTTTCATAAAATGTCCTATTGATAAATTCATTTATTGCTCCCTTTATTGTTACCTTGCTTGCTTCATTTTTTCATCTTTCTTCTATTTCCTCTATTTTCTCAAAAAAGGTTCTTCCATATCCCCCTCTTAAGTAAGTTCCATCCCCCGATCTTTCCGTTTTTCGCACTCCCTGTTTCCTCCCTTTTCTCGAATTTACTTAAATCTCAGTTTT
>Ga0302210_10000716_pt1 | contig 14659 bp, 11 predicted proteins | sample II_Fen_E3_2_FD_198793 | JGI IMG/M metagenome (GOLD analysis project Ga0302210, IMG submission 198793) | Peat permafrost microbial communities from Stordalen Mire near Abisko, Sweden - II_Fen_E3_2 | ecosystem: Environmental > Terrestrial > Soil > Wetlands > Permafrost | place: Sweden: Abisko... | reverse complement strand
TATAATTTTTCAAATCCTGGCCTGACAGATTGGAAGGAACCCCATCAATATAAACGGCTAAATCTTTCCCGTTCATATTCAGATTACCTGATGGACTTACGATTACTCCGGGCAATTTACGAATGGCGTCCGACATCGAGCCGGACGAAAGTGCCGGATTATCTTTCACCAGATAAGTTGTTTTGTCGGCATCAACCTTTATAAATTCCTTCTTATTTCCGATAACGGTAACTTCGCTTAACGTAATGGCTTTTTTATGTCTGAACAACGTGGTTTTTCCAAGGAGAATCTCCGGCCTGCCGGCTTCCATCTGAAAAGTGATATCCTGTTCGTCGCAGTTAAACGAATTGACAACCATTTTATACGTTCCCGAATCCTTAGGCAGTATAAATTCGTTATCACATTGGGTAGTAGTAAAACTTTTTACAAGTCTATATTGATTCTGTTCCTGTTTCTGAAATTCAACCTGCCTTACTGTTGTATCCCCGGTGCAGGAAACATCAACGATTTCGATGGTTGCTTTAACACGCAGCGTTTGTGAATTAGCCAAAAAGCAATTAACTAAAAACACAAAAAGTAGTACTTTCGCATTCATAAGTAAATCATTTTAAGTTATGAACTAATTTTAATCGATCATTAACATTCAACGTCTAAAAATAGGAACGCAAAGTTACCGTTTTTTTCTTATTTTTACTTATTTTTGTCGTTGGAATAATTATGAAACAACCGCATTCCGTTGTTTGTTTTAATTTTATTTAAAGATTTTTCCGTATCTTGCAACACGCATAACCAGAACAGTATAATGAGCACAGACGAAATAAATGATTCGGAAGACCAGGAAAACGAATTGACCGATACAACCGAAGAGATCGAAACCGATGCGGATGCGGATGTCGAAACAGCTTCACATTCAGCTTACAAAGTACCAAAAATCACGAAGGATGCCGTTAAACATCACTTGTCGGGAATGTACCAGAACTGGTTTCTGGACTATGCCTCGTATGTGATTCTCGAACGTGCCGTTCCCGATATTTATGATGGATTAAAACCCGTTCAACGCCGTATTCTTCATTCCATGAGACGGTTGGATGATGGACGCTACAACAAAGTGGCGAATATCGTAGGCCATACCATGCAGTTTCACCCTCACGGGGATGCGTCCATTGGCGATGCCCTGGTGCAGCTCGGACAGAAAGATCTACTGATTGATTGCCAGGGAAACTGGGGAAATATACTTACCGGCGATAGTGCAGCCGCCCCGCGTTATATCGAAGCACGCCTTTCAAAATTTGCCCTCGAAACAGTTTTCAACCCGAAGACCACCGAATGGAAATCATCGTATGATGGCCGCAACAAAGAACCGGTTGCATTTCCTGTTAAATTTCCGTTGCTCCTGGCACAGGGAATTGAAGGTATCGCCGTGGGGTTGAACTCCAAGATCCTTCCCCACAATTTCAACGAATTGCTCGATGCCTGTATTGCTCATCTGAGAGGCGAATCGTTTATCCTGTATCCCGATTTCCAAACCGGAGGGTCCATCGATGTAAGCCGTTACAACGACGGTGAACGTGGAGGTGCTGTGAAGATACGGGCAAAAATAGGCAAGATTGACAATAAGACACTTGCCATCACTGAGATTCCTTTTGGTTCGAACACTTCTAAAGTGATCGAATCCATTATCCGTGCCAGTGACAAAGGGAAAATCAAAATACGGAAAGTGGATGACAATACGGCAGCCAAAGTGGAAATTCTGGTTCACCTGTTGCCCGGTTCTTCGTCCGATAAAACCATTGATGCCCTTTTTGCCTTTACCGATTGCGAACTGAGCATTTCGCCCAACTGCTGTGTGATCCACGACAACAAGCCTCGTTTTTGCGGGGTGAGCGAGATGTTGCGGATCAGTTGCGAGCACACGGTGGACCTGTTGCGCCTCGAACTGCAGATTCAAAAAGGGGAGTTACAGGAACAACTGTTCTTTACGTCGCTCGAAAAAATATTTATCGAAAACCGCATTTACAAGGACAAAGGTTTTGAGGAAAGCAGTTCGCAGGATGAAGTTATAGCGCATATCGACACCCGCCTCGAGCCTTTCAAAGCCGATTTCATTCGGGAGATTATACGGGAAGATATCCTGAAGTTGCTCGAAATAAAAATGATGCGGATCACTAAGTTTGATGCCGACAAAGCAAATGACACCCTGCTGGCCATCCAGAAGAAAATTGAAGAAATTGACCATCACCTGGCCCATATCATCGAATATACCATCACCTGGTACGAAGGACTCAAGGCTAAATATGGCAAGGATCATCCACGGCTCACAGAGATACGAAACTTCGAAACCATCGTGGCCGCCAAAGTAGTGGAAGCCAATGAGAAATTATACGTCAACCACGATGAAGGGTTTATCGGAACTGCCCTCAAAAAGGATGAGTTCGTGTGCAACTGCTCGGACATTGACGACATCATCATTTTCTTTAAAGATGGCCGTTACAAGATAGTCAAGGTCGTTGATAAAATGTTTGTTGGCAAAAACATACTCCATCTTGATGTTTTCAAAAAGAACGACAAACGTACAGTTTACAACACCGTATACCGGGACAGCAAGACAGGTCCGTACTATATCAAACGGTTTGCTGTAAACGGAATCACACGTGACAAAGAATACGACATTACTCAGGGATCTGTGGGTTCAAAAGTGGTTTATTTCACGGTCAACCCAAATGCCGAAGCCGAAGTAATCCGTGTAACGCTTAAGCCAAAACCCCGCCTGAATAAACTTGTATTTGAAAAAGATTTCAGTGAGATTGCCATTAAAGGCCGGCAGTCGATGGGGAATATCCTGACTAAAAATGACATTCATAAAATTGCCCTGAAACAAAAAGGTGGCTCTACACTGGGTGGTCGTCAGGTATGGTTCGATCGTGATGTATTGCGCCTGAACTACGACAACCGCGGCGAATTCCTGGGTGAATTCCAGAGTGATGATCTCATCCTGGTAGTATCTGCCAAAGGGGAATATTACACCAGCAACTTTGACCTCGCCAACCATTATAACAAAGACATTATGGTGATCGAAAAATTTGATCCCCACAAGGTCTGGTCGGTGGTATTGTACGATGCCGAACAGAAATTCAACTACCTGAAACGTTTTCAGCTGGAGTCTTCGCAAAAGCCGCTGAACTTTCTGGGTGAAAGCAATGATTCGCGCCTGTTGCTCATGTCCGACGCTGACTTTCCACGTTTCGAAGTGATTTTTGGCGGGAATGATGCCTACCGTGAAACCCTGATCGTGGACGCCGAAGAATTTATCGGTGTTAAAAGCTACAAAGCCAAAGGAAAACGCCTCTCAACATTCGAAGTGGAAACGATCAATGAACTCGAACCCCTGCGATTTAATGCCCCCGCCCCCACTCCCAAAAGCAATGAAGGGAATGGTGAGGACGAAGACAACGAAGGTGGTGATAACATTGCCGATCCGATAGATACCGAAATGAACGGAGTAACCGGCATTGAAGATGAGTATGAAGACATAGTGGATCCTGAAATTCCTGTGAAGTTTACCCAGCCACTCATCCCACTTGACGAACTCCCGGAAGTAAAACCGGAGCTTCCCAAAAAGGTGAAGCCGACTAAACCCGCAAAAAAAGAACCCAATCCCGATGATGAAATTATAGATAACAAAAAAATCATTGAAGACATCACCGGGCAATTGAATTTGTTCGATTAAACATTGTTCCGCGTTCCGCATATCGTGTTCCGCGTTCCGCGTTTCGTGTTCCGTGTTCTGAGTTCTGAGTTCAAAGTTCCGGATTTAAAAAGTCTGGTCTTCAAATATTGAAAATACTGATTTATAAACCGCAAAGATTGTTATGATCTTTGCGGTTTATTTTTTATTTATTTCTTTTTGATACTATAGATAACAAACCAATTCAGTTACAAAACCGGAATGCCCGAACCGGTTAAACCTGTCTTCATTTCTTCAGCTATCCTTCCTCTTTTCGATTTTTTAATTTATCCTCACTTATTATCCGGACAAAAAAGATTCAAAGATAAAACGCCCGGGTTTTTGAGTCTTCATTCTTTTAGCCAACCCATCAATTCCACTCCCTGTGTAGCCGGATTTAAGCCTTTTCTATGTTAAATTCATCCTTTTTTTGTTCTGTTTTCGTTCAGTTTTCGTCCGGGGTTCAGAGGGGGTTCAGAGGGGGTTAAGAGGGGGTAGGCCCTTTGAACCCTCAATGAACACCCTCTGAACACTCTATATACCCCCAATATACAGTGGACGAAAGCAGAACGGAAGCAGGACTATAACAGACTTCATGGTTTAAAAGCCAATAAAAGAACAGAGTAATAGAATCCAGTAGAATTGATAGTTTATATTTTTTTTAATAAAAACGAGAACTTTTGTAAGCAATTGTGAAATTATTAATATATTTGTGGGGTGTTAAATAAGAGGGTGTAGGAAAGAAACGTATCTTCAGAAAATATAAGCAACAAACATCAATTGTATTATAAAAAAAGAACAATTAACTTTTGACATTACAACAGACATCTTGCATTCAATCAGGTTATATGAATCAAATCATGATTAAAATAAGAGGTGCAACTTTTTTTTTACGCAGTGATCCGATTAGTTATCATTGAACCTGTTGAATGTAGTGTTTTATAATCGAAAAAACCTTATTGACCTCCCTGACAAGAGAATATTAAAAATCAATTCATATAATACCAAATAACAAATTTGGTAGATACTCAAAACAACATAAAATTATGGCTAAAGACGACTTAAGACTTCTACTATCAATAGAAGACAGAATAATTGCAGAGGATATTCAGGGTCTATTGGAAGAATCTGAAATTTATACAATGCTGGTTTCAGACAATCCGGCCTCTTCGATTATGACTACCTACACCGGATTTAATGCCGCTGAATCCATCGGTATCCAAATCAACACAGATGACTACCAACGGGCAATTGACATCCTCATTGATAGTCCGTATAAAGAATTAATAGACGGTACAACTCCTGATCTACCCGAAAATAAAGGATGAAATAAAAGAATTTGCGACTTAAATGGAGTCTTATTCTAGTGCAACTATTTATATTTCCTAGAGGAATGAAGATAGTAAAAGAAATACTCTGCTGTAGCTTTGTGAAAACTGTTCTTTATTAGAAAGAGTCAAAAAAACTCAGCACAATAAAATCATATGGCATCTGACACACATTTTGGAAAATTGACTGTTAATATGCTTCAGGGGTTTTGAATGGGTTATTAGAAAATCTTTATAACATGAGTATAAAGTCGAAAGCCAAGGTCGTAAGAAACAATTGAAAAGAATAGAATAGAAAAATATCAAGAACGAAACGAAGATGTATAATGAACAGTTGAAATTTTAATGTGTAATTTTGGTCTGTAAATATAGATTAGAAATGAGCAAATATAAATTATCCAGGGAAGAAAATGAAATTTTACCAAATCTTCTTCATTTAAATGAAAAAGAAGATATTGATAATGCCGAGTTTGAAGGTTTTCTATACACAGAACTATATCTAACTGACAAATTGACTTCCAGGACAAAATTCAATGAAAAATATATTCAACAAATACATAAATTAGCACTTAACGAGTTGTATTCGTTTGCAGGAAAATATCGGACAGTGAATATGTCAAAAGGGGGATTTCTATTTCCATCGGCTCAATTTATTCCACAAAGCATGAGTACTTTTGAAAACGATATACTTAATGTATTACCAAACACATATAAAAACGAAGAATCTCTAATCAGTGACATTGCAAAAGTACACGGAGAACTGCTTTTCATACATCCATTCAGAGATGGAAATGGAAGAACTGCACGTATATTGGCAAATTTAATGGTAAGAAAGCAAGGATATAACGGGTTGCATTTTGAGCGTATAGATGAAAAAGTATTCATTCAATATGTAACTGCAGTTCAAAGGGTGGCAGAAAAGAATTATGAGCCTATGAAAGAAGTCATTAAACTTATTTTCTGAGTTTAATTTTTACTTTTTCATGTATTCTTTGAGCAACAGACTCTGAAATGACAACATTTTCAATTTTAAACGATGAAATCATTGATTGTAGAATTTCTTCGCTTAATTTTGATTTATCTAACTGAATAGTATTTTTACCTGACTGTTTCATACTACAAATATACAAAATATTGATGAATAGCTTACTATAAAAAACAAAAAATAATCATGACAGAAAAGACTCCTGAAAGATGGACGAGACTTAGTTCCATGCTTCTTGACCATATGATTATGACCCTGATGGCAGGGATCTTCTTTATTCCTGAAATCATCATAAGCCTATCAAACATATTGACACATGAACAGCCCGATACTGAAATGTTTGGTGGAATGAGCTTTCTGTTTATGATCGGATTTGCCCTCTATTTTTGCAAAGACTGCATAAACGGACAAAGCATTGCTAAACGCATCCTGAAGCTGCAACTCGTTGACAATAAGACAGGAAAGGTTACTTCCCCTCTGAAATGTCTTTTAAGAAATGTATTCTGTATTTTGTGGCCATTGGAAGTCATCGTGGCATTCAATAATCCGGGCAGACGAATTGGAGACCTGGTGGCAGGTACGAAACTGGTGGTATTTGATCCCGCATTGGAACAACCGAAGATAAACTCAGGGAAAGTTGCAGTTACATTTGTTCTTGCTTATGGAATTTTAATGTTATTCACGATTCCGTTTTTTTTCATGCAACCGGATTTTCTAAAAAAGGATACTAGATTTGTAGAAAGTTCATATAACGTACGGCTCAGCAAAACAGCAGAAAAGCTATTCAATGACAGTCTGGGTCAAATTCTGACTGCGGATATAAAGGTATACGACAAAATTGAAACCGAAAACCTGAAATATGTTTCTGCTATTTTCGTACTAAACAGAGATGAGTTAACATCAGAAAGTGATTTTGATAACCTTAAAACAGAAACGACAAGAATCCTGTTGACACAGTTAGCTGAAAAAACATTTGTGGGCGAATTGAAATACGTGTACAAGACAACGACCAGTATGAATACAAATATAATATATCTTGACTGGAGAAAAAAAAACGAGAGTAAGAATATCCGGAAAAACACTATCATGGACCAATTGAGGCTGTTGTGGTTGTAGCAGGTTTGCTTCGTAATTACTTTGTCCGTCAGTTGAAGAATAATTAAATGTTCCTGAGAAAAGTTTAACTGTTATAAATTACCGAAAATGCCAATAGTTCAGGTCATTCAGTGTATTTGCAGGGAATTGAAAGGTCATTCTTTTTAGATGAAACACGACAAATAATAAATAACACAAAAAACTATGGAAGAAGAATTAGCAAAACATTCTAAGAAAATTTTTATGACACTGAAGAATTCCAAAAAACTATTTTCGGAAAAATTAAAAGAGGTATTTATCGAAATCTTTATTATTGTTTTCTCAGTGACACTTTCTATCTGGTTACACGGCAGGAGCCTGCACACTCACCAGCAAAAAGAGACAAAGGAGTTTTTAAGTGACTTAAAAAGTGACTTGTTTAAAGATATAAAAAGTGTGTCCGAAAAGGAAATTCAAATGTCCAACACGATTCAGCAGTATAGTTATCTGAGTAATCTTACTGATAAACGTATTGACAGCATAACTAACAAAAAAGGGGAAATTAACATGAACGTTTCCTATGTAATCAAGACGACAAATGATGGTAATTATGAAGGGTTTAAATCAAGTGGTAAAATCGGATATATCGAAAACAAGAAACTCAAGAAATTAATTCTTGAATATTATCAGGAAGGCATGCCTTCCATTAATGAGACAGAGAATTATTTCAATTTGCGGATGGGTAAAATCGAAGATCTGATATTTCTGGACAAAGATAAAAAGAAGAAGCTTTTAGATCCTTCACTTAAAATGTACTTTAATGTTGTAATTAAAACGGCACAAAACAACATCAAGAATTACAAATCGATTTCAAAAGAGGCAAAGGGAATTATCTCTGAAATTCTCAAAGAAGAAAAAAAGTAATTTGATAAACGAATGGAATGATAGGAACTTTGAAAATAAAAAGATTGGATTTTATTGTTTTTCTAATATTTGAAAAGTATTTTGTAAAATGATTATCCGTATACATTTTTTTAAGGGAGATTTCCATAGATTTTTTTAATGAAAGAAATTAAGAAAGAGATTGTCCACAGATTACACTGATTTCCACAGTATAATTAGATTTAAAGAAATTAAGAAAGATTGTCCACATATTCCACAAATTATTTAGATTGATTATCTTCAATGTCTATGAAATAGTAGATTTTAAATTGTTAAGTGATTGAAGGAGCTAATGGCACATTCCGACCTGGCGGACGGTACACTCCGACATGTAGGAAAAGCTTAGAAATTTTGGTAGAAAGGGTGTAATTGAACAAATAGACTCTCCTAAAATACAAAAATCCAGATTATAAGGAATAGGACGTTTTGAGGATAATCTTTTTTTGTAATTGGGTTATTATGCAACTGATTTTGGATTGAACAGTGGCTTTATAGATGATGTTTTTTTGAAAAGTGGAACAAGTATAAAAGAAAATATATTTTGATAGTAGAACCAACATCGAATAAGGAAATATCAAAAATAAATACCAGTGCTCATAAGGTATCAGGACTAGCTCCAATTGAAGATGGAGACTGCCGTATATTGATCCTGGGAACCATGCCCGGGGTAGAATCGTTGAGACAGCAAGCTTACTATGCAAATCCCAGTAATCTGTTCTGGAAATTAATAGCCGTAGTGACCGGGGAAACCGCACCGGACAGCTATGAAGATAAGAAAGTCTATTTACGTCGGCATAAAGTGGCACTTTGGGATATGTGTCAGGTCTGTAACAGAGCAGGTAGTCTGGACAGTAATATTTCAAACGAAGTGCCGAATGATATAAAATCATTTATTGCCGTACATCCCAACGTAAAAGTGATAGGTTGCAATGGCAAGGAATCAGCACGAATGTTTCGAAAATACATGGTGGGGATTGAAAATGTAGAGTTTATTCCGTTACCTTCATCCAGTCCCGCCAATGCAGGTGTGTCCCTGGAAAAGAAGGTAGATGCATGGAGCCGGCTGAAAGAATATATGTGATTTGGAATTTAAAACAAATAGAACAGAGCAACATAGCTAAACAACAATAATTATTTATACTTACACATACTGTTAGTCATAATAAATTAATATCTTTGCAGTGGAAATAAAGTTTACAGATAAGAAACTCGAAAAAATAGCAAACAACGACCGGAAGATGCTAAAGGAATTTGGCAAAGTAAGAGCTATTATTTTGCGTAGAAGATTAACACAATTAATGGATGCCGTCACATTAGAAGATGTCAGATATTTACCCGGCAACTACCACGAACTAACGAAAAACAGAAAAGGTCAATGGGGTTGTGATTTGGATCAACCCTACTGATTGGTTTTTACGCCCATAGAAAAGCCAATACCGTTAAATGAAGACGGACAATTTGTCTGGCTTGAAATAAAAAGTGTTGAAATCATCGAAATTACAGACTATCACCAATAAAGAGAACTTCCATGATTACAAATAAAAATCAATACTTTCCACAATCCATATCACATCCGGGTGAAACCCTGGAAGAAAAGCTTCAGGAAATGGGCATGGGACCGAAAGAGTTTGCTATACGTACCGGGAAACCGGAAAAAACAATTATTGCCGTGATAAAAGGGGATAGTTCTTTGACTCCCGATATGGCAGTACAATTCGAAAGCGTTACCAGGATACCCGCCCATTTCTGGATAAACAGCCAACGCCACTATGATGAATTTATGGCACGTGAAAAGAGGAAAGAAATCATAACTCAATCGATAGAATGGGCAAGATTATTTCCTGTTTCCGACATGACAAAGAAAGGATGGTTGCACTCATTTTCAAGCATAGAAGAAAAAACTTCTGAGTTACTTTCATTTTTTAGCATGAGCAGTCCGGCTGCCTGGAAGGATTATTACTTTAATCAGGAACTGAAAGTTTCTTTTCGGATTTCGCTTGCACATACCAACGAACCTTATGCCATTTCCGCATGGTTACGAAAGGGAGAACTGCAGGCAAATGAACTTGTTGCGAACAGTTATTCAGAAAAGAACTTCAAGGAAATATTGCCTGAAATAAAGAACATAATGGCTACGCAGCCTGCTGATTTTTTCGCACAATTACAAACCAGATGTCTGAAAGCAGGTGTTAAAGTGGTATATACTCCCTGTTTACCCAAAGCACCAATTAGTGGTTCAACACGTTGGTTAAATGATACTCCTTTAATTCAACTAACAGGAAGGTACAAACGGAATGATGTTTTCTGGTTTACATTCTTCCATGAAACAGGTCATATTCTGATCCATGGAAAGAAAGATATTTTCCTGGAAGATATTGAATATCCTGATAAGGTAAACGAGAAAGAACTGGAAGCGAATAGTTTTGCCATTAAGTGGACTTTGTCGGAGGAAGAAGAAAAAAAGATAATGAATGCAATTCCTTTAAACGAAGAGAAAGTGCGAATGTTTGCAAAAGATTTCAACACCCATCCAGCTATAATTATTGGACGGTTGCAACACAAAGGATACATACCGTACACATTTGGCAAGGAACTATTTGAACCGATAATAATGGAGAGCTAAAATTTAAGTCAAACCATATTGCAAATATTCAACGTAGATATTACAAAAACTTATGAAAAATAAAAAGATAATTGTTTTCCTGTTTAATGGTTACTCCGATTGGGAGATTGCTTACCTCACTCCTGAGATCAGGAAAAGTGAAGAGTTTGATTTAGTTTATTTCTCAGCCGATGGGAGTCCTGTGACTTCTATGGGAGGGTTGCGGATACTGCCGGACGTATCGTTGGCGGAAATCAATGCGGAAGATGTATCTATAATGATTCTTCCGGGTGGTACTGCCTGGGAAAAAGGAGAAAATACTGAAATAGATCAGTTGACTAAAACTCTGTTCGATAAAAGAAAAACAATTGCTGCTATTTGTGCTGCGACTACCTATTTAGCAGGACTAGGATTTCTGGACAATTTGAAACATACAAGCAATGACTTAGCCTATCTGAAATGGATGGTACCAAACTATGCAGGTGAAAGGGATTATCTCAACTCACTCGCAGTAACCGATGAGCAAGTAATTACAGCAAAAGGGATTGCACCAATTGAATTTGCAAGGGAGATATTTGAGAAAATAGAATTGTATAGTAAACCTGATATTGAGAAATGGTTTCAACTTTTTAAAAATGGCGTCTGGAGTGAATAAAAAATTCCACACTTCACACAGGATGGGCATCGGCAATTGTGTTGTATATAGGAATGTTATTTAATACAATACCATGACTAAAAATCCATATAGACATCAGATTTTCTGAAATATTTTTCATATATACAATGACTTATAACTTCTCACTTATAAAACAAGAGGAAACAGAGTACAGTATGTCGATACTTACTCTATTTCCCCTGATAAAATTTCTTCACTTTTAATTCTACAAACTATCCTTTTATTTTTGTAAAATTTTTAGAGACAATGGTATTATTTCTTTTAATAACCAATGTATAAAAACCGGCTGGAAGAGCTTGAATATCCACATGATTCTCCTTTAATCTACTGTTGGTTACTAAACTTCCCATCGTATTGTATATTTCATAAGTAGCTCCCTCCAGAGAAATTCCGGATCTTATATCAACTAATTCTTTAGCAGGATTGGGAAACAGTACAATATCGTTTTTCTCTACTTTCATTTCCACAGTACCGGTTAGACTGCCTGTTGCAGGAATACCTAAAACCGAATACGGAACTCTTACTCCCTTTACCCGATAGAAATACGGATCGATATACGCTCCTTTTACAACACTTACTCCATTAACAATTTTCTTACCGGCTGAATTAACCGTGATGTCTGTTTTGTCATCAGCAGAATAGTTCAGACTGTAAGTAATCAGCAATTCATCATTTTCATTTGCAAACTGAGGATGAACGTTGGGTGTATAATAACGGGCCTGTGACCCATAGATATACTCATTGATAGCATAGATCTTCTTTGAATCGGCAAAGCCTGATATCGGAGAATCGGCAACAGTACCACGTACAAACCTTGAAGTAGTTGCCCAAAAGCCAATGTCCAGTGTAATCAAAACATACTTCCCGTTTACATAACCGACTGCTGCCGATGCTCCCTGACCTTCAAAGACCTTGGCTTTGTTACATTCAGCATCCGTAGCCGGCTGCGCAGTTCCCCAGGTAGTACCATTCCAGAATGTCCATGCAGTAAATGGATTGGACTGTGAGTAACGTGCTACAAATATCTGTATCGCAGAGCCAAAACCCAGGCCTCTGCTTCCAAACACATAGACATATCCATCAGCTGCTTTAACCATGCCACAGGAATAGTTAACAGCAACGCTGGTGCTTAATCCAGGCACTTCATGGCGGATAGAAGTCCAGACAAGACTACCCGTTGAGGATGGGTAGATCTCATAAAGCGTTTGTTTTGTCTGTGACAATCCACTGCCCTCGCCACAGATTAAATACACTTTCCCGTTGATCTCCACACCGTTGGATGGCCAGGCAAAAGATTGGTTGGATTGAATGTTGCAAATTTGTTTGGGACGTGACTGTGTACTGTTCGTTCGGGTGATATTCGGAGCATTTTCCGGTGCCCAATCCGTTAAAGAGGGTTGTAAGAACATGGAATTACCGTACGTAAAGTATGCTGAGCTGCTAAATAGATTATTGGTTTGCAATTGTGAACCATCCCAGGAATCCTGGGTTACCCACAACGTTTTACCATTCGATAGAGCAATACTGGACCCCTGATCAAATGCAGCTGAACCGAAGCTCCTGGTATTACGCTCAAAAAATTTCACGACTTTGTCATCACGATACGTACAAAGTGGCTGTTTATTAATTGCCCATAACTGATGATCCGCTCCATTGAATACATCCTGGGTAATGGGTGTATTATCAAGGACAGGCAAGTTTGAGTTGGTTAATACCAATCCACTGTTCTTATTGGTAATTTTATATTTACCGGCTGAGACTTCAGTAATACTCCACAACATTTGGTTTCCCGGCACTATCCATCCTGCATTTTGTTGCAATTGAATGCCGGCAGCAGTGGAACCCACAGGGACATCCAGAAATTTACCACTCATTGTGCTACGTATCGAATAGTATTTCACATTATTTTCGGTAGAAACGTAAATAATATGCCACCTTTGATACTTCTGAGGGTTGGCTTCGTCATCCAGTTCAGCGGCATGGCCAATAATCAAAGCCTGGTCTTTATATTTTTCATTATAAAGGGTATCCCCTGCAACCTGTAAATAGAGTTCGCCCGATAGACTTTTAAAAGTATACACCCCATACTCATCGACATTACCGGTAATAACCTGAGCAACTGCCGATGACATACTGTAAAATGCGAACAACGCAACTAGAACCGGGAAACGTAATTTATTTTTCATTCTAAATATTTAAGGGATCAATCAGGTGATTCATTCGCATGATTGAACGTTTGTTTTATAGGATTCAAATATAATAATTTTATTTAAGATTTCAATAATTTGCAACATTTAATCCAAGGATTCATTCGTTGGGAGTAGGTTGTGGTTTTGAGTATGTGGTCAATCTTTCTTAATTTCTTTAAATCTAAATAATCTGTAGGAATCTGTGCAATCTGTGGACAATCTGTGGACAATCTTTCATAATTTCTTTAATTCTAAATAATCTGTGGAAATCTGTGTAATCTGTGGTCAATCTTTCTTAATTTCTTTAAATCTATATAATCTGTGGAAATCTGTCTCTACAGGACAGCATGCGGTTAATCATATTTTTTATTTGGGCAGTAAAGTAGAATTGAGTAATTTTGTGCTTCTTTTAAATTCATTTGTTCCAGCGGATAGAAAACGATGGTTGAATGACTATGACATTAAAAAAAACAATGAAACGATTTTTGATTTTAATCCCGGTGATGATCTGTTGGAATATGTGCGTTTTTTGTGCATCGCCGGTAGATGTGGCAGATAACACTCTTAAAGTAAACGGGAAAAGTGAAGAGGTATTTTATTATGGGTTTTCCGCCGGAGATGAACTTGTATTCTCTTTTAAAGAAATACACGGTTGGTCGCTGAAAGAACTTGAAATCAGTGAACTTCCGATGTCGGTTAAGTTTATGGATTATAAGGTACGGAAAATACAGGAGAAAAGAATCTATATCTCCCGAACAGGGATTTACAAATTTCGGTTGGTGAATCCTGAAAGCAGTGCACGGATCTGCAAAATAAAGATTCAACGCATTCCCGCAGGACCCGCCACTCAGGATTTCAATTCATCGGTTTACTGGCACACGGTTCAGGATACCACCTACGTGCCTACACAGGAAAAATACATTATGAAACGTGACACCTCAGCCCAGACACTGGTGGAAAGGGTCACCAGGATAGGAACATCAAATCTCTTTTACGGGAAGCTAAGCAAAGACCTGATTGATTTCACCCTACCTCCGGGGACCGTGTCGTGGAGCTATTATATCGGCGTTGGAACGGAAGGTCAGAAAGCATTCGTCAAAGCAAAAAGAGGTTTTCTAAATACCGCAGCATCAGTGGCT
>Ga0302210_10000714_pt1 | contig 14703 bp, 11 predicted proteins | sample II_Fen_E3_2_FD_198793 | JGI IMG/M metagenome (GOLD analysis project Ga0302210, IMG submission 198793) | Peat permafrost microbial communities from Stordalen Mire near Abisko, Sweden - II_Fen_E3_2 | ecosystem: Environmental > Terrestrial > Soil > Wetlands > Permafrost | place: Sweden: Abisko... | reverse complement strand
CCCGGGGAGAGCTGCGTCCTGCTGGAAAAAGGAGATCAAGTATGCAGAGGAAATTATAGATCCCTGCGTGAACAGAAAAAGCAGTGTGAACATCAGATGGATCTTTCGGAAAACTGGAAAGTATCCTGGGTAAAGGCAAAGGAATATCCATGCTGGCAGCAGGAAGAAACAGAAAAAATCTTACGGCCTTTCAGTGAGGCACATCCGAATTTTTCAGGTATCATTCGATATGAAAAAGAAATCGAGCTTTCTGAGATTACAACAGAGGCATTCCTTGAACTGGAGAATGTATATGAAGTGGTGAAAGTTGTCATAAATGGAAAGGAAGCAGGGATGAAGCTGACACCGCCCTATCTGATAAAGATAGGAAAGTATCTGAGAGCCGGAAAAAATGAAATTATTCTGGAAGCAGCAACCACACCGGGGCGTGATCAGCTGAACTATTTGCAGCCGTCGTTTGACTTTTCGCATGAGGCAATGGAACCTGCCGGCATTTATGGGAAAATAAAGCTCAATTACCGGTAAGAGGAGAAAATAAGAGTATGAAGAAAGAGACTCGGTTAACTATAGGTATTCTGGCAATTGCATTTTCCTTTGGTTTAAATATCACAGGGATCATACCTGTACTTGGGATGATATCCGAAAAATATACACAGTACAGTACTGGTGTCATCCAATTAATGCAAACACTTCCGTATGCGCTTTTAATGCTGGGGGCATTGATGGTTGGATGGCTGACCACAAAATTCTCAAAGAAAAAAATCGTTCTCGCGGGTCTGGCAATTATCGGGATATGCGGCGTGATACCTTTCTTTCTGGAACAGTTTATGGCACTATTGATTACAAGATTGCTGATCGGTTATGGATTTGGCATCGTAGGACCTATGGTTGCAGCAATTATTGCAGAGACCATGGAACCAGAGAATCGTACAAAATATCTTGGTCTGCATGTTGTCGGCATGGGAACAGGTGCCATGGTCTGCAATATACTGGGGGCAAATCTGGCAAAGAATGGTTTGCACTACTTCTATCTGGTATATCTTGCAGCATTTATCAGTATTGTGATTGTGATGAGTACGTTGGAGGAAACACCGCCTGCATCTGGCATAAAGGCTACAGATATGAAACTGGATACAATGGTTTACGTACTGGCTTTTGTTTCTTTCCTGCATACTATGTTTATTAATGTCTATAGTACTAACATCAGCATGTATCTGTCTCAGAATATGAGGGAGAATACTGGGGCAGCAGGAGCGGCAACGGCTGTGAACGCTGCACTGGCAATGCTTGTCGGTATTTTCTTTTCGCAGATTTCCGGCATTTTAAAAAGAGCAACGCTTCCGTTTTCTTTTTTTGCGGCAGCAATTGGATATGCAGTCTTACTGCTGCTTCCAAGTATGCCGGGCGTTCTGCTTGCAAGTGCTTTATGCGGTGTCTCACTCAGCTGTTTTACAGCGATGGGATCTTATCTTGTTACAATTTATGCGAAACCTGAAGCGGTTGCAAAAGCCAGCGGTCTGTTTTCCGTTATTGGAAGTATTGGTGGACTGATTGCACCGGTCAGTATGGGGTCGGCAGCTGCAGTGATTGGTGCAAACACACCGATGCATCAGTTTGCAATAGCATTCTCCGGTATGCTGATCATGGGTGTTTTGATGATTATTCTGGCAGGGATAAGATTTGGAGAGAAAAACACAGAGATGGAGTAATATAAGAAAAACAGATATCATGGTACTCCAAAAAAAGGTATAATGAGAACCACAAAATATGATCTCGACTGTATAAATTAATGGAGACGGGAAGCGGCTATGATAAAGAAAGAACGGTTTAAAACAGAGATTCATGATAAAGAAACCGGTGCGGAACAATTTTATCAGGAAATTGTTCTGCTTTTTGTCTTGGAAGGAAAGCTGGAGGTCAGCGTTGAAAACAAAATTTCACATCTGAAAGCAGAAGATGTGATGGTGATAAATGCAAACAAACGCCATACAATCAGAGCCGGAGAAGACATACTCTATATGACGCTGCAGGTTGATTATGCCCTGGTTGTCGAAATCTTCCAGACAGGGGATGTTATTTTCTGGTGTGATTCTTCTGTATCTGAAAATGAAAGATATAATGATTTAAGAGCGATGGTTCATCGTTTCCTGAAACATTATGTGGAATCAGGAAAAAACTCCGGAAATTTTGGATATCTTGGGGATTGCTTTAACATTCTGAACCAGCTGACGGCTAATTTTATGATTAAGACAAATGAGGTTCAGAACCTGGATGAAAGTGACCGTTATGATGAACGTATCCAGCAGATCAATAATTACATTTACCTTAATTATGATCAGCCGATCAGTATGAAAGAACTAGCTGAAAAGTTATATTTATCAAATGGTTATCTGTCGCGTTTCTTTAAGAAAAATTATGGAATGAGTTTTGCCGGATATCTGACCAATGCCCGTGTCTATCATGCAGCAGATGACTTACTTTATACTGATGCACCAATCACCAGAATCGCCTATAATAATGGGTTTACATCAGCAGCACTTTTTAATAAGGTGTTCAAAAAAGCATACGGACAGACACCCTCTGAATTTCGAAGAAAATCTCTTCCGGCGGAGACAACGGAAGAGGAAAAGGAACATCAGAAAATCTTGGAAAAGAGATTGGAAAAAATTCTGGTTGCCAATGTAGAAGAAGAGGAGGATACTACACACGCAAAAATAACACAGGCTTCTTTTTCAATAGAAGAGTCACAGCATCTCAGCAGGCTTTGGGAATCAGTCATTAATTTTGGAGATGCTTCCAATATTCTGCAGTCATCCATAAGAGAGCATCTGTTAATTCTAAAGAAAGCACTGAATTTTAAGTATGTACGGTTCTGGAGCATTTTCTCAAAAGAACTGTATATAAAACCGGATCAGGAGAATGATTATAATTTTACACTGTTAGATTCAATCCTTGACTATATACTCGAACTGGATATGAAACCATATATTGAACTTGGCATGAAGCCTAAGCTGATTAATTATCGTATCGGGGATATAAAAATGGAGGATAATCAGCGCGGACTCATGAACCAGTTTACGCTGGAACAGTGGAAGCGCCTGATGTATGCCTTGATGCGGCATCTTTCGAACAGGTATGGACAGGAAGTGCTGGATGACTGGAAAATGGAACTCTGGTATGATGAAGACTGGCGTCTTAATCCGCAAAAGAATAATCCACGATATATTTCTCTTTTTACAGAAACCTATAAGATTATCAAGACCTGTAATGAGAATATTCAGTTTGGAGGTTACAGTATCCGGATGGATATGGGAGAGGAACGCCGGAGTGAATTTCTGAAATTGTGGAATGAGCAGGAATGTCGTCCGGATTTCATTTCCATTATGTATTATGGATACGATCGCGGCGGAGACGGTCTGGATCAATATGCAAAGAGGAATACTGATAACGATGCCATACTTCATTATATTGTGAAAGAGAAAAAGTTAATTGCCAATGCAGGATTTATCGATACCCCAATTTATGTCAATGAATGGAATTTCACACCCAGTGTCAGAAACTATATTAACGATACAACGTTTAAAGGTGCTTATATTGTTAAAAATATTATAGATGTTTATGGCTTGGTTGATGTGATGGGCTACGGTGCCGGAAGTGACAGGGCATACTCCTTCTTTGATACAGCCGAAATCCTTTTTGGCGGAACAGGTCTTATTACAAATGATGGGATTTTGAAGCCTGCAGCTTTTGCATTTGATTTTTTCAACAGATTAATGCCTTACTATCTTGGAAAGACACGCAATTATCTTGTTACAACAGATCACCACGGCAATTTTGGTATCATTTGTCATAATCAGCAGGTTTTGAATTACAATTATTATTTGACTGATGAAACGGAACTTGATAAAGAAAACATGTGGAAATATTATGAGGGACGCAATAAACTTAATGTACGAATCCAGCTGACCGGTGTGGCGGACGGTAAGTACAGGATCAAAATGTACCGTATTAATGATATATATGGCAGTGTCATGCATATCTGGGAAGAATTGGATTATGAGAAAGAACCTTCCAGAAATGATATTAAATATTTTCGAAGAGCTTGCGAACCTAACATGGTAAATAAGAGGACAGAAGCAGTCAAAGGGGTAATGATGATCGAAGAGCAGCTGCAGCCAAATGAAATTGCGTTTATTCTGGTTCGGAAGGAGAACTGACAAATTCTAAAGCGAAAGGTACGCTCAGAACGATTCGATTTTGACCTATAGTATGAGAAAATACATTAAAAAGTCAAAATGAGACAATAAAACTGACGACCATTGAAAATCTTAAAATCATTTTTTCTGATAGAATTTAGAGATCAGTTAACAGGTACTTTAGATGATTGAACGAGAGGATGAAAAAGATGAAGATTTTAGGAATTTCTTTTGGTAAGAAAAATGCAAACACAGATATCCTTGTCAAGGAAGCACTGTTTGGATGTCGGGAGGCAAATCCTGATGCAGAGATAAGTTTTGTCAATACCTGCAATATGAACATTGGCCGATGCCGTGGCTGCGGGGCATGTTCCACACAGCTGGAACACGGGAAAGATAATATCTGTGTTTTCAAAGATGATTTTCAGGAACTGGAAGAGAAGGTTCGTGAGGCAGACTGTCTGATTGTAGGGGCACCTGTTTATGTATTACAGCCGGTTGGTCAGTTCAAGGATTTTGTAGACCGTTTTTCCTGCAGACATGATTATTCAGCTGTCACATGGGTGCTGGATAAGAGAAGATGCGGAGAAATGCCGGGAGATGCAAATGATTTTCCAATGGAACGTCTGAAGAAAAGAACAGTTTCCTATATTTCAGTTGGGGGAGCATCAACGGAGAACTGGACATCCATGGGAAACGCTACACTGCATTTCTTTGGTATTCCGCCGATGATGAAAGTTATGGGAAATTACAATGCAAACAGTATGGGAACTATCGCCAATCCTTATCTGGATGATAAGCTGATGAATGATATGCACGAGATGGGAAAACGTACGATACAGGGCTATAATGATGAGACTGCGGAGTTCTTTCAACCGGAAGGAAAGCCGGCTCCGGTATGTCCGGTATGCCATCAGAGACTGATCACGATTATGCCAGGGACTACCAGAGTTGAGTGTCCGGTATGTGGTATTGAAGGGCAGTTATCTATTGAAAATGATGCAATTAAGGTTACGTTCTCCAAGGCACAGCAGGAAAGAGCACGTGGTACTTTTGCGGGTCTCCGCGAACATACTATTGAGATACAGGGATTTGGCGCAATCTGTGCTCCAAAGATCATGGCAAATAAGGAAAAACTGGATACACTGCTTCAAAACCGAATCAAAAATTTTGATAATGCAATAAATAACAAGTAAATTCAAGAGCTTTTACAATTATAAAAAGTGAAATGTTGTCGTACTTTATGGCATGCATTTCACTTTTTTTTGTGCGAGATTGTTTATGCAACAGAATAGATAAAAGCTAATGTGCACTATAAAGGAGAAACTATAAAATGCAAAATGTACGTTATGACTTAATACAGGTCAATGAGACTTGTTCGATTTTGACTTTCCATTTTGGACTGGCAGTAAAAAGTCATTTTTGATTATAAAAGAAACGTTCTTCAGAGAATTTCATGGAGCATGTTATTGATACAATAACCTCAGATACATAAACAGCAGCAAAAATGGGAGGTTAAACAATGAAATTGAAAAAATTTGTAGCCGTGGGTATGGCATGTCTTATGTCATTGTCTATGGTAGCATGTGGCAGCACAGGTTCCGCAACAACAGGTACAACTTCTAAAGCAGCACAGAGTACTACAGCCAGCAGTAACGCAGCAGCGAGCAGTGTAGCAGCTACCGCGAAGGGTGTAAAGTCAGCCAATACTGATCCGGCTAACACGAAGACCAGTGATGAGACATTAAGGATTGCACTTGCATCAGAACCATCCACACTCTGGCCGTCTGGAGCGGGAAAGACAGAAAATGAAGCACAAATTGTCAGCAGTGCTTTAATGGATACACTGGTTTCCAAGGATTATAAAACAGGAAAAGTTATTCCAAATCTGGCAACAAAATGGGAATGGGTTGATGGTACCCATTGTAAGTTTACATTACGTGATGATGTAACCATGTCTGATGGAAAAAAACTTGTCGCGAATGATGTTGTCTATGATGTTAACAAGATTTGGATTGGCTTAAATGCCAGTAATGATACAGGCCGTTATCTGAAGGGAGCAACTGCTGATGACGATCATACCGTAACAATTGAGTTTAATGTAAATGCTCCGGATCTTCTGGAAATGCTGACATGGACGAATTTTAGTATTGTATCTGAAGCTGATGTAAATGCAGCAGGTGGTGTTACCCAGGCTCAGAAGGCACCGAATATTGGTTCCGGAAAATATAAATTCAAAGAGTGGAAGGCAGGACAGTCTATTACTCTGGAAAGAAATGATAATTATTGGAACAAAGATTACAAGGGATATTATAAAACAATTGTTTTCACATTTACCAATGATGCAGCAGCACGTGGTATGGCGGTACAGTCAGGCGATGCTGATGTGGCGTATGATATGCCTGTTAGTCAGGCAGGAACCTATGCTACTAACGATACGGTACAGACTGTCATTTACGATTTTGGACAGGTTGCTCATTTGTGGTACAACATGACAGATAAGCATACTACTTCAAATCAGAAAGTAAGACAGGCTATTGATCTTGCATTGGATTATGATGCATTGGCACAGGTCGGGACAGCAGGATATGGCAAGCCTGCATTGGGATATTTTACCCAGGACAGTAAGTATTACAATGCAACAGATACTTCAGCGGAGAGAGCTACCAATGTGGAAAAAGCAAAGTCACTTCTGAAAGAGGCCGGATATGCAGGCGGTCTTGAAATTACCACAGTGGGTATGCAGGATAGTGCACCGATCTATACTGTTATGCAGGAGAACCTTCGTGCAGTCGGGATCACATTGAAGATCAACACTGTTGATACAGCACAGTTTGTACAAGATGCATTTGGCGGAAACTATGACATTATCATGGTAGGTGAATATACAGCAGCGAGATATCCAACTCTGTTCTGCTTCCTGGATCAGAAAACAATTGCATCAGGATTTGTAATTGGCGGTCCTAAGAAAACAACACCTGAAATTTCGTCTGCTATTGCTGCAATTATTCAGGAGAGAGATGAGACAAAGGCAAAGCAGGAAATAGGAGCTCTTGAAAAGACACTGAAAGCATCTACAATCGTTACTAATCTTTATCCGGAAATGAAAGCTTCTATTCTGAATAAGGATCTGAAAGGTTTTACAACGAGAGAACGTGGATTTATCGATCCTACAAATTTCTATAAATAAAGACAGAATCAAATAACAGAGGATAGCAGGCACCAGGGGGGGCTCCTCCATGATGCCTGTTGTTGTTACAGAACACGAAAGAAAGACATTCTGGTTATCAGCCAAATCAACGAATGTCAGAAGTGGAGAAAAAGTATGCTTCGATACATAATCAAAAGAATCCTTCTTCTGATACCGATACTGTTAGGCGTGTCGGCTATCATATTTGCTTTGAAAACATTTACTCCAGGGGATCCTGCAAGACAAATTCTGGGGAATGATGCTACCGAAACACAAATACAGGAAAAAAGAGCAGAGCTGGGTCTGAATGATCCGGTGCCTGTTCAATATTTCCGATACATTGGTGGCGTTGTGCAGGGAGATTTTGGTAATTCCTATCGAACAGGAGAGCCGGTATTGTCAGAAATTCTTCCAAGACTTGCTGTCTCAGCCAGAATTACATTAGGAGCAGTAGCGATGGGTGCAATTATCGGCATCTTTATGGGTATTTTATCTGCTTTGAAAAAGTATACATGGGTTGACTCATTGGTTCTGGTTATTTCCATGTTCTTTCAGTCGGTTCCGGAGTTTGTTGTGGCGCTGGTACTGATTATGATTTTTGCAGTGAATATGCATTTCCTTCCAGCAACAGGAATTGATACTCCGGCAGGTTATATTCTGCCAATGTGCTGTATCGGACTTTCGTCAGTTGCCAGCTATACCCGTATTACCAGATCCAGCATGCTGGAAGTTCTGGGAGAGGATTACATTCGTACTGCAAGAGCCAAAGGTCAGACGGAGAATAATATCACCATTCATCATGCACTTCGAAACGCCATGATACCAGTTGCACAGTCAATAGGAACCAGTCTTGGCAATTCTATCGGAGGTGCCATGGTACTGGAAACTGTATTTGGTGTTCCGGGTGTCGGAAAATATATTACCGATGCTATTACACAGCGTAATTATCCATCTGTTCTTGGCGGAGCACTGATCATCGCTATTATTCTGACTATTATTAATCTCCTGGTGGATATCAGTTTTGTACTGATTGATCCGCGTTTGAAGACCACCATTATTGCACCTGGAAAAGATAAAAAAAGAAGCCTGAAAAAGGCTGTCGCATAGAGGAGGATTATAAAATGGCAAAGATGCATACTCCCGCGATGGAGGCAATTGAAAAAAGAAACGCGAAGCGAAAAAAGCCAATAAAATCAACACCGACATCTGAATCATGGAAACGATTTAAAAGGAATCCAACTGCTTTAATTGGTCTGGTAGTTGTCTGTATTTTGATTTTAATCGCAATTTTTGCACCATTAATTGCACCATATGATTATCAGGTGCAGAACTATTTAGCAATGATGCAGAAACCAAGTCTGCAGCACTTTTTCGGAACAGATCAGTTTGGACGGGATATTTTCAGCCGTGTTATTTATGGTACCAGATATTCTCTTTTAATAGCGCTTTTCTGTACACTTGCAGCTTTATTCAGTGGTGGGCTGCTTGGCATCATTGCCGGATATTTTGGCGGGGTTGTGGATACGGTTATTATGAGAATCATGGATGTATTTCAGTCTATCCCTATGATTATGATGGCTATGTGCATCGTAGCAGTATTGGGAAACGGCATACCACAGCTGGTTGCAGCAATTATGTTTGCATCTATGCCAACCATGGCAAGGAATAACCGTGCGGCAATTCTCCGTGTACGTGGAAATGACTATATTGAGTCATCAGAAGCGATTGGTGTAGGACAGGTTCGGATGATCATCAAGCATATGATTCCGAATGCGGTTGGTGTTATGATCATTTATTTTGTTGGTTTTCTTGCTGTTTCCATTATGATGATGTCTTCTATGAGTTATATTGGCGTAGGTCTTGCTGCTCCGACACCTGAATGGGGTTTGATTTTAAATGATGGAAAAGCTTACCTTACTTCAGCACCTTATATGATGCTGTTTCCGGCGATGATGATCATGATTACCTGTTTTGCATTTAATCTGATGGGTGATGGACTTCGTGATGCATTTGACCCAAGACTGAAATAAGTGGGAATCTGTGTAAATAACAGCATAGGAATGAGGATTGAAAATGAGGACTGCAAATGAATGAAAATATTTTAAGCATAAGAGATCTGGTAATTCACTACGAAACGGATGAGGAAGTAGTGGAGGCTGTAAATAAAATTTCTCTTGATATTAAAAGGGGCGAAGTAGTGGGACTGGTTGGAGAAACCGGAGCAGGAAAAACAACTACAGCACTTGGCATCATGGGACTTCTTCCAAGTAAGGTAGCACATGTTGTTCAGGGCAGCATTGAACTGGAAGGAGAAAATCTTTTAAAAAAATCCAATCATGAAATGCTGAAAGTACGTGGGAAGAAGATCAGTATGATATTTCAGGACCCCATGACAGCGCTTAATCCGGTAAAGACAATTGGTGATCAGATTGCGGAAGTCATTCTGCTGCACGACCACTGCTCTAAACTGGAAGCATTGAAACGGGCACAGGATATGCTGGCTATGGTTGGTATCGTTCCGGATCGTTATAAGGATTATCCGCATCAGTTTTCGGGCGGTATGAAGCAGCGTATTGTCATTGCAATTGCACTTGCATGTGAGCCTGATCTTCTGATTGCCGATGAGCCTACAACGGCACTTGACGTTACCATTCAGGCACAGATCCTGGACATGATGCGTACCCTTCAGAAAAAACATGGCACCTCCATGATTTTGATTACACATGACCTCGGCGTTGTTGCAGAAATGTGTGATCACTGTGCAGTGATGTATGCGGGGGAAATCGTGGAATACGGCACGCTGGAGCAGGTGTTTGATCATCCAAAGCATCCATACACAAAGGCACTGTATCAGTCTATTCCGAGCCTTGATAAGGACGTGGAACGGCTGCATGTTATTCCGGGTCTTGTTCCGGACCCATCCAATCTGCCTTCTTATTGCAGCTTTTGCGCGCGCTGCACTGAAAAGAAACCGGAATGTGCAGAGCACGATCCCTGGATTACTGAAGTGGAGCCGGGACATACGGCGAAATGTTTTAAGTACACACCGGAATGGGAGGCAAAATAGATGGAAAATCTGATTGAAGTTAAAAATCTGAAAAAATATTTTTCGACGCCGAGAGGTACACTTCATGCGGTAGATAATGTGACATTCAACATCGAAAAAGGAAAGACTATAGGAATCGTCGGGGAATCCGGCTGTGGAAAATCCACCTTGGGCAAAACACTGATGCGTTTGCATACGCCGACATCCGGAGAGGTACTGTATAAGGGAACAGATATAGCAAGTATGCCAATCAATCAGTTTAAAAAGGACTATCGTTCTCATATTCAGATGATTTTTCAGGATCCATATGCATCTCTGGATCCGCGAATGGATGTCCTGCAGCTGATTGAAGAGCCGATCAAGGTAAACAGTAAACATCTCGGAAAAGCAGAAGTGACTGGAAAAGCAAAACAAATGATGGAACTGGTCGGTCTGGCAACACGTCTGGAGACATCTTATCCGCATGAGCTGGATGGAGGACGCCGTCAGAGAATTGGTATTGCCAGAGCACTTTCTCTGAATCCGGAATTCATTGTATGCGATGAGCCCGTTTCTGCACTTGATGTATCAATTCAGGCACAAATTTTAAATCTTTTGCAGGATTTGCAGAAAGAACGCGGACTGACTTATATGTTTATCACACATGATATGTCAGTTGTAAAACATATTTCCAATGACATTGCAGTCATGTATCTTGGGCAGATGATTGAGAAGTGCGATGCAAAGGAAATCTTTAAAGATACAATTCATCCGTATTCCCAGGCATTGCTGTCTGCTATTCCGGTTCCAAACGCACATTCAAAACAGAAGCGCATGGTGCTGAAGGGGGAACTGACTTCACCGATTGACCCGAAGCCATGCTGCCGTTTTGCTGCAAGGTGTCCTTTTTCAACAGATAAATGTCTGGCAGAAGAGCCGCAGCTGAGACTGATAAAGCCAAATCATCAGGTCGCATGCCATTATGCAGAGAATTTTACAAAATAAACAGAGCAGTTTTGAAAAAAGGGAGAATATTAAAAGATGACAAATAAAGAATTAATCAAAGCATTCTATCAGGAATTTTTTAATGATCATGATGTGGAGTCTGCACTGAAATATATTCGTGAGGATTATATTCAGCATAATCCAGGCGTTGCACAGGGAAGAACAGGCATCATGGAGGGGTTCAGAGAAAAGTTTAAGACAGAACCAACATTTCATCTGGATATTCAGATGATGATTGCTGAAGGCGACATGATCGCAGTGTATTTGAAGAATGTGGATACGGCCGGAAATACAAAATGCAGGGTTGTAGACATTTACCGATTGGAAAACGGCAGGCTTGCGGAACACTGGGATGTACTGCAGCCTGTTTGAAAATGAGAGAATAAGATGGACAGATATTTTTCATAAAAAGAACAGGTCAGAATTTTACAATTAATTTGACCTGAAAAAAACAGGTTTAAAAACAGGTCATATCAGGACAACAGGATAAGTTTTTTCAGGGAAATGATTTGGAAGAAAATCTTTTATAATGAAATTATAGCAAGAAAAACAGAACATTACAGTTCAAAAAAGGAAGAACTTTAAAGTTCGGGAATGAGGTAAAGAATGGCAGATTATGAGACGCAGATCGTTGTAATTGCAGGAGGACCTGCAGGACTCTGTGCAGCGGTTCAGGCAGCAGAAGGCGGCGCAGAGGTTATCCTCATAGAAAAAAGCGCAGCAGTTGGCGGAGCAGCCAATATGGGAATGGGACCTCTGGCAATTGGCTCCAGCTATCAGAAAAGACAGATGTATGATATTACGGTTGAAAAAGCCTTAAATATGATTATGGAATATACCCATTACAATATCGATGGACGTCTGATCAAAAGATATTTTGACCAGTCTGCAGAAACTATTAGCTGGTTGGAGGAAATGGGAATTGAGTTTGAAGGTGCATTTAAGTACTTTACAAAATCAGAGCCAACGTGGCACATTGTAAAAACAGATCAGGGTATCGGACCACGGGCTGCATCTTTTATGAACAAAGCATTGTATGCAAGAGCACAGGAGCTGGGTGTTAAGGTTATGCTCGAAACACCGGCAAAGAAAATTTTGAAAGATACAGAAGGAAAAGTTTGCGGTGTCCTTGCTATTAATAAAGAGGGAAAAGAAATTGAAATTTCCTGCAGGGCAGCAGTTATCGCAACAGGTGGTGCAGGTGCCAGCCCTGAGATGATCAAGGAAGAAACCGGCTATACCTTTGGAGAAGATATGTTCAACTTTGCTATTCCGGGTAATGTGGGAGACGGTATCAGAATGGCTTGGGAAGCAGGAGCGGATCATGTACCGGTAAGAATTGAGCAGGCAGCCAATTTTGAAGGAATTGATGACCTTCCACAAAGTGTTCCTAACATTATGACACAGCCAAATCTGCTGGTGAACCTTCATGGAAAACGTGTCATGAATGAGGAACAGATGCAGAATACAACATTTCTGAGTAATGCTGCTTCCCATCAGAAGCATCGGGTTCTGTTCAGCATCGTTGACAGCTCTATTGTGAAATATTATATGCGCAGTGGTGTTGATGAAATCAGCATGGTGCGTTTTAATCCGGATGTATCTGACTTCGTTGATGGTGTTAAAATGGCACAGGCCAGCGGAAATACAGGTTTGTATATAGCGGACTCCATTGAAGAGCTTGCAGATAAAACAGGTATTCATGTGGATAATCTGGTTGAGACGATTGAAGAATATAATGATTTCTGTGACAGCACGGATGAAGAATTCTTTAAACGTAAAAAATATCTTCGTCCGATTGTAAAAGCTCCTTTTTATGCTGCAGCAATTCGTCCAGGTGGATATGGAACAGTCGGGGGTATTCGAATCAATGAGAACTGTGAAGCATGTGACGGTGAGTTCGAACCTATTCCAGGATTATATGCAGCTGGTTCGGATGCCTGCAATATCTATGATGACAGCTATATGTTCCTGCTGCCGGGTAATTCTATGGGGTTTGCTTTGAATACAGGACGTATAGCAGGTATGGAAGCAGCTGAGTATATTGAAGACGAAGAATAGACAATTAAAATTTTGAGAAATTTTGAATTAAAGGAGATAGCGATGGCTGTCATAACAATTGATGGAACGAAACTGGAGGTTCCCGAGGGAAAAAGCATTCTGGAGTGTGCGTTAGATGCGGGAATTTACATTCCCCATTTATGCCACCACAAAGATCTGACTCCTCTTGGATCCTGCAGGATGTGTATTGTGCAGGTTGAAGGTTATTCAGAAACTATGCCTTCCTGTATGCTGAATGCTGAGGATGGGATGGTCATACAGACGGATACCGAGGAAGTGAAGAGACTTCGGATGCTTGCACTGGAGCTTTTACTGGCCGGACATCCTGAGGATTGCTCGACCTGTCCGAAATACGGGCATTGTGAGCTGCAGATGCTGATCCAGTATATTGGGGCTAAAACCGGGCGATTAAAGCTACGGTCAAAAGGTTTTATGCCAGATGACAGAAATCCTCTGATTCTCCATGATATGAATCGCTGTATACTCTGTGGAAGATGCGTACGTGCATGCAATGATCTTCGCGGAGTTGGTACTTTACAATATCAGAAAAGAGAAGACCTTGAAGTTTATACAGGGACTCTGCACCAGAAATTACTGAAGGATGCAGACTGCCGTTTCTGCCAGGCTTGCGTAGAGGTATGTCCTACAGGTACAATCCGTGACATACTTGCATCTTCCGAAGTGACGAAAGAAGATTATGTAATTCCATGCCGTGCAGGCTGTCCGGCACATACAGATATTCCTCGTTATGTTCGATTTGTGAAAGAAGGAAACTATGATGCGGCAGCAGCGGTTGTCCGTGAAAAATTGTCATTTCCGAAAAGTCTTGGATACATCTGCACGCATGCCTGCGAATTAGAGTGCAAGCGTAAAGCAGTAAATGAGCCGATTTCTATCCGCAATATTAAACGATATGCTGCGGAACATGATACCGGAAAATATTGGAGAGGAAAAGGAAAGCAGCTTCCGGATACTGGCAAAAAAGTCTGTGTGGTTGGTGGAGGTCCTGCCGGTCTGACAGCAGCATATTATCTGAAAAAACAGGGGCATAACGTTACTGTGAAAGAAGCATTGCCTACTGCCGGAGGGATGTTATCCTTTGGTATTCCTTCTTATCGTATGCCACGGGAAGTTGTGCAGGAAGAAATCGGGGTATTCACAGAGCAGGGAGTAAAAATTGAAAATAATATACGCATTGAAAAACCTGTGGAACTGCTCAAAGACTA
>Ga0302210_10000710_pt1 | contig 14756 bp, 11 predicted proteins | sample II_Fen_E3_2_FD_198793 | JGI IMG/M metagenome (GOLD analysis project Ga0302210, IMG submission 198793) | Peat permafrost microbial communities from Stordalen Mire near Abisko, Sweden - II_Fen_E3_2 | ecosystem: Environmental > Terrestrial > Soil > Wetlands > Permafrost | place: Sweden: Abisko... | reverse complement strand
CGCAGGCGGTTTTCCCTCAGGGAAAATGACTACATCGTCACCCCAGCTTTTTTTCTGCTCATCCGTTAGCATACCTTCCTCGGCAATAAAAAAAGGTTTTCCCGTTGTCTGCAAAAGCAGATTTTCCGAAAGATTTTTTAGTATATTTTGTTCACTATAAGCCAGCCCCTTCATGAACTGCATAAAAAAAATCCGTTTATCAGCACCCAGAGCACGAATTACCAGACCAATAGCCGCTGTTGTCTTGCCCTTACCCGCACCTGTATAGATTTGAATCATTTGCCTCGATCTCCCAAAAGCGATATTTTCTTAACAAAAACACCGTTCATTTTTTAGAGGATACTTTCACCGATTGTCTACACGATCCATCCCCATCAAATCATGCTGTTTAAAACGCTCCCAGGCTAATGCTTCATACTTTGTTCCAAGTTTACCATAATTCGCATAAGGATCAATCGAGATCCCCCCACGCGGTAAAAATTTCCCCCACACTTCAATATAACGTGGATCCATTAATTTAATCAAATCTTTCATAATGATATTCACGACGTCTTCATGAAAATCCCCATGATTTCGAAAACTCACCAAATATAATTTAAGTGATTTGCTTTCCACCATTTTTTGCTCAGGAATATAAGAAATGTATATCGTAGCAAAATCCGGCTGTCCTGTAATTGGACAAAGACTTGTAAATTCAGGGCAGTTAAACTTAACCCAATAATCATTCATTGGATGTTTATTGTCAAAAGTTTCTAAAATATCTGGCACATAATCATATCCATATTGTACATTTTTTTGTCCTAATAACGTAATATCGGACAGATCTTCTTTTTTTCTCTCTACCATAATTCTCGCTTCCTCTAAATTACTTTTACTTTTAAATTTTCTTGGTCAATAATAAATTTTTGGACAAAATCCTCTTTTGGTGCTGGTCGGCCAAATAAATAACCTTGTATCGTATCCGCCTTGCACTGATCAAGTAAGAGCTGATATTCTTCCTTCTCTTCTACCCCTTCAATACAAACGGTCATACCAACACTATGACATAATTTAACCGTATATTCAATCAGCATCTTATCAAAATCATTTTGCAAGATTTTCTTAACAAATTCCCGATCAATCTTTACAATATTCGTTGATAGATTTTTAAGATAACTTAGCGATGAATAGCCTGTTCCAAAATCATCCATCGCTATATTGACACCCTGCTTGCGAAAAAAGTCAAATTCCTGGTTCACAAATTCCCAATCCGAAACAATACAGCTCTCCGTAAGTTCTAAGGTAATCGATTTTGGTAGTATATTGTAGCGAGCCATACAATCCTGAACAAATTCCTTGAATGTTACATCTTTCAACTGCTCATACGATACATTAATGCTCATCGTGAGATCGGGAACCAATTCTTGCCATTCCTTGCAGACCTTCACGGCCTCCTCAAAAACCCATTTTCCCACTGGAATAATTAGTTTAGTTTCTTCCAAAAGTGGGATAAAATTCATAGGAGCCACCATCTTTCCCCGGCTATTATGCCAACGCAATAAAGCTTCCGCACCTTTTAAAGTACGATCAATCGCATCAACCTGTGGTTGAAAAAACAATTCGAATTCCTTGCAACCATTTTCAACACTCACTTTTAGTTCATCGCGCAGGGCAATCGACTTAACCCATCGGTTATAGGTTTCTTTTGAAAAAAAGCACAGCTTGTTTTTACCGCTTTGTTTCGCCAGTTCCAGAGCCACCTCGGCATGTTTATGCAAGGATAAATAATTTTTCCCATCTTTCGGGAAAAATACACACCCCGCCGAAATCGTACAAAGATATTTTCGTTTATCAAGTTCATGTTGACTATTGGTATAGCGCTGCAACGACTGAAACAAAGCCACAACATCCACGTTGATGGCCTTCGAGTAAATAATCGCAAACTCATCACCATCCAATTTATAAAGTTTAACACCAGCTGGCAGGATATTTTCAATCTTGCGACCAATTCGATTGAGTACCAAATCCCCAAAAAACCGATTGTACGTTTCATTGATGATTTTAAAATTATCAACACCAAATATTACGAGAGATCCACCTTCACCAGTCTTCCGGCAATCATCCAAGACTGCTTTGACATCGATTTCAAACTGATACTTATTTAAAAGTCCTGTTACTATATCTGCCCGACTTTTACGTACCAGCCGAGACAATGATCCGACAAATAGTTCACGCTCTCCGACTGAGTCACAGATCACTTTACCATGGCAATACATCCATACATATTCATTCTGTCTGTTTTTAATACGATATTCCAGCTTATATTCATCCGTCTTATGTTCGAGAACTTCTTGCATACTCGTTACATAAGTTTCTACATCATCAGGATGAATCAACTGCGACCAGAATTTGATTATATCCGGTAAAATATCTCCCGGTAAATCAAATTCTTGCACCAACTTTGGTGAAATAATTGTAATATTTGCCTTGACATCATAAGCGAAAAGATATTCCTCACAAGTCTCTTTTAAAATGTCAAATAAGAATTTACCTTTTCCCAGCATGCTTTCAGGCGGAATTTTTATATGCTGTTTCATTTTTTTATTCCATCCATGTTCTGATTTTTTTCTAACAATCAAATAAAATCAATTAATCCTATTTAAATAATATACAAAATCCAGACTTTATTCAATCATATAATCAAAATAATTGGCATACCATTTCAAATTAAACAAAAACAAGACTATTATCCTAAGACAATAGTCTTGTTTTATATACTATCAATAACCGTTTTTATATCATCATAAAACAATTTCCATAAAGATAAGTCCTTTTACCTACTTTTTACAAAGCCAAATACTCTATAATAGACTTATTATCAGCATTCACTAGCGAATCTTCAATTTTTTGCCCATTGATGGAAACATTTTTAAAACGCAATCCTTTTACATTACGCAAAATAGATTTTTTCTCAACCCCATTCAGTACAACATTTTCAATCGTAACATTTTCAATTGGAGCCTTCGCAAAACCTTTTAAGTATAAAGCATTTTTAGCATCAATACTGCCACCAGCAACGGTTTTGATATTTGATAAGGTAATGTTTTTCAAACTTGGCATAAATGTACCGTTTTCGCCCTCTTCATAAAAGAAATCCGCATATACTACGGCGACTTTCGACTTATTCACGACACTGTTTTTTATGTAAATATTTTCCAGACAGCCACCACGTTTGGCATTGGTTTTAAAACGGATTGGGTAATCAAGATCCTTACTATCAAAATAATTATCATGTGCAAAAATATCATGTACACCACCCGAAATTTCACTGCCAATCGTAATCCCGCCATGACCATTGCTAAAATGATTGTTACGAATAATAATGTTTTCTGTCGGTACTGCAATCCGTCGACCTTCATTATTTCGTCCGGATTTTATAGCAATGCAGTCATCGCCCGTTAGAAAAGAACAATGTTCAATAATCATATTGCGGCATGATTCAGGATCAACCCCATCATTATTATATAAATCTGTATTGATTGAAATATGCCGTACCTTGATATTTTCACACAATACTGGATTAATTTCCCAAAACGGTGAATTTATTATGTTAATATCTTCGATTAATATATTTTTTGATTTATAAGGCTGAATAAAAGGTGGTCGCAGCGTTGAAACACCCCCATCAAAAATCCGCTCGGTTTGCGTGTCGCGACCTAGTTCGCCCAGTTCAAAAAGACGTTCCCTTTGAATCTGTTGATCCGTTTGACCAAAATAAGCAAATTTCCACGGCATCCAGTTAAATTCATCCGCTGCACCATCCAACGTCCCTTTACCGGTAATTGCAATGTTTTCCTCTTCATAACAATAAATAAATGGTGAAAAATTCATGCATTCGACGCCTTCCCAACGGCTATAACGCAAAGGATAATATTCATTGGTTTTATTTCGGACAAATTTCAACACGGCATGTTCTTCAATATGCAATTCCACATTGCTACGAAGATAAATTGCCCCCGTATAATAACAGTCTTGACCATTATCTGGTACGACAACAATGCCGCCCCCAGCTGCGCTCGCTTCATCAATAGCTTCTTGAATAACTTCACCATAATACGAAATCATATGCGCATGTTTTTTTAACTTTTTCTGGTTATAATCAAGATCGGTTTTAAGCTCATTTTTTGTTCCTGGATAAGGACCATCGGGGTGCTTAAAATAAATTTCCGTGATTTTTCGAATAAATTTTTTGTATTTAGCATCCGTTATACAATATACCTTTTTCCCTTTAAAATCTGGCATTGCCAAATTCACCTTATTGTCAATCTTTGCATACAAAGCTTCATTCCATTCAAACTGCATTACTATTGCCTCCCAATTTATCTGCCAAACAGAGAATCAAAGTGTTACCCCATCTTTAAAAATCACCAGTTCATGCTTATCAAGTGCTTCCGATTTAGCCCGCTTGGTCCCTGATGCGATCTGTAAAACAAACTCAAAAAAGTCCGCTTCTACCTCATTCATTTTTTTACCTTGTAAAAGCACCCCTGCATCAAAATCAATCCAATTCTTTTTAAAATTTGCCAAGGCTGAATTGCTGGAAATTTTAATCGTTGGTACCGGACAGGCAAATGGTGTTCCACGGCCGGTTGTAAAAAGAACTATATGAGCTCCTGATGCAGCCAAAGCATTCGCTGCCACCAAATCATTTCCTGGAGCCTGTAATAGATTAAGGCCTTTGCTTATCACACGTTCGCCGTAACCAAGAACATCTTCGATCACAGCACTGCCGCCCTTTTGGACACAGCCCAGCGATTTGTCTTCCAATGTCGTAATTCCACCTTTTTTATTTCCCGGTGATGGATTTTCATTAATTTTTTCACCATAGCGCATAAAATATTCTTTAAAATGATTGATCAACTGCACTGTCTTATTAAAAACGACTTCATCTTTACAGCGATTCATCAAAAGCGTCTCCGCTCCAAACATTTCCGGCACCTCCGTCAATATAGAGGTACCGCCTTCGGCAATAAGCTGATTCGACAGCTGCCCCACAAGTGGATTCGCCGAAATCCCTGAAAATCCATCTGAGCCACCGCATTTAAGACCAATAACCAGTTCCTCCACACTACAAGGTTCACGTTTAAACGCAGCCGCATAGGCACAAAGTTCTTTCATTAATGAAAGAGCAACTGCTACTTCATCTTCATGTTCCTGACAGACTAAAAATTTCACACGGGTTTCGTCATAATCACCCAATATTTTCTTCATCGCGTCAATTTGATTATTTTCACAGCCTAAACCCAAAACAAGCACCGCACCAGCATTTGGATGTTTAATCAAACCACTTAAAATCTTTTGTGTATTATGATGATCCTCCCCCAGCTGTGAACAGCCATGTGGATGACTATAAGCATAAATCCCATCAATTGTATCGGTCATAAATTCCTGTTGCGCGGCTGTTTCAATACATCTGGCAATCGCATTGACACACCCTACCGTAGGCACGATCCAAACTTCATTACGAATACCAACACTGCCGTTTTTACGTTTATAACCCATAAACGTATGTGACGTTTGATGTTGTGTCACCTCAAAATCAGGGGTATAGTTATAGTCTAAAATTTCTCCCAGTCCTGATTTCACATTATGGGTATGAACCCACTGACCGGCTACGATATCTTTTTTGGCAAAACCAATTGGTGAACCATATTTTATAACTGGTGATTCCATTTCAATCGGTACTAAAGCTATTTTATGTCCTGGCAAAACTGACTCTTGAGCCGTAATAAGAAAACCATCCGCCTCGATTTTTTCGCCTTTTTCTACTGCCTGTAAAGCTACAGCAACATTATCTTTGTCATGAATACGAATTATTTTTTTCATAAATCCATCCCCTTAAAACTTATATACCAGTATCTAAACATTGCCTTTCTTACTTTAAAAATCGAATATTAGCAAAAACCAAACATATTTTTTGCCGACAAATTCCCATTCTCCCAATTGTACATTGTTTCAATCGTTGTACAAACAAGCGTCTTTGTGCCGTCAAAATAATGCTTGAACCAAATGTAAGTCCCATGAGCGATAATATTGCCGAAGGCTCTTGAAACTTTTGACGAAAATCATCCGAACTTTTCATAGTCAATCGACTCCTTACTAAGTTAAATTTGGATTTTTTATTTTAAAAAGTTTGAAAACATCATAATACTGCCGTAAAATTACCTTATCACAAAATATTCCGTCATTATTAACTTTTATACAAAACAATAAATATAATAATGAATATTTATGTAAAACCTGTATTTATCGCTTGTTTGTAATTGCTTACAATTCATTTTAGCATTTGTACTATATATGTCAACATAATTTGTATTGATTTAACAAGTTTTCATTTTCACATTCTTTTATAGAATATATGATACCTCTTTCTTTCCGCTGAACCTTGTTATCTATTGAATATTTGCCATAATCTTAATCAAATTCCGCTTCTTTATGTAAGCGCGAACAAGAATCTTACATTTTCTATTGCTATTGTATAAAAATTCGCTATACTTAAATATATACTAAAATTCGAGGTGAATTATGACTATTTATGATATAGCAAAATCATGTTCTGTTTCCATTGCTACTGTTTCACGCGTTCTAAACGGCAGTACCAAAGTCAGTCCTAAAACACGTGAAAAGGTCTTATCGGCGATGAGTGAACATAACTATAAGCCAAACCCCTTTGCCCGTGGACTTGGACTAAATTCGATGAAAATGATTGGTATCCTCTGCACCGATGTATCCGATGCATTTTTTGCCAAAGCCGTATCTTTAGTTGAACATGATCTAAGAAAACGTGGGCTTGATGTTATTTTAGGTTGTACTGGTAACGAATTGTCAGATAAGAAAAAATATTTGCAATTGTTTCTCGACAAACATGTCGATGCCATCATTCTAATCGGCTCACCATTTCGCGAAGAACAAGATAATTCGCATATTGAAAAAGCGGCGAAACAAATTCCAATTATTATAATCAATAGTCTCTTGGATGTACCCAATATTTATTGTGTCCTCTGTGATGAAAAAGAGGGCATGCAAAAAGCGATTGAGCTTTTGGCGAAACAAAGCTGTGATAATATTTTATATCTTTATGATTCACTATCTTATAGTGGACAACAAAAACTTAGCGGTTATAAAACAGCAATACAACAATATAATTTAAAACAAACACCGCACTTAATCCAAAAAATACCGCGGACACTAGAAGCTGCCGAAACCATTACAACAAAACTGCTAGATAGCGGCATCAAGCTGTCTGCCATTGCCGCCTCGGAAGATTTACTCGCTGTCGGTGCACAAAAAGCTCTATCGGCCCGGGGACTTTCTTTACCAGTAATTGGCTTCAACAATTCAATTCTAGCCGAATGTTCTACACCTTCACTCACCAGTATTGATAACCGCCTAGATGTTCTTTGTCCAGCGGCTGTTAACATTCTAGCACAAATCCTCAATGGTGATTTTGCGACGGCACCATCAAAGACAATTTTCCCCTCATTGCTCGTTGAACGAGAAAGTTTTTCATACAGTAAACATACAAAAAAAGAAGCTGACATATAATAAATATGCAGCTTCTTTTTTAATGCATTCTTTATTTCGGATCTCATTCGGCCTTGACTGGCCGTAAAAATAAAGAAAGCAGCTCTTCTTTTATATCTTTCCTGCCCTTAAGAATATTGTAAATAGCCTGACAAATCGGCAATTCAATTTTATATACCCTGGCTAAATCCATTAAAGCTTCAACCGTATATACACCTTCTGCCAATGTATCCGAGACTTCACCACGAACAAAATTTTCACCAAAGCGTCGATTGTTGCTATGCAAAGAAAACAACGTTGCCTCATAATCTCCCAAATGACTAAGTCCATAAACGGTCATAGGGTCCCCCCCCATAGCTTTAATAAGACAAGATAGCTCTTTCGTCCCACGCGCCATAAGTGCTCCCTTTAAGCTGGTATATTGAAGACCATCCAGCATCCCCGCCGCAATTCCCATGACATTCTTCGCCGCTGCACCGATTTCAATGCCAAGCAAATCTTTCCCATAATAAAATCGAATTAAATTACTGCTAAATTCATCAACAATCTGCTTTGTTACAGCAATATCATCCGAAGCAATTACCATGCAGTTTGGTATCCCTTTCAGAAAATCTTGTACATGTCCTGGTCCAACCCAAACAGCTACCTTCTGGTCTGCTCCAAGTTCTTCCAATAATATTCTGGATAGCCTTGCGCCTGTACCGATTTCCAAGCCTTTCATACAAAGCACAAACGTTTTATCCTTGGTGTTGCCCAATTCATGCAATTGTTTACCTAAAGAACGCAGCGACTGTGAACTAATAGAAATAATCACAATCTCAGCAAAAGAAACGGTCTCCACCAAGGAATGACTCAATAGAATCTGCTTTGGCAGCATTAAAAATTCATTTTCCCGTGTATCGTGCAGCCGTTGATACCGTTTTGATTGCTCTCTGCCCCATACCATGACTTGATTTCCCAAAGACTCCGTATACCATGCCAAAAAAGTGGCCCAGCGTCCACATCCCAAAACTGAAATTTTCAAGTACGAATCCCCCGCTCAAAATGATGGGATGAACAATAGTTTGCATCTACACCATCTTCTATATTTTATTCTGCAATCAAATCTTTGATTACTTCCCCAGCAATAATGAGTCCTACGACCGATGGTACAAATGAAATACTGCCGGGAACAGACCGACGCGCATCGCAATTTCGTGCACTGCCAGGCGGGCAGATACATTCTTTGCCACAACCACCTTGTCCAGCCGTTTTAAGTGGCTGTTCTTTTGAATATACTACTTTTAATGATTTTATATGACGAGATTTTAATTCTTTACGCATCACCTTAGCCAGAGGGCAAACACTGGTCTTATAAATATCAGAAACCTGAAACGCCGTTGGATCCAATTTATTTCCCGCCCCCATACTGCTGATGATCGGAATGTTTTTTTCTTGTGCTTTTACCACTAAATCAATTTTTCCCGTTACCGTATCAATCGCATCAACAATATAGTCATAATCATCCATAATAAATTCTTTGGCATTTTCTGGCAAATAAAATTTTTGAATCGTAGTAACCTCAACGTCCGGATTTATATCTAGTATCCGTTCCTTCATTACTTCAACCTTAGACCGACCAACCGTTTTACTGGTCGCATGAATCTGCCGATTGATATTTGTTAAACAAATCGCATCATCATCAATCAGCACCATTTTACCAACACCACTGCGGGCAAGCCCCTCAACAACAAAAGAACCAACTCCACCAATACCAAATACCGCAACTTTGCTATGGATCAGTTTTTCCAAACCCGTTACCCCCAGCAAAAGTTCTGTGCGTGAAAATCTATGTAACATAAAATGAATCTCCTCTATTTTTCAACTTAATCATTTATCTATATAACGAATCAAGATCTTATACCTCTGATAGGTTCATAAACCAGTGATGTTTTTTAATTCGTTCTATATATTTTAATATGAATAGACGATCTCTGCAAGCATAAGCAAAAAGCCTATCCATTCACAAAAATAAACTGAATGAATACGCTCGCCACCGTTTCTTATAAGAGCCCCCTCTTTTCTAGGTTTTAGAACGATTAAAAACCGCGATTTTTTCTTTTAGACCCGTTGAAATAAACGGGGGCACATCCAGTGCTTCAGCTTTATGTACTGGCACATCATTATTCATCGCTTTAACACCACCCACAAAATCTGTTGCTATAATTGTAGCTCGAACCGTATCACCTAAAGTGTCATCAATGACTGTACCAAAAATAATATTCACGTCTGGGTGCGTATGCGAATAAATATATTGTGTGGCCTCATTCACTTCATACAAACTCAAATTATTCCCACCACTGATATTCAAAATAATACCACGCGCCCCTTCTAATGACTTTTCAATGAGCGGACTCGAAACAGCCTGCTGCACCGCTATAATTGGACTAGAATCAGCTTCACCGATACCAATCAATGCATCAGGGCTCGTACTTTGTTGAAAAATTGACTTTACATCCGCAAAATCTACATTGATGACTCCGATTGTCATGATTAATTCTACAATGCAGCGAATTGCCTGTTTGAGTACACTATCCGCTGCAGAAAAGGCATCCATTAGTGATAATTTTTGACTGCCGGTCAGCTTTAATAAATTATCATTTTTTACAGAAATCAAGGCATCAATATGCTCCTGTAATTTTTCTATACCAATTTGCGCAATTTTTTTCTTGCGTGACCCTTCAAATGAAAATGGCATCGTCACCACGCCAATCGTCAACGCACCCATTTTTTTAGCAATCGCCGCAATAACAGGTGCTGCTCCCGTACCTGTTCCACCACCCATACCAGCCGTAATAAAAGCCAAATCAGCTCCATTGAATAGTTCTTTTATCTGCTCTTCATTTTTTTGTGCAGCTATCTCACCTAATTCATGTTTTGACCCAGTGCCGAGACCTTTTGTTAAAGAAGCCCCAATCTGTAACGTCTTTATATTAAATGCTTTTAATTTTTCTAATTGTTTCGCATCCGTATTTACACCAATCAACTCTATATTCAATAACTGTTCTTGGGCGATTCTTTGTAGAACACTATTGCCACCGCCACCAACACCAATCACTTTAACTTTGATAACTGCTTCATTTATTGCATTTTCTGCCATAAAACCGCGTCCTCTCTCGTTATATATTGGAATCTCCTTTCTCAGCATGTAATCTCTAAAAACAAAGCATAATGATATTGGTATTTCAAGATTCGTCGGATTATTCCTTCTATTTATTTTCATAGTATATATAAAAAAATACAAGGTCGTTATGGACAGTACCCCACAAACCTTGTATTATAAAAATCCGAGTCAAAATGGGGAATATAAAACTCCGCCAGCAGCAAACGGAATGCAGTAAAACATACAATATACTAAGTTTTGAACCTACATGATATTTAGAAATAATATAGATAGACAGACGAGAACTATTTTGATGCCATCACTCTTCAAAAAAAACACTCCTTTAATTCTCTATAAAACATCTATTTTTATTATACGCTCTTCTTCTATTTTTTCAATAAAAGTAAAATACAAATTATCCAGAATAGCCTTTATTTTTTTTGTTTTTCCTTTGAACGTAGGGGAAAAATTTAATGTCCTCCTGCAATAAATGACCAAGAACCACATCATCGACCAAAAAAGAAAAAAACACAGATGCTTTAATATCACCTTGACTATAGTGTTCCTTGACTTCTAAGATTTTTTTCACAAGATTCTTATGCACCACGGCATGCTCCTGTGCCTTTTGATATGACATTTTTTCCAAAAGATGCTCTTCACAGGCAAAATGATAGACAATATGTTCGACCAACCGATCCAATTGCTGCAAAATATTGGACGACTGGAGTTTTGTCATGAGCGTCATCGTCATAAGCCCTTGTGATATTTCCAATAATTTTTTATGCTGCAGATCAATTTCCAAATTGCCGCATTCCCAATCCTCTATCCATTCAATATGCACCGATGCAATCGGCTGTGAATTTCCACTAGAATGAACCACCTGATTCCGCCCTAGATCTTTCGCACGATACAAAGCTTCATCTACCCTTTTATACCAAAATTTAAAAGATTCCTTTTCCTTTCGTTCCGCAACGCCAAAACTTGCCGTAATGCTTCCAATTCTACAAAATGGCTCATTTTCTATCGCGACACGAATTTGTTCGGCCGTTTCAGCTGCCTCCTGCATCGACATATGTGGCATTAAGACAATAAATTCATCACCGCCAAACCGAATCAACATAGCCGTATCTGGAATGGCTGTCTGGGCAAGTTGGGCAATCTGTTTCAAAACATCATCGCCAACCGGATGTCCCCATGTATCATTTATATTTTTAAAATGATCAATATCAAAACTAATCATTGAAAATTTTTCTTTATGAAAATCTGCATATTTCATCTCATTGTCTATTTTTTGCTCAAAAAAACAACGATTATATAAACCCGTCAATTCATCCGTAATCGCCAACCGTTTAAGTTTATCATTTACTTTAACTAATTCTTCATTAATATGTACTAAATCTGCCTCACTTCGCACTTGGGAAAACATCTTCTGTGTTAGAAAAATCATCGCACAAGCATCTTTAATCAATGGAACAATAAGAACCTTCTGTAATGCTGGAAAAAAACCAAACGTCATCTCAGCGCGTAAAATTTTATTGCGCAAAACAGCATCACCACAAAGTTCCATCCACTGCTGAATTTGTTCTGTACGCTCTGTATATATTTGTGTCAGTAACTTATTTTTTACAGTTGCAGATTTTAATCCAGAAGCTTTAGAAAAAGCTTGATTTATTCCTAAAATCCTTACATCTTGCACCTTACCTTCTGTATCGCGCAAAATTTCCTGCACCAAATAAGGAACAGGCGATTTTATAAATAAAGCTTTCCATAAAAGTGTATTCATTAATCTGACTCCTTTCTTATATGATTTGCGTGAAATATAAAATCATCAATTTTAGTGGAATATTATTTAGAAATCATTCGACATTACGACTGTTCTTCCCTGTCCATTTCTTAAAAGATGGTATAAAAAGCATATACTGCCTATAGCCAGTGAAAAATTTGTATAGGAGCATGGTACCAAAGGTTCTATAGTTGTAATGAGTAAACAAATATGATACGATGAGTTAAATAAAAAGAAGTCGCTAGGGGAGCTAGAAAAGCTGGCTGAGATATAGATCTGATGAAATCTATGACCCTTTAACCTGATCTGGATAATGCCAGCGGAGGGATGTTACATTGTTTTTGTGTATTGCAAAAGCGCATCCTGCGGGGTGCGCTTTTATTTGTATAGTTTTATTACAAGGAGTCGATAAAAATGATACAGGAAAAAAACACGACACTGGGCTTTAATCATTATTTATTTTTATGGTTTGGTGCTGCGGTTTCAATTGCTGAGATATTAACAGGCGGCTTATTAGCTCCGCTTGGTTTCCAAACTGGTGTAATCGCCATTGTGCTGGGACATATCGTAGGTACGATTATCCTAATGGCAGGCGGTATAATCGGTACCGATGAGCGGATTCCCGCGATCGTATCAACACGCATCTCGTTTGGCCAATATGGTTCTTATATCTTTTCCATACTGAATGTCTTGCAGCTCGTTGGTTGGACAGCTGTCATGATTCTTGCCGCTTCCCGCTCCGCAAATGAAATCAGCAAAGTGCTCTGGGGATTCGATCAGCAATCTATCTGGAGCCTATTACTGGGCGGATTAGTTCTTTTATGGATAGCCCTCGGACGAGATGGCGGTTTAAAAAAAGCCAATATGCTCGCCGTTTTCCTTTTATTTGGCATCACGCTTGTCTTAAGTCAGGTTGTATTCAAAGACACAAGTGTCCTCAGTTCGCCGCCACTTGGTGGAATGTCATTCGGTGAAGCATTAGAGCTTAGCGTCATTATGCCACTTTCCTGGCTGCCATTAATTGCGGATTATACCCGCTTTGCCAAGGACAAAAAAAGTGCTGCTTTGGGCAGCGGCATTGGCTATTTTGTTGGCAGCTGCTGGATGTATATCATTGGGCTCGGGGCTGCGATTGTTGCTGGTAATCCGGAACCATCCGCGATGATGTTAGCGGCAAATTTAGGCCTAGCCGCCTTAGGTATTGTTGTGTTGGCAACTCTGACAACAACGTTTCTCGATGCCTATTCAGCTGGGGTTAGTTTTTCTAATATTTTCCCCCAGCTCAATGAAAAACACGTTGCTTTAATCATGACCATAATCGGCACCCTCACCGCCTTGTTCGTTGATATTGAACAATACGAAAATTTTCTGATCGCTCTTGGTTCTGTTTTTGCCCCATTATTTGCCATCTTACTTACCGAATATTTCATGATAAAAAATCGCCACTTGCGTCCTGAGCTGCTTGTGAACTGGCGTGCTTTAGCCGTTTGGCTGCTGGGCATTTACTTGTATTATCAATTTATGGACATGCAATTCATCTTAGGTGCTACCATCCCCGTCTTCGTTATTACAAGTCTTATTTATCGAGGTATTTGTGTCTATACCAAAGAATGGTCATACTGCTTAAATAGCAAATAAACATTCAAAAGGAAAAGGCGATGCTTACCGATCGGGAAGCGTCGTCTTTTCCTTTTGTTTACAAACTTTTCTAGCATTTATAAAATCCTGCGGAAGTGGTGCCTGCACGTTGATTTCACTATGATCCTGCAAACGTTGAAACGTAATACAAGTTGCATGCAAAGCCTGCCGTAACATTCCAGAAAAACGTACGCCATACATACCATCACCAAGAATTGGATATCCTATATGGGCTAAATGTAAACGAATCTGATGTGTCCGCCCAGTATCTAAGCTAAGTTCCACCAAAGAAGTATCCGTATAATGCTCGACTGTTCGATAATGCGTAATTGCCGGTTCACCATTCGTATCAATCGCCCGTCGATTCGATTTACTTGGATGATTTCCAATAGGGGCATCAATCGTTCCCTTAGCAGGACAAACAAGGCCGTTGACCAAGGCCCAATAGGTTCGTTTTAAAGTTTTTTCCTTTAATTGCTGCTCTAAGATAAATTGACTGCGAGAATCTTTGGCAAAAATAATGCAGCCAGAAGTTTCTCGGTCCAATCTGTGCACGGGACGAATGGTCGTCACAATATTACGTTTTTGCAGTTCATAGGCTAGATAATTAGCCAAGGTTCCACTTGTTGT
>Ga0302210_10000709_pt1 | contig 14774 bp, 10 predicted proteins | sample II_Fen_E3_2_FD_198793 | JGI IMG/M metagenome (GOLD analysis project Ga0302210, IMG submission 198793) | Peat permafrost microbial communities from Stordalen Mire near Abisko, Sweden - II_Fen_E3_2 | ecosystem: Environmental > Terrestrial > Soil > Wetlands > Permafrost | place: Sweden: Abisko... | reverse complement strand
GTGTTATTAGCCGCGTGAACGGTAGAGAAAACTACTAAAAAAATGAGCTGCGATATAATTATGTATTTTTTCATTATTCAAGGATATTATAATTGATTCTCAATAAATTTTTGCATTTCAAGGTAATTGCTCTCAATACTTTGCAATAATTTGAATTGGGCTTTCGACCGTTGAAGATTGTGGAATGGACTATTAATTTTATAGTATGTATCGCCATTTATATAATCGGCCAAAAACCGGCTTAACTGCATGTAAGTCAACAAACGCGCACCAAAAGGCAACAATTCAATTTCAAGTGGCGTAAGAAAACTTTTGGCAGTTTCTAAATATCCTTTTGTATAGGATTTAAAAATTTCCATATTGAATGAAACATGCTCTAAATTTGTATCATCTTCTTTTCCTGTATTGCCGGCAGTGCGCATAAAATCTCCAAAATCGGACATAACAAAGCCCGGCATAGAAGTATCTAAATCAATTACACACAACATCTTACCTTCTTCGTCGAAAAGCATATTATTTACTTTTGTATCGCAATGGTTGATCCGTTTTGGTAATTTACCTTCGCGGAAAAGTTGCTCGCACTGGCACATTTCTTCCGATCTTTTTTCAACTTCCCTTACTAATTCAAGCACTTCAGTCAGTCGGTTGGCAGCATTCAATTTAACTGCATCACGAAACTGCTGCAAGCGAAACTCCATGTTGTGAAAATTCGGAATTGTTTCGCCCAAAGGCTCTCCGGGCAAATCGGCAAGCATGGCTTGAAAATTTCCAAAAGCTTGTCCGGCATAATATGCATACTCAGGTGTAACTGCTTCGAAAGTTTTAGAACCGGCAATCAAAATCATCATTCGCCAATAGTTTTCCCCATCGAAATAGTACAATTTGCCATCCAAAGCAGGAACAAGTGTCAGCGTTTTACGATCTACATCTGATTCGCCTGCATCGCTTAGTTTTTCGCGGATGTGGTCGGTAATACGTTTGATATTACCCTGAAGCATTTCTACATCTTTGAAAATGTGATGATTTATTTTTTGTAGAACATATTCGGTTGGAAGGTCTTGTAATGTTACCCGAAATGTCGCATTTATCATTCCTTCGCCAAAAGGGATAATCTGCGAAACTTTGCCCTCTATTTTAAAATTTGAAATCACTTTATATAACTGATCCATATCGTTTTATTTTTTTACTTCTATTTCTAAACTTGAATTAACATCTGTTGATACAGAGGATGTTTTAATAAATAAAATGCCATTTTGAGTTTTGCTATCGAAAAACCAACCTGTTGTAGATGCATCGAAAGCTGATTTTGATTTCATTTTTTTAATTTTCTGATTGTTGAAACTGATTTCATGAGGCATTGTAGTTGTTTTAACATCAACTAAATAAACGCGGTTTTTCAACCTTCCTGTAAAATCACCCTTTGCAGCATTAATCACCATTTTCATTGCTCCATTTTTCGAAGTAGAAACTTCAAATTTAGTCGTCGCGTAGATTCCCTGACGGTGTTCGCGCGTCAATCCATCATCTTCGTACATTTCAAACGACGAATTTGCGGCCGGATAAACTTTCAGCGTGAGGGTGTCGGTTGTGCGTTCCCAGTCGTAGTTCATTTGTGGATACATAGGAATAATGGCACCTGCACGAACAAACAGCGGTAATTTGTCCAACGGAGCGTTGTAATTCATGAGCGTTTGTTTTCCGGCAAATACAGTTCCATCCCAGTAATCAAACCATTCACCTTCAGGCAAATAAATATTGTCGCGTTTGCTCTCCGATTTATAAACCGGAGCTACCAAAAGGTCTTTACCAAGTAAAAATTCGTATTTGGTAGCGTCACTATAAGTGGTTGTGTCGGTTGGATATTCGAGTACCAAACCACGTACAGCAGGCACAGCTGTACGATAAGCTTCGTTGCAAAGCGTGTACATGTAAGGAGTCAGACGTTGTTTTAATTGCAAATATTTACGATTGATACTTGTAAATGGTTCACCTGAAATCCATGGTTGACGGTCTTTTTTGGCCCATCCCGACATGGTCATAAACACCGGAGTGAATGCTTTCCATTGCAAATCGCGCACGTAAGTTGAATCGCTTCCACCAAAAATACCATCCACATCACCTGTTGCACAGTTTTGAGCCGAAAGTCCTGAACCAATGACAGTAGGGATGTGCCAACGGATATAATCCCACGTTCCATATTGGTCGCCAGTCCACAATACCGAATTGCGTTGTGAACCTGTCCATCCACAAACAGTCCAGACAAATCCGCGTTCGTTGCTATTTTTTTCAATACCTTCGTACGCTTGTTTGGCGCCGTCCAACGCAAATTTAAAGCCGGGACCAACCCATGCCACATCTAATTTTGCCAAGCGAGAACCGTATTCACCTACTTCGCGTGCCATTTTTTCAACTCCATTTTCAGTCCAAAGTCCGGTATAGAAACCACGTTTTTTCAGTTCAGTTACCACATATCCCAAATCAGTATATCCGCAACCGTAACCATCGTTGGGTAAAATCCAACCGCGTGGCATTTTGTTTTCAATATATTTATCAGCAATCAGGCCAATGACACTTGGCGTTAATCCATCGAAACCTGTAGTAGTGGAACCAATCGTATTACCCGATTTTGCACCACGATTATAGCAATTTGAGTCACCCATGCCCAATGCCCAACGCGCCATTAAAAAAGGTTTTCCTGTCAAATCGGTATAGTCGCTGAGTGTTTCTTTCAATGAATTTCCTACAAAATAATAGCAATCGAAACGACTCTCAGTTTGTGCTAATTTCACGGTATCGGTGAATGTATATTCACCTGTTGCATATGTATTTCTTACAGCTCCATATCCATTTGTACTCATGTAAAAAGTAGCCGGATTGGGGTTTCCACCATCTTCCCAGTTGTAATCGATGGTCATTTTAATAGTTTTTCCACGATGCGAGAACCGTCCGTTTTGCATACCTCCACCAAAAAACTGTTCATCTTTACCACGTTTAAGGTATTGGACTGTTTGTTTCCCGTAGCTTATTCCCTGCGTTTCTTCCCAAACCAAGGTAGAATTATCGGCTTTATAAAGTGCAAATTTCAATGGGCTTTTATAAACACGAATGGCCATTTCAGGTGTTTTTAGCAAAAAATAATTACCTGCATCACTGCAACTACTTTTAATTGGTTCATTTGGCGTATTGATAATAATATCGTTTCCAGCCGGGTTTGTGAATTCACCATCGTAAGCCAACAACAGTCTAAACATATCATTTCTAACTAATTGTAATTTCAATTCAGCATTGGCGCACGAAATTTGAAATTCATTTCCGTTTGCTTTGAAATTGGTAATATTGCCAACCTGACAGGCACTTGAAAACAATTCAAGCGATAAAGTGTCGTTTGAGCGACGTAAATCATTCTCCAAATTGGTATAAAATTTCACTTTATGTATGCCAATATCCGTCAAGTCCAGATTCGGGAAATTCACTTTTACTGTATCTATAATTCCAATAGGTTTTTTAGGCGAAGCAGGAATGATCACTTTCATCAACGGGCGTTTGTCCAATTGTAAATAACAATCAACACTTTTAGTCAATGGTTTAGAGCTCAGATTTACAAAACGAAAAGTAAATGCATCGTCTTTTCTAAAAGTATTTCCTTCCACTTTATGCGACACTAAATCAAGGGATTGCACATCGGCATCAAACGCTTCAGAAAGTTGAATATCGTCAATCATCCAGTACCATTGGTACATACCACGCCACCAATAGCGCAGATAAACGGTTTTTTGTCCGGCAGCCACACTAGTGATATTCAGTTCCACATCCATGGGGTTTGGACAATCCTGCGCAGGTTCAATTTTATTACGCACATCATATTCTTTCCAGTCTTTACCATTGTTGCTCACAGCCACTATCAAACCGGAGACCTGTCCGGGCATTTCCCATTCGCCCCAGAAAAAGTTTTGTTGAAATTTTAACACGACTGATTTTTTTGTCGAACAATCAATTGCTTTGGTTTGAATGTAGGCATTCGGTTCAATGCGAGCTCTTTTCCATTTGCCAATATTTTTACCAACGCGCACACCGGGAGCAAATTGCAGGTGATAACCACGGCTTACTGAAGCAATTGGAGGTGCCTGATAATTACGACCGGGTGATCCCGGATAAGGCTGATCGGTGATAAACCAGTTGGGTGTGCTGTCGTTTAGTACCTCTGATTTCCAACCTTCCGGAATTTTTCCCGAAGCAAAATCTTCTTTCCAAAATACTTTACTAGTAATTTTCTGAGCATTAACAACATAGAAAGAAGAGGCTAAAAATATTAATAAAATTAGATTTTTCATTAAATAGAATTGTTGAGTTTTAAGGTATTTTTTATGATGTATATGTCTACTATGACGTGGTCAAAATATAAAATGAACCTCCGCTTTTGACCAAAAATATCCAGCCAGCCATAGCATCATTAGATTATATTTGTTTTGCACTAAAAAACAAGAAAAAAGAGGGAGAAAATCTCCCTCTTTAGCAATAAATATTTACCAGCCAGGGTTTTGTGTTAATGCAGGTGCTAAATCAATATCTTCCTGAGGTATAGGCCAATAATAGTCCTTTTTCACGTCAAATACTCTTACATCGCCTACAGTAATATGATTTGGACTTGTCCACGTTACAACTCCGGTATTCATATCAATTTTTCCTGGTCTAACACCATAAACCGGTCCATTCATTACGGTACCAGCAATGTTCCAGCGTTTCATATCGTACCATCGTAAACCTTCAAATGCAAGCTCCACACGACGTTCGTTACGCACCCGCTTACGTAGACTAACTTGATCAGTTTCAGTAAGTATCGGCATACCAGCTCTTGTCCTAACTTTATTAATTGCTGCTGCTGCCAGAGTAAGATCTTTATTCTGTTCTATCAACGCTTCAGCATAAGTAAGTAACACTTCAGCATATCGGAATACAATAAAGCTAACTCCATCAATTTCTGCCGATGGATCTCCACTAGGTTCATCCACTAATTGCGGACAAAATTTACGCATACAATAACCTGTTCTCGAAAGATTACCTTTCGATGAATTGTAAAATTCATCAGGTCCAACAGGTTCAAGACTGTTGAAAATTCGGTCGTTCCATGTTACGCCCGGATAAATTATTGAAGCATAGAAACGTGGGTCTCTATTTGCGTAAGGTTTATCGGGGTTATATGTTGGATCGTCCTGAATGGCTAAACCATTACTTGTTTCATAAGCGTCTACAACACTCTGCGTTGGAGCTAATGAGATCCATCCTCCTTCCGGATTGGTATAAAATGGATCGATCGTTGACGAATAAGTAGGTGGATTATAACAAACCTCAAGAATTGCTTCCTTATTTCTTGCTGGATCATTTTGAAATTTCTCCCAAAATATATGTTCATAATTAGAATACAAATCATAAACATTTAAATCCATCACAGCTTTAGCATCGATAGCCGCATTTACATAGTCTTTTTCAAAAAGTTCGACCCGTGCTTTCAATGCTAATGCAGCGCCTTTTGTAATTCTACCTTTATCTTGTTTTAAAGGAAGAATAGAAACGACGTCTTTAAGCTCATTTAACACAAAGGCGGCAATTTCCGCTTCGGTTTTTCTGGGAATAGTTTTTTCTTCACCATAATCCAACACTTTGGTAATTAACGGTACGCCACCAAAACACATCATCTTTCTAGCATAATTAAATGCTCTCAGAAAGCGGACTTCCGCCTTCATGATATCTTTTTCGTTTTGATCCATCTTTACATTATCCACATTTTCTAAAAAGAAATTTGCATTACGAATACCTGCATATTTAAAATACGTACGGTACAAATCAACGTAGTCAAACTTTTTTGAAGCTGTTGCAGTGCCAAGCGCCATATAAGATGGACCTTGATTAGGGAATTGATTATAAGCATTATCCGAAACGTCATCCATAAAAATGGTGTTTCCATCTTCGAAAAAACCACTCATTTGAGTACTTTGATATACAGCTGCTAAATTCGAAACAACAGCATCTCTCGACACGAAGTATGTCATTGAAGAATATGCATCAACCGGTTCTCTTTCTAAATCAACGCAAGAAAAGAAAAACATTGACAGAAAACTTAATATGATTATTTTTTTCATAACTCTTTGTATTTTACAATTAAAATTTAATGTTTAAACCTAAAGTGGCAATTTTAACCAGAGGATAACCTCCAGTTGCATTACCAATTTCAGGATCAACTCCCAAGGCTTTAGGTAAAGCAGAAAGTGTGAAAAGGTTTTGTCCTGAAAAATAAATCTTTATATTATTTATCTTTAGCTTACCGCACACTTCAGTTGGTATATTATAATAAAATTGTAAGTTTTTAAGTCTGACATAGGTACAATTGAATAAAAACTTATCGGATGGATAGTTATTATTAATCGTATTTGTAGTAGATAGTCTTGGCAAACGGCTATTATAATTACTTTCGTCCACCAACGGATTATACGAATTTTCGATAGTCCATTGCGTGGTGCTATATCCACTATTAAAACCGTATCCAACACTTCCACCTAAATATTTATAATAATCAGCGGCTCCCTGAAGCATACCGGCTATACCAAATCCTTTGTACGAAACATCAAAATTAAGTCCGAATAACCATTTGGGAGTTGACGATTTACCGGTATTCACTCTATCATCAGCGCTAATAACACCATCTGGGATACCATTAGGTCCGGATACATCTTTGATTTTTTGATCTCCCCATTTCTGACCCTTTAACAGCTTAGTTGCTGAGTTTTGAAATTCTTCTTTGGTAAGCAATCCATCATTTTGATATAGGTAATAGGCTCCTAAAGGATAACCAACCATGTTTCTCTGTACGCCTGCTGCAGCTAGATCTTGTCCACCCAAATCGGTGAGTTTATTAGTCATGTAAGTAAGGTTTCCGTTGGCACTAAAAGTAATGCCATTTGAAGTAGTTTTGTTAAACCCTAATTCAAACTCAAAACCATAGTTGCGCATAGATCCTACATTTGACACGAAAGCACTTCCACCATTAACCGATGCAACGTTGGTCAGCATTAACATATCTGTTGTTTTCTTGTTGAAATAGCCTAAACTATAGCTAACAAGCCCTTTCCATAAGTTACCATCCACAGCGATGTCTGTTAGAGCTGTTTTTTCCCACGTAAATGTATTATTAGGACTTTGAGTGATAGTCATTGGATTATACAAATTAGATCCGAAGGTATAATAGGTGTATGCTACCGGGCCGATAATTGCTTGATATGGATAATAATATTGATTATTATTAGCACCTGGAATATTTTGATTGCCTAATACTCCATAACTTGCACGCAGTTTCATTTCAGAAAGCACGGGCTTTAAAGTTTCCATAAATGACTCTTCAGAAATACGCCATCCTGCCGAAAAAGATGGGAAGAAGTCCCAATTCTTACCCGGTGATAAACGCGACGAGCCGTCTTCTCTAAAATTTACTTCAAACAGGTATTTTTTGTTGAAATCGTAATTAACACGTCCAAAAGCACCCATTATTCCCCAATCATAAAAAGTACTTGAGTTTGTTGAACCATCGGCTGATCCTAATTGAAGACTAGATGAAGTATTTAGAATAAAATTCGTTCTTCTTGCATCAAGCTCGTTATATGAATGATACTCTTGCTGTCCTCCAAGTATGACTGCTATATTATGTTTACCAAAACTTTTTCTATAATTCACATCGAGCTGTTGTAAATAGTGAATATCCTGATAGGTTGTTCTAGTATCTGAATTTGGTCCGGTAAGATCGGTCATAGTAGCTTTTCCACTTGCGTCGTGAGCAGTTACCCACTCTAAAGAATTTATAAATGCATCGTTTGCATAATTACTATAATTTACACCGTTCGTGAATTTGACCGTTAAGCCTGAAGTGATTTCATATGCAAGATTGATGTTTACTAATGCATTATAAAGATTAGTTTTACTGGTTCCTCCCTCCAACGCTTGTCTTACTGGATTACGAGTATCTTTGGTACCGGCGGTATTCCAATCGTCCCAAATTTTTATCGGATCTACTGATCGTTGTCGGTTTATTGCACCGATAATGCTTCCTAAATCTCCAATAAATGAAGTAGGTGCACCTGTTTTTGCATTCGACAAACCAACAGTAAAGCCCGACGTAAATTTACCCCATCTAACTTCACCGTTTTCACGAACGCTATAACGCTTGTAGTCGGTATTCACCACATTCCCTTTTTGCTGCAAGTAATTGAATGACAAATTGTTTTTTATCGATACCTTATCGCCACTTACACCGCCGGCAATATTAACAGAATGTGATTGAGTGAAGCCATTCTCGCTAAATAAACTACCTCTCCAATCGGCACTGGCTACTTTACCTGATTTCCAATCGTCTAATTGCGCTTGAGTAAATACTTTTTTAGTCGGGTCATAATTTGTATTCGTTGAAGTTATGGCATCTGCCATCTTGGCTGTATTATAAGCTGTGGCATAGTTATATGCATTGGCTTCCTGAAAAAGTTCGGTTGGTTTTTGAGAACCTACATACCCTGAATAGCTAACACTCATTTTACCGAGTTTGCCTTTTTTAGTAGTAACCAAAACTACACCATTAGCTGCTCGGGCTCCGTACATGGAACAAGCTGCAGCATCTTTCAATACAGAAACTGATTCTACATCATCGGCACTTACCATACTCAATGAGCCTGGAATTCCATCAATAATAACTAATGGAGCTGTACCACTATTTAATGAACCTATACCCCTGATACTTATTGATGGCGATTGCCCGGGTTGGCCTGAACTTTGAGTAATGTTTACACCGGCTACCTGACCTTGCAGCCCGGCTAAAACATTGGTGGTAGGTCTGTTTTCGAGCACTTTAGAGCTTACTTGAGTAACAGATGAAGTCATAGTTTGCTTTGTTTGTGTACCAAAAGCAACTACCACTACCTCATCAAGAGCTTTTAAAGTCTCCGTCAGTTTAACAACAACTCTTTTTTGATTTTCTACGACAACATTTACCGAAGTGTAGCCAATATACGACACTATAAGAACGGACTGATCGGGTGCATCTATGGAGAATTGACCATCTTTGTTTGTGATGGTTCCTGATTTAGATCCTTTCACGATAATAGAAGCGCCAATAATAGGTTCACCATTTTTATCCGTAACAACACCGCTTATTTTACGGATCTGTTGGTTTCCAGAGCCCTCCTTTTGTTTAGTCTGTGGTTTGAAAATAGAAATACTTTTCCCTTTGATTTCAAAGTCAATCTGGCTTTGTTTGAACAACTGAGTCAAAACTTCACGTACACTTTTATTTTCAGCATCTATGGAAACAATTTCATTCAAATTTACATCATTGCTTCGCACTAAATAAGAGTAGCCACTTTTGGCTTCAATTGCATTTAAAACCTCCATTAATGGCTTATCCTTAATACTTAAAGTGATTTTTACATCTTGAGCTACTGCAGAAAATGCAAACGACGAAAAAAGGAAACTGAAAAGCAAAGCCAATAACCTGAACGAAACAAAATATTTCATCGTGCTATTGATTTTTTCTTGTGATTTGTTTTTCATTTGTGATTAATTTAAGATTATCTAATTTGTGATTATTTACTTATATCCAATTCTGCGTTAAATTTAATATAAAGTCACGATGAGTTTTTCATATTCTATTTTATTAGTTGTTATTTTATAGATACTGTCTGTCCATTGTATGTTTTAGTAAACTTTTTATCTACGTCTAAATAATCCAATATAAATTTAAGTGGTTGATTTAAGTCAAGACTACCCGAAAAAATTTCGTTTTTGACTCTGTCTGATTCTAAAATAATTTTTACATTGTATTTACGTTCCAAATCTTTCGAAATATCTTTAAGAGATGAATTGACAAAACAGAGCTTTCCAATTGTCCATTGAGCCGATTTGGCAGCATCTGCTTTACATGAGTACATTGTTTTGGTATTCTTGTTGTAAATCATTTTCTCATTTGGAATTAATATTAGTTTCTTTGAACTATTATTATCTAACATAGAAACATCAACCTTACCTTCTAATAGATTTACTTCTACAGTTCGATCATTCATATAGGAGCGAACATTAAAAACTGTACCTAACACCTTAACCTGGATATTATTTGTATGTACAAAAAAAGGCTTGCTTTTATCTTTTGTTACTTCAAAGTAGCCTTCGCCGCTTAGTAAAACCTCTCTGTTTTTTTTTCCATACAAATTACTATACTTTAATGTAGAGCCTGAGTTTAACCATGCAATTGTGCCATCAGGAAGAATTATTTTGGCTTGTGAACCAAGTGGCACAACGGTTTCGCTACTTGCAAGTTTTTCACGAAAAAAATTATCTGATAGAAGATAATAGAAGGATAAAGAGGTTGAAAGTACAAAAATAGCAATTGCAGCAACCTTTAAGATGTTTCGGATTAAATTCGAGCTTGTATTTAAAATTACGTTATTTAAAGTTCGAGTTAAATTCTTATACTGCGATTTCTTTTCATTTTCAAGCACAGGAATGAATGAAATAGCCCTTGTCTTAGCCATCTCTGCATATAAAACTTTGTATTTGGCATCTGAATTGAGAATTTCTAATAATACCTGTTCTTCATCTTCAGAAATTCCTCCTGATAAATGGGTACTCATTAGATATTCAAATTGTTTAGTCTTGTCTTGCATTATAATTAGTCAGGTTGGTGTTTATCATGTTCTATAACTATATACACGTCTCGACCAGAAAACATTTAGGCAAATCCTGTTTTTTTTCGTTTTATTTCAAAAAAAAACAGAATATTGAAAAAGGGAAAGAAAATATCCATTCTAAACACAATAAACTCTATTGCAAAAATCGATGTAGTTAAGTTCTTAATTGAAGTTATTTGAGTTTGTTCTATTTGGAGCGATTCTCTAATAACCAAAGTTTAGGTAGGGAATTATCAAGTATATTTTCAACCGCCCCAACCCGACAGATGACGGATTAGGGCGGTTAGGATTGAATTATAAAAATAAAAAATTTATTTTGAGTTCAGGTTATGAGCTAACCTCTAAGCTTTATCTCATTCGAAAATTTCCCACCATTGAGGCTCGACTTATTGATTCGCTTGGATGTGTTAAATTAATTAATTGATTGATAATTTTCAAGAGCTACTTAACACTTATGTTTATGGTATCTCCAACTTGATTTATTTTAAATTTCTTATCAACATCAATGTATGAAAGAATGTCCTTCAAAGAGAGATTCAAATTTAAACTCCCAGAAAAAAGTTCTTTTTTAATTTGATCGTTTTCAATTTGAATTTTTAAATCATATTTACGCTCCAAGTCTTTTGAAATTTGTTCAATGGTAGCATCTACAAAATAAAGTTTACCTGTAATCCATAAAGCGGAACGAAATGCTTCAGTTTGACAGCGATCAATCCGTCTGGAACGTTTATTAAAGCCCAGTTGCTCATTAGGCTTCATAGTAACCGATGCCTCATTTCTATTTTTCGGAAAACTAACATTAACAACTCCTTCAATCAAATTAATTACAATGTCAGTATCTTCTTTATACGCTCTTACATTGAAAACCGTTCCCAGCACTTTTACATCTAATTCAACAGTATGAACTAAGAATGGCTTTGTCTTGTCTTTTTTTACTTCAAAATAACCTTCACCCGAAAGTGCAACATCCCTGTTCTTTTTCCCAAATGACCGATTGTATTTTAACGAAGAACCGGAATTAAGCCAAACCACGGTGCTATCGGGGAGAATGATTTTAGTTTGTGAGCCAATTGGGGATAAAGTTTCAAAGCAAAAAGTATTGTCTGCAGATGAAGTAACATCTTTATAAATATAAAATGAGGTGACAGAAACGGAAACTACTAAAATGATAATTGCGGCAATATTTCTGAGATTCCACAACCATGAACGGGAGATATTTATAGTTGGAGTGTCATTGATATGTTCTATTATTTTTTTATAATTAGCTTGTTTTTCAGCTTCAATAACAGGCACTAAAGAAATGGCACGAAGCTTAAGCGTCTTATCAAACCGGACTTTATAATCATTGTTCGATTTTATAAGACCAAAAAGATACTGTTGATCATCTTCCGAAATCTCTCCCGAAAGATAATCAATCATTAAATCTTCAAAATTCTTGTCTTCGCTTGTCATGCTATAAATATCAGTGAAAAAGATTTATCTTATTGTTACATTCTATATCTGCGAAAAAAAAAAGAGTAAAACACAAATAAGATGATTCAGGGATATCCTTAATTTATCCATGCCATTTTTCAATTGTACCCTTACCGTACTGACACTAATAAAAAGATCTTTGGCTATTTCGTCGGGTAATTTTCCGTTGAACAGATATTGTTCAAAAATGAGTCTGCACTTTTCAGGTAGTTGAGCTATTGCATTCAGTACTTCCTTCTCGATTTCCTGAGTTTCGACATACTGTAGAGGCGTGGGATTTGAGATGATGTACTCTTCTTGAAAATCCAATAGTTGTTTTTTGTGTTCACTCAATACCCGTTCATTTGTACGCTGTGAACGAATATGATTCAAGCACCCATTTTTTACCGAATGAACCAGGTAAAAATGGATGGGAAATACTAACGTACTCCTTTTGCGCCAAATATTAATAAAAACATCATTTACTATCTCGTTAGCAACATCTCTGTTGAAGATGTAACATAGTGCAACAGTATTCAGATAGGTGTAGTAACAATCATAAAGTAAAGAAAAGGCCTTTTCTTCGCCCTTTGCAATACTTTTTATTACATTTTCATCTATCTTTTGGATTGACATTCGGTACTTTTATGTGATTTCAATGATGCAAAAGTAATATATTTTTTTGTTTTGTTGTAGTTCCAGGTAGTTAATTCAGGAACCTTAAAAGTGACCGCTTCGTTTGATCAAGAAACCGCATCGAAATCCAGTTCAAGTACTGCAATTGTGATGCCATTTGTACCAGCATTTGCCAACTATTTCAGGTCTTCGTGCATATGGTGTGGAACCATAGTGTATAATTGTGCGCGATAGTAGAAGGCATTCAAGTACTTTTTATCCGATCGTTGCTGCAACTTATTATCATTCTTGGCTATTATTTCAGTATGTTTTGATATAGGAATCTCTGTTGATACAGTTATAAACTAACTGAAATAATGAGTAATATAAATCTCAAATTTCGCTTTTTTATGAAACATTTTTTTAATTACAGTTGACTCTAAATGTTTAAATCTACGGTAATGATTTTAATGATTAATCCAATGAGTTATGGGAAAATAGATTTATAAAATTAACAATTTCTTTTAAGTTACCTATATTTAAAATTTAGTTATGATATCCAGCCACGTGGTTATTTATTGATTACCGATGACGTTTAAAATTAAAAAAATGTCAAGACTCTGTTACTAAATCATTACTAAAAAAGAGCTATCGAAAAAAGTTGCTATTTTAGATTTAAGAATCTTATTTACAGCTTATTGTACATTTAGTATCTGATCATATACTAAACATAAATCATTCCTTTGCAATGGAAATTATATCCATTGCAAAGGAATGAAAAGTAAGTATTATGAGTAAAAGTGTATTTAAGAGTCTCTCCTACCTAAGAAAGAATCATGTAAACAAAGATGGTAAAGTTCGTATTATGATCCGCTTATCAGTAAATGTTGAAGTATCCCAGTTTAGTTCCAAATTGGATATAGAGCTGGAACTTTGGGATGTAAAATCGGAAAAATTGTCGAGAATAGTCAAAATTTCGCCAGATAAACGATTTATTGAACGATATTTGCACGTCTTTAAAAAATCATTATCCTGAGATAGAGCCTCATGAAGACTATGTAACAACAGAGAAAGTGCGTAACGTTTTCTAGGTTATTCCACCAAACAGTGTACTCTTTCATAACTTTTCAAAAACTATAGCGAAGACGGCAATAAATTGGTAGACATCAGTAAAACCGAGGGCACACTTGCGAAATACGACCGAGGCTATCGTCACTTGGGAGAGTTTATGAAAGCAAAGTATAAAATAACGGATATAGCCTTAAAGGAAAATATGTTTGTTAATTGTACAATTCATTTAAAGAGAGTAGGCAGGGGTTTTCTGACTGATCAGAAAATACAGAAAATCATGGACAATGAATTTGATTCAAACCGTTTGGAATGAGTTCGTGATGTCTTTATTTTCTCTGGCTTTACGGGGTTTGCCTATATTGACGTGGAACAACTAACAGCAAGTAATATATTTGTACTTCTTTTAATGGGAAACGATGGATAATGATACACCGTCAGAAAACTGATATCCCTGTCAATGTCTCATTATTGAATATTCCATTAACTATTCTGAAGAAATATGAAGGTAAACTCCCAAAATGGCAATTACTTCCGATTTTGAGTAATCAGAAAATGAATTCTTACCTAAAGGAAATTGGGGACGTGTGTGAAATAGATAAAGAGTTGACGTTTCATTTGGCGAGACACACTTTTGCCACGACGATTACATTAGCAAAAGGCGTCCCAATTGAGACTGTAAGTAAGATGCTTGGACATACCAATATTAAAACCACACAAATCTATGCTCGTATAACCGACAGTAAAATCAGTAATGATATGCAGGCATTAGCAGGAAAATTACAGGGGATAGAGAAAATGTTCAGAATATAGAATAACAAATCATATTGTGTTAATGCTATTTGAGCTCGTAACTTTAGAAACAGGAAAAATACTTATAGTATTTTTCCTGTTTCTATTTTATTTGAACATTTGAGCTTG
>Ga0302210_10000708_pt1 | contig 14800 bp, 11 predicted proteins | sample II_Fen_E3_2_FD_198793 | JGI IMG/M metagenome (GOLD analysis project Ga0302210, IMG submission 198793) | Peat permafrost microbial communities from Stordalen Mire near Abisko, Sweden - II_Fen_E3_2 | ecosystem: Environmental > Terrestrial > Soil > Wetlands > Permafrost | place: Sweden: Abisko... | reverse complement strand
TTGCAGTATTCTGGGCTAACTTTGCCACAACTGCAAAACTGTCTGCAAGAAGAAGTGGAGCTGAGTAAACATGAAAATCAATATCTTTATGCTTCATGAGTAAGCCCATTTTCAAGGATCCTACGAGATGAACTTCTGCACCAATTGATTGCCAAAGTTCAACAAGATGCAAATCGTCAACGATTTTAAACGCTTTTTCCCGGTTCTGAGCAGCGATTTGTAAGAGGTCGTTCATCATTCTATTTCTTTTGAAGGTACAAAAGTAACCATATTTAAATAATCAACCATTGTACTTACCATTTTTTTATAAAAAAATTGATTTCGTAAGCTCCTCTATTACAGCAATAGTTTCTACAAGGTAACTAGCTAACTTTCAGGTTTCTTCTTGCAGGAATGAAAAAGAATGTGCATCTTTGCAACATAGAAAGGTTGATTTTAAAAATAGAAAGTTATGAAAAAAGAAATTGTATTAATTGGAGCAAGTGGTTTTGTGGGTGCAGCGATTTTAAACGAGGCATTAAACCGCGGTCATAAAGTGGTAGCTATCGTTCGTAATCCTGAAAAGATTGCGGTAAAACACGAGAATTTAACCATTGTAAAAGGAAATGTGTCAGAGCCGAATGTTCTTAAGGAGCTTAGTAAGGGCAAAGATGCAGTAGTTAGTGCGTACAATCCTGGATGGACAAACCCTAATATCTATGAGGAAACGTTGACTGTTTACCCTAGGATATTGGATGAAACAAAAGAAGCTGGAGTGAAACGTTTACTCTGTGTAGGTGGAGCAGGTACGTTATTCTGTGCACCCAACTTAAGAGTTGTAGATGCCGGAGTAATTCCTGCCGAAATTCTACCTGCAGTGAAATCGCTTGGGATGTTTTATCTAGATGTACTGATGAACGAAAAGTCGATCGACTGGGTTTTCTTTTCTCCTGCGGGAAATATTGCACCGGGTGAACGTACCGGGAAGTTTCGTCTGGGGAAAGACGATTTGGTAGTCGATGAAAACGGTCAGAGTAATATCTCGGTAGAGGATTATGCAGTGGCAATGATTGATGAACTGGAAAACGAGGCACATCATCAGGAACGCTTCACGATTGGCTATTAAGGATAAATATTAAATTGACAAATTCTAACACCATCTTTCAACTAAATCAGGGCCTCTAGATATCATTTTATCATTTATTAATGGTTTTTGTGCAAAAATGTTTGTGTATTTGTTTTGTTCTTTGTATCTTGCGAAACATAAATCTATTATACTAAAAAACATTTGCCGTGAAACTCATTATTATATCGAATAGACTACCTATTAAGGCCGTTCGAAAGGGAGATGGAATAAGCTTCGTTGCAACAGAAGGAGGCCTAGCTACAGGTCTCTCCTCAATGGATTTGTCGATAGAGAAACATTGGATCGGTTGGCCGGGGATTTTCACCGACGACGAGGAAGAGAAACGTACCATTACTGAACATCTTAAGCAGTTCAATTATCACCCGGTATTTCTCTCGGAACGACAAATAGAGGAATATTATCACCAATATAGTAATAGTGTGCTCTGGCCAATGTGCCACTACTTCTTTTTGCATGTAAAGTACGAAGTTTCGGCCTGGAAAGCTTATAAAGAGGTGAATAACTTGTTTGCACAAACGGCCATATCGCTCATCAAAAAGGACGATTTGGTTTGGGTACACGATTATCACTTGATGCTGCTCCCTGAAATGATTAGAAAGGACAGCGAGGAGTGTAGCATCGGCTATTTCCACCATATCCCTTTCCCTTCGTTCGAGCTATTCCGTATCTTACCGGAACGAAAGGAGATTCTGAAAGGCTTGTTTGGAGCAGACTTGATCGGCTTCCACACATCGGACTATATGCGCCATTTTATGGATACGGCTACACAAGGGCTGAAGGCGAAGTTCTACATCGATGAAACGAAGTACGACAACCGAATGGTTCATGTGGACACCTTCCCTATGGGCATCAACTACGAAAGCTACCACGAGGGAGCGAAGAAGGAAATACCGAGAAAATGGGCAGAGGATTGGAAAAAGCGACTAGGTAACCGGAAGGTCATCCTGTCGGTCGACCGACTGGACTACAGCAAGGGTATTGTGCAGCGTCTGAAGGCATTCTACGATTTTCTGGAGGAACATCCTGAATTTCACGAGAAGGTTTCGCTCATAATGGTGGTGGTACCTTCACGCGATAGGGTGGATACGTATGCGGATTTGCTGAAAAATATCAATGAGGAAATCGGTCGAATAAACGGAGACTTCTCGAACTTAAATTGGGCACCAGTACAGTATTTCTATAACAACTTTACACTGGAACGACTGTTGACACTTTACAACATTTCGGATATTGCTTTGGTCACTCCTCTGCGCGACGGAATGAATTTGGTGGCAAAGGAGTTTGTTGCTGCGAAAGGAGGGCAACCAGCTGTACTTATACTAAGCGAAATGGCAGGAGCTGCGCAGGAACTCCGCGAAGCAATTATCATTAACCCGAATGACCCGGAGGAGATTAAGAGGTCTATTCTGGAAGCTCTCGATATGCCGGTAGAGGAACAGATAAGGCGAATACGAAAGATGCAAATCCGACTTTCGCTACAAACGGTGGAGAAATGGGCGGAAGACTTTATTGGTGAATTATTCGAAATTAGAGCCGAGAATAAGGCTCTGGCGGACAAACTGCTGGATGCGGTGAAGCTGGAAAAGCTAGTAAGTGATTATCAGCAAAGTACACGACGGCTGATTGTACTCGACTACGACGGCACACTGACCCCTTTTATAAATAATCCCGACGAAGCGGCTCCTTCGAAGGAGATCATCGAATTACTAAAAGACTTAGTGAGCGACCCTAAGAACCATATAACGATTTCGAGCGGCAGGGATCAGCAGACACTGACAAAGTGGTTCGGCGACTTGCCACTAACACTGGCCGGAGAACATGGCGCTTTTATCCGCGAGAATGGCATTTGGCGAAGTAACTTGATGGAAAAGGATTGGAATCCTCAAATTATCCACATCCTGACACGGATGGTAGAAAAAACACCGGGATCTTTCTTGGAGATGAAAAAGACGGCTTTGGTGTGGCACTATCGGAGGGTGGACTCGTGGACAGCAGCGCTACGCGAACAACAACTAATTAACTTACTACGTAACAAATGCGCACGCGAGGCATTGCAGATGGTTCGGGGAAATAAGATATTGGAAATCAAATCGATTGGCTGCGACAAGGGCTGGGTGGCAAAACGCTTGCAACAGGAGCGGATGCACGACTTTATCTTGGGTATCGGCGATGACACTACGGATGAGGATATGTTTCGGGCAATGCCTGATAGGGCATATACGTTGAAAGTAGGCGAGGTTTCTACTGCCGCGCGCTTTTATATAAAATCGCAAAGTGAGGTACTGCCCTTACTTCGGGCACTGCTTGAGAAAAAGGTGGATTGAACCTCATAACGGGTTATACTCTAAATAGAGGACATGTAAAAGGAGTTATTGCTTCTTGCTTTTTACACGTCCTCTTTTGGTATGATAAATTTTGAAGAAAGGCTTTTCAGCAGCTTAGCAATGTTTTGTTGCTTATTAATTTTTTTTACATGAATAATAAATTGTATCTCGCTATTTATTTGTAACTTGCACAAAAATAATTTTAAGCGATCTTCAACTTTTTTTATTAATTCCAATAGGCTACTAATACTGTTTTACTATGAAACTAATTATTATTTCAAATCGACTTCCTGTAAAAGCAGTAAGAAAAAATAACGTTATCACTTTCATTCCGAGCGAAGGTGGATTAACCACAGGGCTCTCCTCATTAAAGACCTCAATGGAAAAACATTGGATCGGCTGGCCGGGCATTTTCACAGACGATGAGGAGGAGAAAAAATCAGTTACCGAATACTTGAAAAAGTTCAACTATCATCCGGTATTTCTATCGAAAAAACAAATTGAGGAATATTACCATAAATACAGTAACAGCATAATCTGGCCACTCTGCCATTACTTCTTCTCACACATCAAATATGAAACTTCTTGTTGGGAGGTATATAAAGAGGTGAATTCTCTATTTGCACAGGTTGCTTTATTGGACATTGAGGATGACGATATTGTTTGGGTACAGGATTATCAACTGATGCTACTCCCGGGAATGCTAAGAGCCGGGAAAGCAAAAATCAGTATCGGCTATTTTCATCACATTCCTTTTCCATCGTACGAACTTTTCCGAATTCTACCCGAAAGAGCGGAAATTTTAAGCGGACTATTCGGAGCGGACTTAATCGGCTTTCATACGCCGGATTATATGCGTCACTTTATGAGCACTGCGGAAAGGGTTTTGAATGCAAAATTCAGCATCGATGAAACCTTATTTGAGAATCGAATGGTACATGTTGACTCTTTTCCTATGGGCATTAATTACGAAAAGTACAGTCACGAATCAACAAAAAAGACACCTCAAAAGTTGGCTCTGCAATGGAAAGAAAAATTAGGTAATCGAAAAATTATGCTGTCGATAGATCGCTTAGATTACAGCAAGGGTATTGTACATCGGTTGAAGGCTTTTTATCTGTTCCTTGAAGAACATCCGGAATATCATGAAAAAATATCATTGGTGATGATCGTAGTTCCTTCGCGAGATAAAGTGGCTTCGTATGCTGATTTAAAGAAGACTATTAATGAAATAATTGGAAGGATTAATGGAAAATACTCGAATTTGAATTGGACTCCGGTACATTACTTCTACCATAGCTTCTCATTTGAACACCTAATTGCACTCTATAAAATCTGTGATATCGCTTTAATTACACCACTAAGGGACGGCATGAATTTGGTGGCCAAGGAGTTTATTGCGGTAAAACGAGGAGAACCTGGAGTTTTAATTTTGAGTGAAATGGCAGGCTCTGCAGAAGAACTGAGAGAGGCTATTATGGTAAATCCAAACGATCTTGATGGGATAAAGAATGCGATTCTGGCTGCTTTAAAAATGCCTGTTGAGGAACAGCTGAAACGGATGATCAAGATGCAAAAAACGGTTTCTACACAAACAGTACAAAAATGGGCGGCCGATTTTATTGATGAATTGACTGAAATAAAAGAGGAAAATGAGGCATTAGCGGCTAAGTTGCTCAATTATACTAAAAAAACAGAGTTGGTACGCGACTACAACAAAAGTGAGAAACGACTTATTGTGCTCGATTACGATGGCACTTTATCTCCTTTTACCAGTAACCCTGAGGAGGCAATTCCTTCTGAGGAACTGATTGATGTTTTAAAAACGTTAATTCACGATCCTAAGAACAACATCACAATATCAAGTGGAAGAGATCAAAAAACATTAACTAAATGGTTCGGTAAATTAGATCTAAACCTTGCGGCTGAGCATGGCGCTTTTATGCGAGAGAACGGCGTTTGGGAGAACAATTCGGAAGAGAAAGAATGGAATCCTGAAATCATAAATATCATTACCCGAATTGTCGACAAAACACCGGGATCGTTTTTGGAAACAAAGAAGACGGCCCTAGTATGGCATTATCGAAATGTAGATTCATGGACTGCAAGTTTACGTGAACAACAACTCATCAACATGCTTCGAAGTAAATGTACACGAGAGGGTTTACAAGTTATGAAAGGAAACAAGATTGTAGAAATAAAAGCAATTGAATCGGATAAAGGTTGGGTAGTGACCCGCTTATTGGCACAAAATAGTTACGATTTTATGTGCGCCATTGGAGACGACATCACTGATGAGGATATGTTTAGAGCCTTACCTGAGGAAGCATACACTATAAAAGTCGGTGAAGTATCTAACGATGCACGCTTTTATGTAAAAGCACAAAAAGAGGTGCTTCCATTACTTAAAGCGTTGCTTAAAAAAGGCGAAGAAAACGAATGATTCGTTGAATAGACAATTGTTATGGACGAATAAAACGAGAGCGTGTATGCTCTTCTGCAAATAAGATAGCAATATCAACCAAGGCTAAGTGAGAGTAGGCTTGGGGGAAATTGCCTAACTGCCTTTTGGTGACAAAGTCAAGATCTTCACTCATCAGCCCTACATGATTGGTATACGAACAAAGTTGATCGAATATCTCCTTGGCTTCCTCTTCATGATGGGTTACATACAGCCCACGTACTAGCCAAAAGGTGCAAATAGTAAATGCAGAAGTTGGCGTTCCGAAATCGTCTTCATCCTTATAACGATACATTAAGCCATTATAGAAAAGGCTGTTTTTCACAGCGTCTACGGTTTTACAGTATCGCTCATCATCAGCGTCTATAAAGCCGTACATCTCCATCAAAAGTAAGGAGGAATCTAAATTCAAATTATCGTAAGCTTGCGAGAAGCTCTGAATTTCTTCTTTCCATCCATTTTGGAATACATCTTCTTTTATAAGATCCGCCTCAGCAGTCCATATCTCGGCAAAATAATCGCGATTGAGAAGCTTGGCTATTTTTACTCCTCGATCTAACGCAACCCAACACATCACTTTCGAAAATACAAAATGATGCTCTTTCTTTCTTATCTCCCAGATTCCTTTATCTGGATTTCGCCAACTTTTTGAGACATCCTGCATAATTATTTTCACAAAATCGAGCATCTCTTCTACTTCATCAAGCGAACCGGGAAAGTTTGTAAAATATTTATAAATAACATCCATCAAATACCCCAATGAGTCGTTCTGCTTTTGAAGGTAGGCCTCATTACCGATGCGCACAGGGCGAGACCCTTCAAAACCGGATAGATGAGAAAGCTCTTCTTCTACAAGCACCCGTTCCCCACGTATGCCATACATTATTTGCAATGTGTCGGTTTTCGACTTTAGAATATTTTTAATAAAAGTGATAAAGCGAAAAGCGGATTCGGAATGTTTTAATTTAAGAAGAGTGTTTATAGACATGGAAGCGTCGCGAATCCAACAAAAGCGATAATCCCAGTTTCGTCCTTCGCCAATGGCTTCGGGAATACTAGTAGTTAGGGCCGCTAACACTGCTCCGGTACGGTGATACGACATGAGCTTCAATATGAGCATACTACGGGTGATAGCCTCATTATATTCAGCATATTTGGGGGAACGGTTGTTCCAATTGAGCCAATAGACTTTCGTGCGTTCGTACTCTAGATATACCCGATCTAGATCTATTTCTATAAGTTTCTGATGGTACGAAAGTAGCAAAAAGCAATCTTTTTTTAAAGTAATTTCACGACTCTCAAGAATTGCGTTTAAATTTAAATTGGAATATAGATAAACAGTATCTTTAAGGTTTGCAGACGATCTGGTACGTATAAATTCATCGTTTATCTTTTCGTTAACAGTAGCCTCTGAGGCATAATTCATCGCCGGAACATACTCAATCTTTATTTTGGGTGTTCCTTTCCGGATACGAAGATAGCGATAAATTTCGGGAGGTGTATAGTAGCTGCTTGCACCTGTTTTATAACGTGGCATGAAATCAATTAAATCGAAAGCATCTTCTTTACCTACATATTTAGTACAAAGAACATTGGTATTGGTGAGATAACTCTGAGTTATTTTATACTCCGGATCTACTATTATATCAAAGTATCCTCCTTTTTCGGAGTCGAGCAGGCAGCCAAAAAGAGACGGAGAATCGAAATCCGGAAAACAAAGCCAATCAATTTTCCCTGTTTTCGAAATCAGTGCAGCTGAACGACAATTGCCTATTACTCCATAGTCTAAGTTCTTCATAGTTTTTTCCTTTTTTAGAATAGAATGTCCCGTATTTGTAAGTACAAAAAGGCATATCCATATTCTGCAAATATAGGATTTTAAATCGAGAGCACAAACTATTTAAGGGGTTTCTTTCTTCTGTTAACGCCCTTTCTTCGTCAAAAAGGAGTTCTTCAACCAAGCACGAACGGGCTCATCATACCACTTCAAGCAAGCATAGGCTATTACTATCGCAAAAAGGATTACAAGAAGAGCTACCGGAAAAGCTTTTTGTTGTGAAATAGCATGATCGGATACCCAAGCGGTATAAAGGTAGACCAATGGATAGTGGGTTATATAAAGAGGATAAGATATGTCGCCTAGAAATTTACAGATACGGGAGGAATACTTTCCTGTTACTTCTCCACTGGCTCCAAAGAATACAATTAGAGGAAAAAGGAAGATGATGCAGAGCGAGTCGTAAAGTCCATTGATCCAAAGATGTTCACTTCCTTCGAGCCTTGGAAAGAGCAAGATGGTTGCAAGGAATAAGCTACACCAAAAGAAGGCATGCTTTACATGAATGAGTTTACCTATACGGAAGAGCAACAATCCCGCAAAAAAGGGATATAACAAGCGGATAAAACCAATCTGTAATTGAATGGAATCGATTGACCAACCTCCTACAATATCCCCTCTGGGAGTGACAAGTGCAAGACGAATCAACAAGCAGCCTGCTAGAAAAACAAATATGGAAAGAAGGGTTTTTGAAAACTTACGAATAAAAAGAGCATAAAGAATGTTGGCAATATATTCAAAGAAAAGCGACCAAGCAGGACCGTTAAGGGGATGCATCTCACCCCATCCACGAATGTCCATAGAAGGTGGAACAGGCAATAGGGTGCAGCCAATGAGCATTATCAACAACATTTGCCAAATAGGAACATCTGCAATCATCGGAAAGAGATTGGAGGATTGTAGATAATAAAGCGCTGCACCAATTAAGCTACCCATAACTACCATCGGCTGAAGCCTTATAAGTCGGCGCTTGAAGAAATCTTTGAGAGACATTTTTCCCCAACGGTCATCGTAAGCGTAACCAATGACAAAGCCGGAAAGAAGAAAAAAGAAATCGACAGCCATATAGCCATGATTAACAAGCTGATTCACACCAATAGCATGGGCTTCACAAAGGTGGTAAGCAACTACTATAACGGCAGCTACACCACGTAAGCCATCGAGTATTTCATAGTGAGGCTTGGAATCGACATAAGAAGACGAGGATGAAAAAGAAGACGAAGTAAGGTTTGACGAAGCCATAAAATGAATGGGGGTTTTTAAAGTTTTTAGTTGGATTAAATTTACTGGTTCTCTATGGGCTGTACCCAAAAACCTATGCAAAAATAAGACTTTTAATTGAGAAAACAAAATACACCGATTGTTTTCTAGCCTATATTTTTGGAGAGAAACTAAAAAAGAGGTATCTTTGCGAAGTATTTTAATTTCTGTACGACTATGAATGATCAACCACTATGGTTTGCCGCACGTGTTCCCTACCCTTCTACAAAACGAGTAAAGGTACGCCTGGAGGAATTGGCAGTGGAGGCATTTATACCTTTTCACAGAACGAAAGTGGAACGAGACGGACAGAAAGTAAGCGTAGAACGACCTTTAGTACCGGGCCTCATCTTTTTGCATACTACACGGGAAGTGGCACTCGACTTGGTAAGTAGTTATGGCTTGCCTCTAAGCTTTATGTACGATGCGATGACACGCCGTTGGCTGGTAGTTCACGACAAGGCGATGCAAGACTTCATATTCCTCACCGATTTTAGTGAAGACGCGGTGGAAGTGCTCACAGAATCGCTCCGTCCCGGCGATCGGGTACGCGTAGCCAAAGGCCCGTTTGAAGGCATCGAAGGAGAGTTGATCCGCATAAAGGGGCACAAACGGGTAGTGGTCCGTTTAGAGGGACTCTTCTCACTGGCTACAACTTATATCCCGGGAGTTTTCTTAGAAAAAATAGAGGTTTAAAGGCATTCGCTTTTTTATCTCGCTTGCTCAATCACGGTACGCTGACCTTTTATCTTTTCTCCACGAAGGCGAGTAAGTACTTGTTTGAGCGATTTACGAGGGATAGCCACATAGGCATGATGATCACGGAGCTCTATTAACCCGATGTCACGTGAACTAAGTCCTCCTTTCTTACAAAGGAACCCAACGAGGTCGATACGTGAAATTTTATCTTTCCGTCCACGTCCAAAATAAAGGGCAACCAACACTGGGGCTACGGGCGCAGCTTTGGGTTGAACGGGTACCTCCCACTCTTCATAATCTTCCAACTTCAAGTATTCAGGTAGTTGTTCTTCATCTGCAGAAAGCCAATAAGCGGCTCCGGTGGCTGTCCATCGTGCTGTTCGTCCGTTGCGATGAGTAAAGCCGTCCTCTTGAGGGGGAAGATGATAATGGATAATGGCACCTACATCGGGGATATCAAGGCCACGAGCAGCAAGGTCGGTACAAATAAGCACATGACTACACCCTGCGCGAAAACGATACAGAGCACGTTCGCGAAGAGTTTGTTCGAGTCCGCCATGGAAAGATTCGCAAGCTACTCCGGCATCCTTTAAATATTGATAAATACGGTCGACGGCTTCGCGATGGTTAACAAAGACCATGGCCGGAGCTCCTTCGGGAAGTGTGGAAAGAAGCGATAGTAAACTATTAAGCTTATCGCGTGTAGGGGAAGTGACGTGATAGACTTTCAGGCGTTCCTGCAAAGAGAGTTCACGACTGCGGTAGTCGATTCGAATGGCAGGATTGCCACTTCCGGAACCAAGCGCAAGGAAACGTGGGATTTCTTCACTATCGGTAGCAGAGATGAGCCACTTTCGACGAAGAGAAGGTAACAACTCAATGAGGCGTTCCATCTGAGCACAAAAGCCGAGCTCCAGACTCTTATCGAACTCATCGATAATAAGAAGGGTAAGATCGGCAGTAGGGAGATAACCTTTTTCTATCAAGTCCAATACTCTGCCGGGTGTACCGATCAGAAGTGTTGGGTTTTGCGAAACGAGGGCCCGACGCTCATCGACCATGAGGTGACCTCCATAAGTGCAGACAGCAGGATAAGAAGTATCGAGACTCTTCCACACACGATTGGTTTGTAAAGCCAGTTCACGCGAAGGCGAAAGAATGAGCACACGTACGGAAGGTACAGCATGGATTTCTTCACCCGCAACGGCTTCAAGATGTTGCCAGAGAGGCAAGAGGAAGGCAAGGGTTTTGCCGCTTCCCGTGGGCGAGAGCAGCAGAAGGTCATCGCCCTGTTGCGCGGTGGCGAGGGTTTCTTCTTGCATTTCCGTAAGTGCGGTAATGCCGAGTTTGGGGAGGGTTTCTGCGAGATTCATCGGACAGGGAATTTTATTATTTATATAAGGTGTACGTTGATTGTTAAAAAACAACTTAACGTGCAGTGATATGGAAACAACCTTGTTTCCGTTCATGTTTTACATAACAAAGCGACTTGGTTTTCAAGTCGTGCAGCACTTCGCAAAGCACCATTTTAAGGGTGTCATCACGCACTGGTTGCAAGGGGCGACCATCGGGATCGGGTACTTGGTGGTAACGACTCCAAGAGAGGTCGAAAGTAGTACCGTGAATATGGGCCGACTGCTCTACGGCGTTAAGGTTATGTTTGCAAAGTTTACCAATATCTTCATGAGTACGCAATACTGAAGTAACTACCACTTGATAGGGATTGAGCCCCTTTTTTCCCAACGAATCGAGAAAACTAGTACCTACAAGGGTCAGCAATTTGGCTGCACGAGGTACCAGAAAGGGAATACTATGGGTAAGGTCGTCCAAACAATAAGCGTTGGTATCTTGCAACAATATCAGTCGGTCGGACATTTGCTCGGCTTGGGCACGATTTTGCAATTGTGGTATACCAATTCGTTCGGCACAAGGAAGTTGTATATCATTGCGATCGTCGAATTCTTGTTTATAACTTACCACGCCATGAATATTATGCGGAGTATTTAGCTTTAGCGACATGTCTTTCGGTTTTTCTTTACACGAAGAGAACACCAATAGGGCGATAAAAGGAAGGAGTAATCGTTTGCTCGGGCTCATAATTTAAATATTGTGGGACAAAGATAGACTTTTTTTATGACTTTTCGAAATAAATGCAAAGGGATTTGAAGGTTTTCGACGGTTTTTTTGTATTTTTGCAGCAGCTAAGGATTAGAAACGAATGATTGAAAAAATATTTGTGCTCGATGGAGTAGATCCCCTTACTTTCTACGGGGTGGGCAATGCGAATTTACGCCTGATAAAGGCCTTGTACCCAAAACTTCGCATCGTGGCACGCGATACTTTAATTAAGGTGCTAGGCGACGAAGAGGAACTGGTAGCTTTCGAGGAGCAACTCGAACAGTTACAACAAATGGCTGCCAGATACAATCAGCTCACTGAGGAGCAGATTCTGGAAGTGGTAAAAGGGCACGGCGTTGCAAAAGATCCTAATACGCAAGTTATTGTGTATTCTACTAGCGGCAAGCCTATTCAGGCACGCAGCGAAAATCAACAAAAAATGGTGACAGCATTTGCCGAAAGCGATTTAACGTTTGCAATAGGCCCTGCCGGATGCGGTAAAACGTATGTAAGCATTGCGCTGGCAGTAAGGGCCTTGAAAGAAAAGCAAATTAAACGCATCGTACTCTGCCGTCCGGCAGTAGAAGCCGGTGAAAAGCTGGGCTTCTTACCGGGAGACATGAAAGATAAAATCGATCCATATTTACAACCGCTTTACGATGCATTGCAAGATATGATTCCGGCTGCAAAGCTAAAGGAGTTGAACGAAACAAACATAATTCAGATTGCACCATTGGCATTTATGCGCGGACGTACGCTAAACGATGCGGTAGTAATTCTCGACGAGGCACAAAACACAACGGCTGCACAAATGAAAATGTTCTTAACACGTATGGGTATGAACACGAAGATGATTGTAACGGGCGACGTAACACAAATCGACTTGCCTCGCGAGGCACGCTCGGGGTTGTTGCATGCTATACAGATTCTTCACCATGTAAAAGGTATCGGCTTTGTGGAACTGGGACAAAAAGATATTGTACGCCATAAATTGGTACAACGAATTGTAGAGGCATACGGAAAAGCAACGGATCGCGAAAAGGCAGAAAAGACAGAAAAAGCGGCAACAGCAACTTCTGAAGCATTAACGGGGCACATCAAAAGTGCCCTATCGAATAATATAAGAGATAAAATAATAGAAATATAAACATTGATTTTTTTAGTATGAAAGCTTTAACACGTACCGATTTTAATTTTGAGGGACAAAAGAATGTGTACCATGGCAAAGTACGCGATGTGTACGATATTAACGATGATTTGCTAGTGATGGTAGCTACAGACCGCATCTCTGCATTCGACGTAATTTTACCGGAGGGAATTCCTTATAAAGGACAAGTACTCAACCAGATTGCAGCAAAGTTCTTAGATGCAACGGCCGACTTAGTACCCAACTGGAAAATAGCTACTCCCGATCCAATGGTAACGGTAGGACTAAAATGTGAAGGCTTCCGTGTGGAGATGATTATCCGCGGCTACTTAACAGGATCAGCTTGGCGTGAATACGAGGCAGGATGTCGCGACCTCTGTGGAGTTAAACTACCCAATGGCATGCGTGAAAATGAGCGTTTCCCTGAACCTATTATCACTCCTACTACAAAGGCTGACGAAGGCCATGATGAAAATATTTCTCGTGAGGAAATTTTGGCTCAAGGCATCGTGAGCAAAGAAGATTACAACCAAATGGAAGCTTATACCCGTGCTATCTTTGCACGTGGCACGAAAATGGCTGCTGAAATGGGGTTGATATTGGTAGATACAAAATATGAGTTCGGCAAGCGCGAAGGCAAAGTATATCTCATCGACGAAATTCATACTCCCGATTCTTCACGTTACTTCTATGCAGAGGGTTATGAGGAAAAATTTGCTAAAGGAGAAGCTCAAAAGCAACTTTCAAAAGAATTTGTACGTCAATGGTTGATGGAACACAACTTCATGGGCAAAGCCGGTCAACAGGTTCCGGAGATGACACCTGAATATGTTACATCGGTAAGCGACCGCTACATTGAACTATATGAGCGTATCGTAGGCGAGAAATTTGTAAAAGCGGAGGCCGGTGAATTGGCTGCACGCATTGAAAAGAACGTTACGGCTTTCTTAAAAAAATAAGAGAACTAGATAGATGTACGAGCAAGAGAAGATTAAACCGTACCGGACGGACGGGGAGAAGACGGAACAAGTGGAGCAGATGTTTGACAGCATCGCCCACTCGTACGATCGTCTGAACCATGTACTTTCGCTAGGTATCGACCGTGGATGGAGGCAGAAGGCGATTCGTCGACTACAGCCTTTCCATCCGCAAGAGATGCTGGATGTGGCCACTGGAACGGGCGACTTTGCCTTGCTAGCTGCACGCATGTTACTCCCGAAACGTTTGTTGGGCTGCGATCTCTCGGAAGGGATGATGCAGGTAGCACGGGAGAAGGTGAAACAGGCAAAATTGGAAAAGGTGATCGATTTTGCAAAGGAGGATTGTACGGCACTGACATTTGCCGAGAATTCATTCGATGCCATTACGGTAGCCTTTGGCATTCGTAACTTCGCAGACCTCGACAAGGGATTGACGGAGATGCATCGAGTGCTAAGACCAAACGGGAAATTGGTGATTCTAGAACTAACAGCACCGGAAGGTTTCCCTATGAAACAATTATTTAAAGTGTATGCACAAGTGGTAATCCCTACGGTGGGGAAACTATTGTCGAAAGATAGAAGTGCATACAACTATCTACCGAACACGATTCAGGTGTTCCCACAAGGGGAAGTGATGCGCGGCATTTTGCAAAAGGCAGGCTTTCGGACGGTGGAATTTGAACGACTGACGCTTGGAATCTGTACCTTATATTTAGCTACGAAATAAAACACGAATATGAAAGATATATATGGATTGATCGGTTACCCGCTGAAACATTCGTTTTCACGGAGCTTCTTTAACGAGAAGTTTGCAAACGAGGAAATTCATGCAGAGTATGTGAATTTTG
>Ga0302210_10000706_pt1 | contig 14837 bp, 11 predicted proteins | sample II_Fen_E3_2_FD_198793 | JGI IMG/M metagenome (GOLD analysis project Ga0302210, IMG submission 198793) | Peat permafrost microbial communities from Stordalen Mire near Abisko, Sweden - II_Fen_E3_2 | ecosystem: Environmental > Terrestrial > Soil > Wetlands > Permafrost | place: Sweden: Abisko... | reverse complement strand
CGCCATACCGATAAGCAAAGCATAAACAATCCATGCCCACCATGAACTCCACCAAGGATGTGAAACGACTATTTTTACTTTCTTCTCGTTGATTAGTTTTTCGTCACATTTGCGTACGCTGCATATTCGTAGCAGGTATTTGCCCGGAGTTACATTTTTATAGGTGGCAGTACCGACTACTGATATCTCGCTCCATCCATTGTCATATCCTTCCAATATGTAACGGTATGCTATATCTTCCTGGTAACGCAGGTTAATGGATTCAAAATTAACGGTAAAAGTATTTTGCTTATAGGCAAGAGTAATGTGCCCGTCTTCCACTCCCTGGTGAATAGAAAGCATTAATTTATCTTTTTTCGATTCACTTATTCCGTCGATTGTAAATCCGGTAATCCGTAAAGGGGCAGGGTAATCTATCAAATTGATCTCGGAAGGTGAAAACCGTACGGCTCCGGAGATACCACCAAAAATAAAATCGCCGGATTTCAACCGGATGGCTGCTGACTTGTTATACTCTTTTTCTACCCCTTTGAGATAGTTTAGTGATAACACGACAGAATCATTGATAACAGCCACTCCGTTACCAGTGCTTACCCACAGGCGTCCCTGCGAATCAGACTGGAGGCTGTATATGTCGTTCGAAGGCAATCCGTCGGACGTTTTGTAACTGCGTAATATCTTCCGTGTTTTGATGTTATAAAGATTCAGCCCACCTCCTTCTGTGCCTAACCACACAGTCCCGTTGGCATTGAATAGCATCGGTATGATATAAGCACTTATGTTGTTGTGTATCTGTTCCTGCGAAGAGGCGTATCGCTCTGCTTTGTGTTTATTCTTGTCAATGATGTAAAAGCCATCCACTGTAGCCGCGCCAATTCTGTAGTCGTCAATTACAGTGATTGAAAGCACAAGATTGACGGGATATCGCTGTTTCAGTTTCTCATTTCCATCAAGATTCATTAGTTCCCCGTCCAATGCTCCCACCCAATAATCACCGGAGTGATCTTTTTTTATAGAGAAGATATAATTGGACGTCAGGTTGCCCGACTGTTTGTTCAGCAGTTTCACCACTTTCCCGTTCTTGTCCAGAATAAGAATTCCCTCGCCATAAGTACCCAGCAACATATTACCGTTTTCGGAAGAACACAAGGTTACCCCCACATACTTGTTCAGGGTGTGAATCCATCTTCCCGACTTCAGGTATATGCTTACGCCCCGATCAGTAGCATACCAAATGTCGCCATTTATATTTTCGGCTATGGCGTTTACATTATCATTAGCCAATGAATTAACGTTGCCCTTCTCATGAGTTATGAGCCGTGAGGGAGAATCTGTAAGTGCAATAAGTGAAACTCCACCGGTGTAACTACCTGCCCATAGATTGCCTTGTCGGTCTTTGAGCATGGCGTATATTCCGTTACCATGGAGACTAAAGCCATTATTGTCTTCGGAGTTGATAAGCAGTTCTACTCTATTGTTACGAAGATCTACCGTGTAAATTCCACTACCATCTATACCTATTGCCATCGTATTAGCATTTAGTTTTAATATAGACCGTATCGGATTCGTAAAAATATCGATTTCGGAATGGATGTGCGATACCTTTTGCGTGGACATATCCATTACACGCAGCCCGTCATTGAATGTCCCGATCACCAGTTTTACTGTTTCCTTGTCATAGAATAAAGTTTGGATATTAGTGTCTTTAAATGAGTGGAGCATAGATACCTTCCGCCCATTTGTCAACACTCCAAGGCCTGAGCTTGTGCCAATAAACCACGTATTGCCTGCTTCGACCATATCATTCACTACAACACCTGTTATAGCTGGCTTTATACTTCCGGACTTGTCTTTGATATACAATCCTTTTGTAAGTCCGAATAGCTCTTTCCCATCGCTACTTCTGACGTATTTGTTGAGCATTATGTTCTCGTGAATGAAGTCTCCGAGTTTCAGTTCCAGATTGAAGCGGTCATAGATAGGGGAGTATTTATAAATGCGTCCAATATTGTCATATGCCCAAATATCTTCGTGCTTGTCCTGAAATAAGCGGATTGTTCTCCCAGCCATATCTCCAAAATAGAAATCTCCGGGAAGGGTATAATTCTTTATTGCATGGCCATTATAACGATCAACACCAGCTTTTGTACTTACCCATATAGCACCGTACTTATCTTCAATAATCGTAAATACTCTGTGATTGCTCAACCCATCGGAATGAGTCAAATATCTCACGTCTGTTATTGGAAATGCTGAAGCATATCCAATTGGGCTAATTAAAAATACCAGTAAGGCAATTATCTGTTGAATATTTCGGGGCATTGTTTACTACGTTTTTTCTACGATGCAATTGTTATTAAACATGAATTCTGAATAATAATATTGAAAATAATACAGAGTTAAATGAAAGTGCTTGTATTCGTTATTTAACGCAAGTTAGTTATAAGAAAAAGGTAAAAAAATAAGAAAAATAAGAGATTATTATATTTATTGTACCGAATTCACTATGGTACCCGACAACAAAATTACCAAAATATTTCGAATTTATCGGTTATTGGGTTTTATAATATTTTAACTAATGATTCAAATATGTCATCAACCTTTCTTTTATTCTATTTAAAGGCGAATTCAGCATGATAATTTGAAAGATATTTTAAAGTACCGCCCCGTACTCCTCTTTTTACAACAGCTCAAAATAATCCAATAGAATTTGTGCCTTTGACCATAGCTACAACAGCTCCTTTACGGCCTTTGGCAGCTTTATTGGTTATAATGGTGTAAAGCTCTCCATTTGACAAACTCGTTTCTCCTATACTTAGAAAACCACCTATGTTTTGTTTATACAGTAATTAATTCTCTGCATGACTCTTTTGATCCCACACGTGATAATCACTCAGATAATCTTTGTATTGTTCCTGCAATTGCTTGCCATCAAGCCCGTAATGGTTGGCTAAACTTTGACTACTTATCGCATGAGTATCCAGGTAATTCTTTAAAAAAAGACGCAAATTCCTTCATAAATCGCGTTCCTTTGGCAATCAAGTCCCAATCTCTACTTACTACCTCTTGAGTTGTTGCATTTAGCCAACGAAGACGCTTGACAATTAAATCAAACACCTTACCCCGAAGTGGAAAATTGTGTATCGTTTGTTCTGGATAAAACCCGTGGCAACGCATAGGTTTATTTATATATTCGGTTGGAATATCTGATTTCTCTACTAATAAAACTTCATAGGCAACCTTAATGTCTCGAGCTGACTTTATCTCAAAATAATCAAGAAGTCCTGAGGGGAGGATAAGGCTCAGTAATTGATGCTCTACGCTGCTTAATTTTGTTTCTCTTTCCATAAAACAAAATTATTCTTTTATTTTCTAAAACGTAACTTTTCCGATTGAACCTGTATTTGCTGCAGAGTTTGCTCCTGCGAACAAAAATAAAGCCCTCTTAATCTAATGATTAAGAGGGCTTTCCGTACCCAGAGCCGGGATCGAACCGGCATGGAAGTGAATCCACTGGTGTTTGAGACCAGCGCGTCTACCAATTCCGCCATCTGGGCAATTGCAGTGCAAAAGTAAGATAATTTTTGTAATTGCCAAACAGTAAACCTGTTTAAATTTACAATTTACAAGATCCAAATTACAAATTGCAAGCTGTAAAGCAGTTGACTGGGTATTGACTTTGAAATATTTCTTGAAAAAGGTCGTACCCACAGCTTTTTACTATTCGGATTTACGTTTAGCCACGTAATCATTGCGTTTTCCGGCAAAGATATCGTACTTACAATACCAACAATCGAGTGCTCCATTTAGTAAACGAATGCGTTCGGTAGGTTTAAATCCTATTTTATCAAGGCATTCTTCGTGGGAACTGATCACCCAAGCGGAACTTCCTGCAAATTTATGCTTGATGGTGGTGCCCAGTGCAGCGTACAATCCGTAAATGTCGTCGGAAGTGATCCGTTCACCATACGGAGGATTGGTCACAATCATGCAGTTTTCGGCAGGTGCTTCCAGTTTCTGTACGGGCATGACCTGTAATTCGATATATTTACTCAGGCCAGTACTCTTCACGTTCTGTTCTGCTATTTTAATGGCATGGGGGGAGTTGTCCGACCCGTAGATTTTAAAATCGAACGGACGCTCATAGGCATCGTCGTTGTATAGAGTATCAAAAAGTTCTTCATCGAAGTCATTCCACTTTTCGAAAGCAAATGAGGAGCGGTAGATGCCGGGTGGTATGTTCAGGGCTATCAACGCAGCTTCAATAAGCAGTGTCCCTGAACCACACATGGGATCCACAAAGTTGGATTGTCCATTCCAACCAGCCAGTAGGAGCATTCCTGCTGCCAAAGCTTCATTTAGCGGTGCTTCGGTCTGTGCAACACGGTAGCCGCGTTTGTGAAGCGATTCACCGGAACTGTCGATGGACAAGGTGCAGTGGTGTTCGGCAATGTGAATGTTGATCATGAGTTGGGCTCCATCCAATCGTACGGAAGGTCGTCGTTCGAAACGCTCGGTAAACCAGTCGGCAATTGCATCCTTTACGCGATATGCTACGAACTTGGAATGACGGAAAACCTCTGAAAAGACAGTGGAGTCAATAACAAATGTGCTATCTACCGACATGTAATCACTCCAGTTGATATTTTTAACCGCTTCGTATACTTCATCCGGATTAGTAGCATCAAATGACAGGATGGGTTTCAGGATGCGTGAAGCCGTCCGGCAACACAAATTTGCTTTATACATTAAGGCTTTATCGCCTGTAAAACTAACCGCTCTCCGTTGGATTTGTACATTGTTGGCACCGATATTTACTAATTCAGTGGCCAGTACTTCTTCCAATCCCCGGAAGGTTTTTGCTAACATTTCAAATTCCATATATTCTTTTTATCTATTGTCGTATGTCTAAAGTCTAATGTCAAGAGTCTAAGTGATACAATTGTATTGACTATTTTATTTGATTGGTTTCTTGTTCTGAGCCAGTTTAGCTCCTGATGGTACATCTGTATCGACCCACATGTTGCCCCCGATGACTGCATTATCACCAACGTTGATCCGGCCTAAAATACTGGTGTTGGAATAAATGATGACATTATTCCCGATACACGGATGCCGGGGAATGCCTTTAATCGGATTTCCAGATTCGTCAGAGGGAAAACTCTTGGCACCAAGGGTTACGCCCTGATACATTTTGACATTATTCCCAATAATGGCTGTTTCGCCTATCACCACTCCCGTTCCGTGGTCTATGGTAAAATACTCGCCAATGGTTGCACCGGGGTGAATGTCTATGCCTGTTTCGGAATGTGCCATTTCAGTAATAATGCGAGGTATTAAAGGTACGCCCAGTTCCAACAAGGCATGCGCAATCCTGTAATTACTGATTGCCCGTATACTGGGATAGCAGAAAATCACCTCTCCAAAGCTCTTGGCGGCAGGATCTCCGTTATATGCAGCAATTACATCGGTGTGTAGTTTTTCGCGAATATCGGGCAGTTGAATGATAAATTCAATAGCCTTTTTGTTGCCCACTTCTTCGATGTTTTCTGTCTTGACTGTTTCTGATTGATTGTTGAAGCAGATTCCTGCTTTTATCTGTTGGGAGAGTAATAATTGTAAACGATCAATATTCACTCCTATGTGATTCATTATGGTATGAGAGTTTACAGCTGAATCACCAAAATAACCGGGAAATAAAATTGAACGGGCTAATTGGACAATTTCCTGTAATACATCAATAGAAGGCATTGTGTCATTATTTCCTTTTTCATGACATACATCTTTGAAACCCTCTAATTGGGAAAGTTTTTTTATAGTTTCTAATAAATCCTTCTGCATTATATTGAAAGTATTGATATTTTATGTGAAGCCCGGGTTTGCATCCTGAATTTGAAATTCAGAACATGGAAATGCTATCTTACAGGCCTAGCCTTTTAGAGTCTTTAATCCTGTCAATGCGTTTTGAAAACGTTGATTGCCAATTCCACTTACAATAACGTAAGGTTTTCCGGTTTGTTCAATCTCTTTTTTATACCAGTTGAAAAAAAAATCCCGATCTTCACCATGTTCACGAACCGGATCAGGTTCCCATGGCAGGTCGGGCAGACAAAGTAAATATAAATCAAAAAAGCCTGCATGTAATTGTTCTGTCACAAAGTCGGGTACCTGCCCGAAACGAAAGGAAAACCATACTTTAGTAATGATAAGTTCAGTATCAAAAAAAATGTATTGATCCTTTGATTCCTGGTTTTCAATTTCTTCTTCCTGTTCTATTTGTTTCCTCGCAATGGTGCAAATGTCCTCGTAGGTATATGGGTTTGATAATTTTTCAACATATTCACGCGCATATTCCGGTATCCAGGGTGCCTCGAAATAATCAGCCAACTGTTTTGCCAACATAGTTTTTCCTGTCGATTCAGGTCCAAGAATAGCAATCTTCAACATTTTTGTAAATTTGGAAACAGTATGGGTGTAAAAAAAAGTATGTAACAGGCCAAATGTCAAAGGACTCTACATTTACATGAATCCACAGTTTAACGGATCAAGAAAATATAATTACCTTTGGCAAAAAAAATATGCGCAAATTTACGACAATTATTCTGCTTTGGAGTACTTTTTCATTATTTAGTATGCAATTGTCAGCACAAAATGCAGATATAGACCTGTTAAGAGATTTAAATGGTACTCCATCTTCAACTCTTCGTCATTATTCTACATTTATTTCCAATACCACCCAATACGTTGTGATAGGCGTGCCGCTTGTTATGGGCACCATGGCACTGATCGGGAAAAATGATGATTTATTAAAAAATACACTTTATGTAGGGGTTAGCATTGGCGTCTCTGCAGGCATAGCGTATACGTTGAAATATGCTGTAAACAGAAAGAGACCTTATATTACCTATCCAACCTTGAATGTGGATCCTGCACTCTACGAATCCTCCTCGTCATTCCCGTCCAGCCATACGTCGGTGGCATTTGCTACTGCCACTGCGTTAAGCTTGAAATACCCGAAATGGTATGTGATTGCCCCAACTTATTTTTGGGCCTGCTCAGTGGGCTATTCACGCCTGAACCTGGGTGTTCATTATCCCTCGGATGTTCTTGCAGGTGCCCTGATTGGCAGCGGAAGTGCCTACGTCACCTGTCTGGTGAATAACTGGTTCTGGAAGAAAAACCAGAATAAAAAATTAATTGGGTTGCAGGCTTATAAGTAAATTGCAGCACTTTTTCAAAATACGAATCCACTGAATTCCTTCTTTTATTTATTTTCTGTTTAAAGGGGGTTGATTGAGGGCAAAGAGAGGGCAAAGAGAGGGTAAAGAGAGGGCAAGTTGAGGGTAAGAAGGGGTAAGAAGGGGTAAACCTCATTTAACACTCAACTTGCCCTCTCTTTGCCCTGTCTTTAATGTCTTTGATCAGTGAATGAATGGAGTTTAAATGAAGTATATTCATACGTAAGATGAATAGCCTAAAATAAAACTAAATCAGGAATGGTTGGGATTCTGATTGACCAGAGACCAAATTTCACCCCAAGTTCTTCAGCCAAATGAGATATAAAGAATGTCAAAAATATATTGTTTCTATTTATAAAATTAAATATACTTTTTCACAAACTAAAAAGTGCCCTTTTTTATAAATACTTACCAACTCAAATTCTTCTTTTTCTTCAATTTTAAATTCTTCTTCCTTTTCTTCCTGACAACCAGTTTTTAACCGGCTTGATTCATATTTTTTAGGACCTAAAATCATGAGATTATATTATCATGTGTTTGTTTAAACCCCTATTTTACAACAGAATAAAGTACCGATAATTTTTACGCATTATTCATGTTCTGTTCACACTCAACATCACTCTTTACATTGCCTACCGGGTACTTGAAAAATTATCGTGGCATCCATACTTATTAAACTTTGAGTACTGTTTTGTTTTATCTAATTAACTAAAATAGCCTCAAAATATTATGGCATTATTGATAAAAAGCAAATAAAATCAACACTTTGTGCTTCCTTTTTTTATTTCAAATTTTATTTAGATGCGCCGGGTCAGATAGTCAGACATAATATCTAGCTTTTTCATAAAACAGGAAATATTTAACTATTGTTTATGATTATTTAGATATGGTTCAATCTGCTGATTTCCACTATGTAAAGATATTTAAAATTTAAAGATTTTGATTTTTTATCACCTAACCAAACTAATATTTCAGTTCTAGTTTAAACCTTTTTGATTAAATCGTTGTTAGGAATATGTATAAAGATAACTTTTATTAAACAATGGGATTGATATTAGTCCTTTTTGTCATAGTTATTAATTTATATACGTATTGATTTGCATATATTGTATAATTTATATATTGTTGTTAGAGAGTAAATTTTAATTCATATAATTAGACTGCTATTTGTCAATTTCCCGCAATAGAACTGATCGATAACGAATAATTATCTCCGACAAGAATCAAATAATTCTTAGTATTACTAGACGTAAAGCATTATTGAGCGATCGAATTAAAGAAATAATAGTAGCTGGTAGGGCTGTTTTAGTCTTGTAGATATTTATTCGTGGATTTAAACAAGCAACCATAATATAACGCGGGAATTATTTTCAAAGAAGATAGAAAATAATTAAACCCGAATGCGGTTTCTAAAATCAAGACTATGCAGTTTTTGGTTGAAATCACTAAAGAGTCCGAAGTATATCTTTATGAGTTGTTGAAACTTTGAAAATATCAACAAACAAGGGACTAAATTTAAAAGAATAGATGACCCGATTCAGATTGACAGGAAATACAGTCAGTCTGATTTCCATAATGGTTTGGATTTGAACTGAAATAATGAAGTGTTTATCTTTCTTGTTTCTTGAAAGAATTAATATAACATTTCAACCCAACTGATTTTTTTTCTTCGTTGCTCCTTCATGGGACTGACGAACATTGTTATGCAAAGGCTGAGGAGATTTCAAAGTATTAAAAAGAATGTGATTTTGAAAGTTTCTCTTGATTTAGTTGTATTTATCAGTCCCGATAATTAACACCCTTGATTCAAACTAAACACTTAACATCCATAACAAAAACTATTTTCATCCGGATAAAATTGAGCATTATGAATTACAAAACTAATTTTTTTTATGGGTTATTATTTTTGATACTGCTATTGAGCTCTTGTACCTCTGTAAAAGATATTGCTTACTTTCAGAAACATGACAGTAAAATAAATTCTGTCGAACATCAACCAAATTCAACAAATCCACTTAGAAGTACAGACCTAAGTACTATTTCCAAGACTTCTGGTATTTACAATGTGGAGAAAAATTCAGCAGGTTTATATGATGCGCGAGTAAAGCCGAAGGATATACTCAGCATCACTGTGGTGAGTTCTGAGCCCGAAGCTTCGAGGATCTACAATCTCGTTGTTCCGCAGATTTCTGAAAATTCAAATTCATCCAGCATTGTTTCACAACCTGCATTGCAGACTTATCTTGTAGATAATGATGGGAATATTGACTTTCCGGTTTTTGGAAGAATTAAAGTTGCAGGATTTACACGAAAAGATCTGGAATCATTTTTACAAAAAAAACTGTCTGCAGCATTTAGCAAAGAATCACCCATTATTTCCATTCGGTTTCTAAACTATTCGGTGAATGTCTTAGGGGAAGTACTAAGACCCGGTAAATTTGAAACAACTAATGACAGACTAACAATATTTGAGGGTTTAGCTTTGGCGGGTGATCTAACTATTTATGGACGACGTGATAATGTAAAAGTGCTGCGAGAAAATGCAGATGGTACAAAAGAATACATTACTCTGAATTTGAGTGATAAAAATGTCATTTATTCACCAGCTTATTATCTCGAACAAAATGATGTGGTGTATGTAGAACCTAATAAATCAAGATCAAAATCTTCTAATTATGGAGCTGCTGAATCATTTGGGATTTCGTCACTGTCTGTGCTGTTATCAGTAACCAGTTTGATTTTTACTGTTTTTAGTGTGAAATTTTAATAGATACTAATTTCTTTTTGCTAAGCTAATTATTTCTGATTTAAAAATGTAATTTATTATGAATAAATACCTCACCTCAGAAGAAGAATTTGAAAAACCGATTGATTTTCTAGGAATTTTCTTTGATTATTTTTCTTATTGGAAATGGTTCGTTGCCACTATATCCATAATCTTAACTATAACATTGGTGAAACTGGAATTTACTTTGCCAAATTATGAAGTGAAAACTTCAATTTTACTAAAGGATGATCAAAAGGGAGGTGGAGGATCCGAGATGAATGCTTTCAAAGAAATGGGACTTTTTACTCAAAAAAACAATGTGGATAACGAACTTGAGGTGCTAAATAAGTCAATTCTAGTGGATCAGGTTGTACGTGATCTAGGTATTTATGCTAGCTATACAAAAATTAAAACGTTTCCGATCGCCAGTAATCTAGGAACCGATCCAAGATATAGTAAATTCGGAACGTATAACGATAAAATACTTTATGGATCAGAATGTCCTATCCTTGTGCGTTTGCCTGATGAATTTCTGAATAAGATGAATGAAACAATAGAATTTCAGATTTTAATTCATCCTTACGGAGTGTATGAATTCTGCGGATTTTATAAAAATAAAGAATATAATATAAAAGCATCCATATCAGATAAATATGTGATAATGCCGTTTGGAAAATTAAATATATCGAGAGGTGATTTCAGACCAGGTGAAGATATGATCATGAGAGTTGTTTTAGAAAATCCGATGAATAAAGCTAATCAACTTTTAGGTCAGATGAAAATGGAGTTGACATCAAAAATTACTTCAGTGGTGAAAATATCATTTAAAACCTCTAATATACAACTTGGTAAGGATTTCTTGAAAAAACTGATAGAAATATATAACCAGAATGATTTGAACAATCAAGTCGCAATGGCCAATAAAACCGCAAAGTTTATTGATGAAAGGCTTATGTCACTTACCAATGAACTTGGTGACGTAGAATCAAAAGTAGAAAATTATAAACAGAATCAGGGGTTGACAGATATTAAATCGGAATCCGAACTGTTTATTCAACGAACCGGTGATTTTGCACAAAAACGACTCGAATTGGAGACTCAATTGTCTATCGTGTCTAATTTAGATGACTACATGCATAAGAAGGAAAACAGATATCAACTTCTTCCTTCTAGTACAGGCATTCAAAGTGCTGGGTTGGGTGAATTGATAAACAATTACAATAATTTAATATTAGTCCGCAATCGACTTTCACGTATAGCTTCAAGTAGTAATCAGGCGATGATTGATTTAACAAGTCAAATTGAATCTATGTTTAGCGCTTTACAAGCGAGTGTTCGAAATGAGAAAAATAATTTACAAATTGCCCAAAAAGACCTTTTATCTAAAAATACAGAAAATGCTGCACATATTAGGGCTATACCTCGGCAGGAGCGAGAATATACTGAAATAAAACGGCAGCAGGGCGTAAAGGAAGGATTGTTTTTGTTTTTGCTTCAGAAGAAAGAAGAAAAATATCTGAATATGTCTATGATTGAACCTGTTGCAAAGATGATTGATACTGTAAATAGTAGTGGTAGTCCTGTTTCACCAAGAAAATCGATGACTTTACTAATTGCATTAGTCATTGGTTTAGTTATTCCAATTATTGGAATTAAAGTACGAAATATATTCCGTTATAAGATTGGAAATAAAGAAGAATTGGAGGCATTATCGATTGTGCCGGTATTGGGTGAAATCCCAAAGATAACACAAACTGAGAAAGTACTCATTAAAGAAAATAACACCGATAGTTTCACGGAATTAGTTAGACTGTTTCGAACGAATTTGTTATTTGTATTGGAGAGTCCCGACAAAAAAGTTATCAATATAGTCTCGAGTTTAAGTGGTGAAGGGAAAACATTTGTTACTATTAACCTTGCTATGAGTCTTGCACTCCTAGACAAAAAAGTACTGATAATAGGGTTGGATTTGAGAAAACCAAAATTGGCTGAATATCTCAATATAGATAATGATTCTGGTATAACCCTTTACCTGAGCGGGCATCTCAATAAAGATCAACTAGTCCGACCTTCAGGTCTACAACCTAATTTATCGGTTATTACAGCTGGTCCCATACCCCCTAACCCGAATGAATTACTGGCAAAGCCTGCATTAGATGAGCTTATAACTGAAATTCGTGATCAATTTGACTATATTGTTATTGATACTGCTCCAATGGGTGTTGTGTCCGACAGTTTTACCCTAAATCGTTTGGCTGATGTGAATCTTTATGTAGTGAGAGCTGACTTCACTCCAAAGAGAAACATTGAAGAAGCAACAAATCTTCATATTAACAAGAAATTAAAAAACATGTATTTTATTTTGAATGCTAGTGATCTAAAAAAAAACACCTATCGATATGGGTATGGGAAGCTACGCAAAACCGAATATGGATATGGAAATGAATAGTAAAAGACTTGTTCAAATCCTAATTCTATATTCGTTAAATACTACCCGTTCAACGTATAGCTATAAATACCAACTTCTTTATTCAAGAATGACTGTGTTTGTCTAAGCTTACGTTGAAGTCCTGAAAAATCAGGTGAATGATGTTAAATATGACATTTGGAAAGTCTTTATTTCAGGATCAAGTAATGAGTTAAAATAGGGAAATAATAACTTAGAAACAAGTAGGTGCGACTTGGAAGATATATGTAATTGAGACGAAATACTATCTGAATGTTCCAAATAAAGTTGAGTGCGACTTGTCAGTAAACTTTCGCATTACCGTGTTATATTCGACCTAAATAATTCAATATGGATAAAAAATTCGTATTAATAATGAAGGAAAAGTTAAAATACTTGTCATCTATGGACCAATAGTGTACATACACCATATTACTTACGCAAATTACTTGTAGGACGAGTTGAAAATAAACGATGTTGAGGGTTTAATAATTAATTAGAATGATTTAATGTTGTATTATCTGAATTATTTTATATATCTGCCACCGCTATGCGGATTAATAATTCGTGCTTAAACTCTTTTCGGCACAACTTTCGTCGTTATGAGGCTCTAATAAGATTGTAGTACCGACGTTAGGTAGAATCATTATAAAAGAGAAAGCCATAAGCCGTATAGCAGCGACAGATTCATAAATAATAAAAAGTGATGTTATATAGTTTCACATATTTGAATAGTTATGTGCAATTGTTCAGAAAAAAATAAACACCTTATAGGAGACTATATACGTTAGAGTAGAGTCAGAAATTATAATATGTAAGTGTGAAATTCTATTTTAACAGTAATATAATAAAAACACGTTGAAACATTGCGAGACTATAACTCTAACTAAACATGCGAATTAACATAACACGATTTATAAATGAACTTTCATAATCTTAATACTATTATTGTAGCGTTGAAAGACGGAATAAGAGGAATGAAAATGAATTACTTTTCAGGGCGTAGGGATCGTTATGGCTATATTGATCCAACAGCAATAGTATTTATGCCTGGTCAAGGTGACAAACAAAATGTGTTTCTTTTTAAAAATACAGTTGTTCATGAAAATCATAAATTTATCACTTTTAAAGGTCGTTTTTTTATGAAAGATAATTCAATAGCTGCTGCTGGTTTGACTGTTATTACATTTAATCATGGTTTTTATAATGTTGGTGATTATCCTGGAGGACAAGGCTGGTCTGAGTTACAAATTTCTGATGTTATAATTGAAGAGGATGTTTGGTTGGGTGCAAATGTTACGTTATGTCCAGGAACACATATCCAAAGAGGGAGTGTTGTTGCAACGGGCTCTATATGTATCAAAACAAAAAAATATCCACCCTATAGCATTATTGGAGGTAATCCAGCAAAATTCATTAAATTTAAATTTACATTGGAGCAGCAAATTGAACATGAGAAAATTCGGTTTCCAGAGAATCATAGAATTTCCATTAATGAATTGACGGATAATTATATTCGTTTTAGTGCAAAATAATGACCAAATCAATAAGTTCTTCAAATAAAATCATAAAAAACACAGGATTTCTATATGGACGTATGGCTATTACGGTGTTTATTTCGCTTTATACCACACGTTTAATTTTAAATTCACTTGGAGTTTCTGACTTTGGAGTCTTTGGTATTGTTGGTGGTGCAATTGGAATGTTGTCGTTTTTGGATGGAGCAATGGCTGCTGCTACACAGCGGTTTATGTCGTTTGTTGAAGGAGAGGGTGATGAATTAAAAAAACATAAAGTTTTCAATGTAAGTATCGTTTTACATATAGGAATCGCGGTAATTGTGCTATGTATGCTTGAGTTGGCTTCTTTAGCTTTTTTTTGTGGAATTTTGAATATAGCACCAGATCGGATTTACGCGGCTAAAGCTATTTATCATTTTATGGTTCTTAGTGCAGTTTTTACAATCATTACGGTGCCATTTGATGCTGCCATAAATTCGCATGAAGATATGCTTTTTTATGGTATTACAGGAGTTCTTGAATCTATATTAAAACTTTGCCTAGCAATTTGGATAACATATACATCATATGATAAGCTAATAGTATATGGACTATTTATAGCTGTTATTACTGTCATTACCTTGGTAATAAAACAAATTTATTGTTCTATAAAATATAAAGAGTGTAAGGTACAACCAAAACAGTATTTTGATTATCCACTTTTTAAGGAAATGACTCATTATGCAAGTTGGAACTTCATGGGTAGCATGGGTACTGTTGTTGGTAATTATGGATCAGGTCTGGTTGTAAATCATTTTTTTGGTACTGCTGTTAATGCTGCACAAAGTGTTACTGGGCAATTAAATGGACAATTATTGTCATTTTCA
>Ga0302210_10000705_pt1 | contig 14849 bp, 12 predicted proteins | sample II_Fen_E3_2_FD_198793 | JGI IMG/M metagenome (GOLD analysis project Ga0302210, IMG submission 198793) | Peat permafrost microbial communities from Stordalen Mire near Abisko, Sweden - II_Fen_E3_2 | ecosystem: Environmental > Terrestrial > Soil > Wetlands > Permafrost | place: Sweden: Abisko... | reverse complement strand
ATCTTTTTTCTGATATGCCATGTCATCTTTGACAAAATAGGCATTCAGATCTGATGCCCCTGTCTTTTTATCATTGACATCCAGATTGCCATCCCAGCTGCTTGTTTTCATAGACTGGGAAATGTAATAAAGTCCAGCTGCCGCATCTTTTGGCAGTTCTGCTCCATTCAAAGTAAAAATATCGCCATGCTGATAAAGGATATTATTATTCAGTTTTCTTTCCGCTATCATTTTCTGCACTTCCTGTTTTGAAATGACCGAAAGGGAAAACAATGTATGGGAATAAGCACGTATTCCAAAGTACCAGACCCCAAAGACAAAAAGGACCGTCATAATAATAACAATGATATAGTGAATGTATTTTCTCCAGTCAAAGCACATAAAGTATAACTCCGTTCGCGTACCGGTCCACGTCGATTTATTTTATAGTGTTTACCCCTAAAATAGCAAGTTGTTTATAGAAAATTAAGATTTTACGCTTTCCAGCATGATCTTTAATATTCATCTGTTTCATCCAGATATTCCTGATACTCATAATCCGAAGCAAATAACATGTAATTTCCATTCACCAATCCCATGTAACCGCTTCCAATTGTATATCCTTTCATATCCATACCGCCTTTCTGTTTTGCATCCATATTTCGGATACGAACAGATTAGCAGAACATATGTACTATAATCCGGACAGATGAATTTTATTCCTTTATTCTTAATCAGAGCTGAATTTATATCTGAATTATAAATTCTTTCCAAAATCATTAACCTGTTATTTTAACTCAATGCTGCAGCATACCCTGATAGATTGGGAGGATACTTTCATATGTTTTAGTCCCTAGTTCCTTGCCCATCCTTCTCATAAGGCGGTTTTTCAGATCACTCTCTGATACCGATTTTAAAAAATTCCGATAAATCACAATATACTCAGAAGGCTTCAAATTCAGAATTTTGACTGCCTGCCGCACTTTCTTTTTAACAGAATCAGGTATATTGTCGACACCTTCTTTCTGCAGCATTCCCTGGCCTTGTATCCCAACCGGTATCCCGCCTGCATTTTTCTGATCTGAATTTTTCTGGTCTGTGGTTCTATTTTCCGTCTGTATTGCTTCCTGCTGTATTATTTCGGGCTGCACTATTTCCGGCTGCATTACTTCTGAGCGTTTTTCTTCCTGCCGTTTTTCTTCCTGCCGTTTTTCTTCCGTGCGTTTTTCTTCCTGACGTATTATTTCCGGGCGTTTTCCTTCCTGATGTTTTCCTTCTGACTGAATTTTTTCCAGATGGTCTTCCACCTGTTTTTTCTCCGGCTGTTTTGCTGCACGTATCGGTTTCTGCCTGTTTTTTCTATTTTCAGGAGTTTTAGGCTGAAAATCAGAGTTCTTTTCTTTTTCAACAGTTCCCTGAAGCCTGCAGGTAAAGTTTTTCCCGAAATATTGCTGGTCGTTCCAAAAATCAACCAGACTAATAAATCCCTTATCTCCACTGACTATAATAAAATCGGTATCTGACTGGCTTCCTGCCATCATTCCGCAAATGGTTGCAAGCTGAAAATCCAGATAATTTTTGCCTATTTTCTGGCATTTAAAATAGGTGATCTTCACACTGCTCACAGTCAGTATAGACATGGTATCAATTGTCAGACTCTGTGCCGTATTGCTGTAGAGAAGGCACAGAGTGTCACTTTCACTGAGCTGCTCTATTCCCTTCAGTCCGCCTTCATGTACATTTTCATAATCCACAAAATAAATTGCCATTGTTTCTCCCTCATTTACTCTCTCGCCTGCACAGGCAGGGCTCTCTTTTTACTATCCCTCTTTACTTTTTCCTTCATCAATCCGGTACCGTCAGACATTACTCTGTTTTTCCTGCAATAGAAATTTCTCCATATCCTGCAGGGTGCTTTCTATCAGTTTCAAAAGATTTTCCTCATCCTTCTCTGCTATACCGCACTTCTGATACTTCAGAAGAAAGAAGGGTGTTCCCTTTGTCATGACCGCCATTTTCTTGCCATACTTATTCAGAAGTTCCGGTATTCCCTGTACTCTGACACGGGCATCCGGGCGCATATAAAAACGCAGCTCTCCGTTTTTTCCCCTCACCTCTGTGATATATAGCCTGTGTGCCCTGATCCGGAATAGTGAAATTCGAAGAAGATTATCAACTGATCCGGGTATTTCACCAAAACGATCCATCAGTTCTTCTTTCATGTCTTCATATTCATCGGTGTTTTCGATACTGGCGATCCGCTTATAAATATCCAGTTTCTGATATTCATTCACAATATAAGACGGTGGAATATAGGCGTCAGCATCAATATCCACAGTTGTTGTAAAGTCTTCTTCCGTCATCTCCCCCTTCAGGGATTTCACAGCTTCATTTAACATTTTACAGTATAGATCATACCCGACAGCAGCCATATGTCCATGCTGTTCCTGCCCCAGAATATTCCCCGCACCACGAATTTCCAGATCTCTCATGGCTATTTTAAATCCACTTCCAAGGTCTGTAAATTCCCTGATGGCCTGCAGCCTTTTTTCCGCCACTTCTTTAAGAACACGGTCTTTTTTATACATAAAAAAGGCATATGCATTTCGGTTTGAGCGGCCCACACGACCCCTCAGCTGGTACAGCTGGGACAGTCCCATCCGGTCTGAATCATGGATGATAATCGTATTGGTGTTGGGAATATCCAGTCCGGTTTCAATAATGGTAGTCGTCACCAGTACGTCGATCTCCCCATTCACAAAATCAAGCATGATGCGCTCCAGCTCTGTTTCTTTCATCTGCCCATGTGCAAATGCCACATTGGCCTCCGGAACCAGCTTTCCGATCTGCGCAGCGATATCTGCAATATTATTTACCCTGTTATAAAGATAATAGACCTGTCCCTGTCTGGACAGTTCCCGGACGATTGCTTCCCTGACAAGCTCTTCATTATATTCGCAGACAAAAGTCTGGATAGGAAGCCTGTCATTTGGTGCCTCTTCCAGAACGCTCATATCGCGAATCCCGATCAGGCTCATATGCAGCGTTCTGGGTATCGGAGTTGCTGTCAGCGTCAGCACATCCACGCTTTCTTTCATCTTCTTTACTTTCTCCTTGTGTGTGACGCCGAACCTCTGTTCCTCATCGATAATCAAAAGACCAAGATCCTTCCATACAACATCTTTTGAAAGTACCCTGTGTGTTCCGATTATAATATCTACCATTCCTTTTTTCAGATCATCCAGTGTTTTTTTCTGCTCTGCGGATGTTCGAAATCTGGAAAGCAGATCGATGCGAACCGGATAATCCTTCATCCTCTGTATAAAGGTGTTGTAATGCTGTTGAGCCAGAATTGTCGTCGGAACCAGAAGGACAACCTGTTTTCCCTCCTGTACTGCCTTGAAGGCAGCCCGGATGGCGACCTCTGTCTTTCCATAACCGACATCGCCGCAGATCAGGCGATCCATGATTTTCGTGCTTTCCATGTCTTTCTTTGTTGCTTCGATTGCACTCAGCTGATCATCCGTCTCTTCATAGGGAAACATTTCTTCAAATTCACGCTGCCAGACCGTATCCTGTCCATAGAGAAATCCAGCTTTCTGCTGTCTGAGCGCATACAGATTGACCAGATCCTGTGCCACTTCTCCCACAGCACTTTTGACCCGGCTTTTGGTCTTGATCCATTCCTGTGTTCCCAGTTTATTCAGCTTTGGTTTTTTTGCATCCGCTGAGGCATATTTCTGAATGGCATCAAGATTAGTGGCAAGTACATACAGGTTTCCGCCATCCCTGTACTCTACTTTCATGTAGTCTTTCACCACATGATCCATTTCTACCTTTTCAATCCCCTTGTAGATGCCCAGTCCATGGCTTTCATGAACGACATAATCTCCAATTTTCAGATCGGAAAAATCTCTGATTTTCTGTCCTTCATAGATTCTTTTCTTCTTTTTCTTTTTTCTTTCTGCCCCAAAAATATCGCTCTCCGAAATCACAGCAAATTTCAGATTTGGATATACAAATCCTCTCAGCACGTGTCCGTAGAATGTCATGACTTCCCCCGACTGTATTTCCCTGTCCGGGTTCTCTGTGTAAAAGGCTGTCATCCCCTCTTCCTGAAGATCCTGCGCCAAACGTTTTGCACGCGTGCGGGACCCGGATAAAAGCAGAACCCGAAAGCCGTTTTTCTGATATTTTTTCAGATCCTTAATCAGCATTTCAAAACTATTATTAAAGGATGAAATACTGCTTGTCCCCATATCATATTTCCGCTCTGGTTTCAAAATAGGGTTTTTCATATCCAGAGCCGCCAGTGTGATAACCGGATACTGCTGGAGTCTTGCGTTCACAGACGACACCCCATACAGCAGGTTCATCTGTCCGGGAAGAAGATATCCCTTTTCCAGCCTGTGCATCATACTTTCTCTGAATTCCATTTCAACCGCATCTGCATGCTCTCTTATTCTTACCGGCTCATCCAAAAAAACTGCTGCCTTGTCTTTTTCAAAATAGTCCAACAGAGAATCCAGCTCTTTGTAGAAATACCTTGCATAAGCTTCCAGATTAACTGTCGATTCAAATTCAAGGACTTCTTCTCTAAGAGTCTTCACCATGTTTTTAACACGGGTCGCCTCTTCCGGCTTCTCCTGTTTCCGCAGTGCAGCCTCTTGTTTTTTCCCCTCTTCTTCTATTTTAGAAACACCTGCTGCCAGCTCCTCTCTGGAGAGGATCAGTTCTGTTGCCGGATAGATTTCCAGAGTTTCCAGTTTTTCAATCGATCTTTGACTCAGGCAGTCAAATGCACGGATGGACTCTATCTCTTCCCCCCACAGTTCAATTCTGTATGGATTTTCCTCTGTCAGATCAAAAATGTCCAAAATACCACCGCGAATTGAAAACTGCCCGGGGGCCTCAACCTGATACGTTTTCTCATATCCCATCCGCACCAGTTTTTCGGAAAAATCTGTTTCATTGATGCTGTCTGATTTTTTTATGGAAAGAATGTGCTTTTTCAGGACTGCAAGCGGTATCTGAGGTGTCATCAGACTGCTGTATGTCGTAACAACTGTAATCGGCGTTCCTTCCAGTATTCTCCGTAAAGTTTTCATCCGGTCCATCGTAAGCTGATTTCCATGAATATCTGCTTCAAAAAAGATCAGATCTTTTGCAGGATACATCATTGCATTTCTGTCATAAAATTTATAATCTTCATAGATTTCCCGGACCCGCTGGTCACTGTATGTCAGTATCAGTTTTTGACGGAAATGTTCTCCCAATCCGTCAATCATATGAAGCTTCTGTGAATCCACGCAGCCAGAAAGAGCCAGTGTAACTGGCTCTTTTTTTCGAAGTCTGTCAGAAATTTCCTCAAATTCACCCAGTTCTCTGAGCGGTGCTCTTAAAGCCTCCATGCGCTTCCTCTTATCTGTTCTGTCATTCTGTGTTTTTCTTATTAAAGCAGTTCATTGCCGGATCCGGTCCTTCTTCCAGCATCATTCGAACTGCCTCTGCGGCATCGCTGATTCCGCTGTTCATCAATGTTCTGCTTTCCTTTGTAAAATGTCCAAGCACATAATCTGCCAGGTCATAACCTGCCGGTTTTTCTCCTACACCCATCTTAATGCGCTGAAACTGATCTGTATTCAACTGGGAAATAATGCTTTTTAACCCGTTATGTCCCCCTGCACTGCCTTTTTTTCTGATGCGAATCATTCCTTCGTTCAAAGAAATATCATCCGCAATCACGATGAGTTGTTCTGTTACATCTATTTTAAAATATTCTGCGGCTTCCCTGATACTCTCTCCGCTTAAATTCATATAAGTAAGGGGTTTGAGCAGAATAACCTTTTCCGATCCAATCATGCCTTTCCCGATCAGTGCACGAAATTTGTTTTCAGAAATTTTAATTCCATGCTGATCCGCCAGATAATCAACAACATCATAACCGATGTTGTGCCTGGTATTCTCATATTCTCTCCCCGGATTTCCCAATCCTGCTATGATAAACATATTTCACCTGTCCTTGTCACATATACTAAATTCCTAACTCATTGTAACGATACTTGAAGGATTTCGCAAGTTATATCCCCATAAAAAAACTGCACATTATGCAGAACATAACGTGCAGCTGTACAAACCCGTATACATGATGATGTCTATAATTACTATCTATTAATAAGTTACCTGATCCCTTTTCAGTTTGCTATGGCTATGGCTTCAAGCGGCTCTGGTTCCTGTAACGCTTTTTCATAGCTATCTAATATTACTTTTTGTATCTTATCTCTTGTATCCGAATTAATCGGATGTGCGATGTCTCTATATTCCCCGTCTACTGCTTTCTTGCTGGGCATTGCTATAAACAGCCCTTTTTCCCCTTCGATGACTTTGATGTCATGGACTACAAACTCATTATCCAATGTAATGGATACAATCGCCTTCATTCTCCCCTCTTTGGTGATTTTCCTTACACGTACATCTGTAATCTGCATGTTATTATCCCCCTATCAAGTTATACACGGGTGTACACTCAATCTTAAATAACATATCTGTCGTTCTTTTCTACAACGACTTTAATACCATCCTCTCCGATGTAATAGGAATTAGCACGCATAGTACCTCTGCTTTCAATGATACAGTTTTCAATTCGCGTATTATCACCAATATATACATCATTAAGAATAATGGAATTTTTAATAATACAGTTATTCCCAATATATGCTTCCCTGAATATCACCGAATCCTCTACGCTGCCGTTGATGATACAGCCGCTTGCCACAAGTGAATTTTTCACCTGCGCCCCTTTATTGAATTTAGCCGGTGGCAGATCGGCAACCTTAGAGTATACTTCCGGGTATTCCTTAAAGAAATATTCTCTTGTCTCAGCTTTCAGGAAATCCATATTGGTTCTGAAATAATCTTCAACAGTTGCTATATTACTCCAGTAATCTTTGATCTTATATCCATAAATGTGCTTCATATCCTTATATCGTATCAGAATATCACGGACCAGATCATACCGTTCCTCTCCGACACATTTCTCAACCATATCAATCAGCTGATGTCGTCTGATGATATAGATTCCGCAGGATATGGTATTTGATCTTGCAATCAGAGGCTTTTCTTCAAATTCTTCAATTCTGCTCTCCTCATTCATTTTCAATGTACCATACCGCTCCACATTTACATTCTTGGGCATGTCCTTACATACAACTGTAATGTCAGCTTTCTTATCAATATGATATTCCAGCACCTTATTAAAATCCAGTTTATATACACAGTCCGCCGATGCGATAATGACATACGGTTCGTGACTGTTTTTCAGAAATTCAAGATTTTGATAGATTGCGTCTGCCGTTCCCCTGTACCAGAAGCCGTTATCTGCAGTAATCGTTGGAGTAAAAACAAATAGCCCTCCCTGTTTTCTTCCGAAGTCCCACCACTTTGATGAGCTCAGGTGTTTGTTCAGGCTTCCTGCATTATACTGGGTAAATACCCCTACCTTCTGCACCTTCGAATTTGTCATACTGCTGAGGACAAAATCAATTGCTCTGTAACTTCCCGCAATAGGCATGGCTCCAACTGCTCTTTTCTGAGACAATGCCCTTAATCCATGATTATTACCGCCTGCCAAAATGATACCGATTGCCCTCACTCTAATCACCTGCCTTAATCATTGTTTTTCCGCTGAGAAGTTTTTCATCCGGATAATCCTCCGGACTCGTCAGTCCGCTGATGCAGACGTTCTTTCCAATAGTCACTCCATCCGGTATCACGCTCTTTTCACCAATTGTGCATAATCCATGGTTATAGATATTGGGGCAGGTTTCATTTTCCGTTTCTTCCCCGACTCCCATTCGCACCTGGTCTCCCACCTTCACATTCTCTGCGATAATGACTTTTTCCAGTTCGCAGTCTGCTCCGATTACAGTATCATCCATAATAATGGAATCCCTCACTACTGTATTGCGTCCGATCGTTACACGTGACCCGATCACAGAATTATATATTTTACCGTAAATTTCCGATCCTCCCGAAATAATGCTTTTCTCTATTTCGCTGTCAGATGACAGATACTGAGGTGGCATGGCTTTCGAATTGGTATAAATTTTCCAGTATTCTTCATAAAGATTAAAATCAGGGACAATGTCAACCAGCTCCATATTGGCCTGCCAGTAAGAGTACAGTGTACCGACATCCTTCCAGTATCCATTAAACTCATAAGCGTACAGCGGATACTCTTTTTCTCTGCAATATGGAATAATATGCATTCCAAAATCCAGATTAGGCCTGTCTGCATTAGCAAGCAACGCTTCCTTGAGTGTTTTCCAGTTAAAAATGTAAATTCCCATGGATGCAAGATTGCTTTCCGGTGTTGCCGGTTTTTCCTGAAAATCGACAATCCTTCTCTGTTCATCCGTAACCATAATTCCAAAACGACTGGCTTCTTCCCATGGAACAGGCATGACTGCAATCGTCACATCTGCCTTATTCTGTTTGTGAAAATCCAGCATCACTTCATAATCCATCTTGTAGATATGATCACCGGAAAGTATCAGAATATAGTCTGGATTATAGCTGTCCATGTAATCAATATTCTGCATGATCGCATTGGCTGTTCCGGTATACCATTCCGTACTATCCATCTTCTCATATGGAGGGAGTACCGTTACTCCTCCGATATTCCTGTCCAGATCCCACGGAATACCGATGCCGATATGCGTATTGAGTCTCAGCGGCTGATATTGCGTCAGAACCCCCACCGTATCAACTCCTGAATTAATACAGTTGCTGAGTGGGAAATCAATGATCCTGTATTTCCCTCCGAAAGCTACTGCCGGCTTTGCAACTTTTGAGGTCAGCACCCCCAGCCGGCTTCCCTGTCCGCCTGCTAAGAGCATGGCAATCATTTCTTTTTTAATCATAGAGTCACCTCTTCCAGTTATTCATATTTGTCTTAACATTTCCTTTGAGAAATAGAAATGACAGGTTCCTCACTAGTTGATAAATATGTACTATGAGTATATCATAAGAAGACCAAAATGTGAATAATAATTGCATAAAAATTTAATCTATAATCCGTGTAAAATATATAATTTAAACAAAGTTTTGTATGGCTTTTCGTGTTTTTCTTTGGTAATAAATGTATTTTTAACACTAATTCATCATTTTTCAACAGTTAAAATGATACAATTTACACATGAATCCACATTATCATTCATCACACGCCTGCTTTTTGGAAATATTTTCTTTCTTTTTCTGATGATGATGCTATAATGTATTTTGATTGTAAATTCAGATTAACAGGAATAATAAGGATAAAGAGGCTTTTATATGTATCAGGTAAATTTTCAGAACCCAATTCATGTTTATTTTATCGGTATCGGTGGTATCAGTATGAGCGGTCTGGCGGAAATTCTTCTGTCAGAAGGTTTTCGCGTATCCGGTTCAGACAGCAGAAAATCTGAACTGACACTGCGCCTGGAAGAACGTGGCGCACACGTCCTTTATGGACAGCGTGCCTGCAATATCACAGATGACATCGATCTTGTTGTTTATACCAGTGCAATTCATCCCGATAATCCGGAATTTGTTGCCATGAAGGAAAAAGACATTCCTTTTTTATCCCGTGCTCAGCTCCTGGGACAGCTTATGAGAAATTATAAGCTTCCGGTTGCCATCAGCGGAACGCACGGAAAGACTACTACTACCTCCATGATCTCAGAGATTCTGCTTCACGCCGAAACTAATCCCACTCTTTCCATCGGTGGTATTCTGAAATCCATTCAGGGAAATTATCGTGTGGGCGGATATGAGTATTTTGTCACAGAAGCTTGTGAATACACCAACAGTTTTCTTAGTTTCTTTCCTAAAGTCGGTGTCATTCTGAATATTGAAGCTGATCATCTTGACTTTTTTAAAGATCTGCAGGAAATTCGCTCCTCTTTTCGCAAGTTCGCTGAACTTTTGCCCAAAGACGGAGCTCTGATCATCAATGGCGAAATTGATCAGCTGTCTGAGATCACGGGAGCACTGCCGTGCCGCGTGCTCACCTTTGGTCTGGATAGCAGTAATGATCTTTATCCTTCCGAAATCTCATATGATGATCATGCGCATCCTACTTTTGTATGCCATGGTCCTGAAGATCTTTCGGTCAGAGTATCACTTGGAGTTTCCGGACAGCACAACATTTACAATGCCATGGCGGCTATTGCCGTTGCCACTCTGCTGCATATGAATCATGAAATAATCCAGTCAGCTCTTCATGATTTTGGCGGAACCAACAGACGTTTTGAATACAAAGGAAGTATTGGGGGCGTAACCATTATAGATGATTACGCACATCATCCAACCGAAATCACTGCCACTTTGACAACCGCCAGAAATTACCCGCACAGAACAATCTGGTGTGTCTTCCAGCCGCATACATATACCCGTACCAAATCTCTCCTTCCTGATTTTGCCAAGGCACTGACTCTGGCTGATAAGGTGGTGCTGGCTGATATTTATGCTGCACGGGAGACTGATACACTTGGTATCAGTTCCAAAACGCTCCAGAAAGCTGTTGCAGACCTCGGAACAGACTGTTATTATCTGCCAACCTTTGATGAAATCGAAAATTTTCTGTTAGAAAATTGCACATCGGGTGACCTGTTGATAACTATGGGGGCAGGAGACGTGCATAAAATCGGCGAAAATCTGCTTGGAAAGTAGTTTTCCACATATCCACATTTTCAGATGCCTCAAAACAGCAACAGAAAATGTGGATATGTAGTTTACATAATTCTGATGTTCCTCAGGATGCCTCGCTTCCCCTAAATTCAAGTTTAAACCGTTCTTTTTTATTCTCTCTTTTCGGTTATGTGACCTATCTTATCCACACTTTCCACAATTTCCACATTTCCCAAAGGATCTTAATTTCACTGCTCTTTTCTCTATTTTGTCCATATCATAAATAAAATCCCCATGCTATAATTCAAAATATTTTGAAGAAACAAGGGGAAAATGCAAATGAACACAATCACGATCACGCAGGATAATCAGGCCGGAAAGACATCAGTTTCTAATTATTTCATTGATGAATATATGAAGGATGCAAATGATGCACAGATTAAAATCTACCTGTATCTCCTTCGGGTTTCAGGCACCAGTCTTCCTGCCGGGATTACCGATATCGCGGATCGGTTTAATCACACAGAGCACGATGTCCTCCGGGCATTAAAATATTGGGACAAGCTTCATGTTATTTCATTATTATATGACGATAATAAAAAGCTGGCAGGGATCCGTCTGGAAAATCTGGAAACTAATTCATATTCTGATTCTGACCAGGATTTGGCTCAGTCTGAGCAGTCTGTCGATTCTGTTATCCGCTCCGCTGCAAAACCAGCGCCTGCAGCAGAAAACTCTTCTCTTGCTAAAAGCTCCTCTGATTCTGCTGATACCGGACTGAATGCAGATCAGGAATCTGCTGGAGAAGCGCCTGAATTTGACAAGACTACCATCAGTCTGGATCAGCTCAGAGATTTTAAGAATCGGGAGGATACTCCTCAGCTTCTTTTTATTATTGAGCAGTATCTTGGTAAGACGCTGAGTTCCAACGATATCAGATCCATCTATTTTATGACGGATGTTCTTCATCTGAGTCCTGATCTGATTGATTATCTGATTCAATACTGTGTCGGCCGCAGTGCCAAAGATTTCCATTATATAGAGAAGGTCGGCAGAAGCTGGGCAGAAGCCGGGATTGTTACTCCCAAACAAGCTGCCTCTTATATTAGAAAGTATGATAAAAATGTCTACGCCATTATGCGGGAGTTCGGCAAAAGCACAGATCCTGCTCCCAAAGAACTTGTGTTCATCTATCGCTGGCTCAAAGAATATACTTTTTCCACCGATGTCATTCTGGAAGCATGTGGCAGAGCTGTTCTTGCCACAGATAAAAGAAGATTTGAATATGCAGAAGGAATTCTGAGCAAATGGCATGCTGAAGGTATCCATTCCCTGTCAGATGTCACTTCTGCCGATAGTGCCCGTCCTAAAAGAGCTGTTTCTTCCGAGAAACCGGCATCCACTAACCAGTTTAATCAGTTCCGCCAAAATCAGTATGATTATGATGATCTTCTAAATAAAATTAAAGTCAATTAATTTTTCATTCTCAGGAAAGCCAGGGTGTTCAAACATTGTCTCTTACCAATACTCAATATGAAGCAATTCTTCATGAATATGAACAGAAACAGATAAAACAGCGTCATGATCTGGCTGAAAAGCTTCAATATGTTTATCTTCATGCGGATGGGTATCAAAAGCTTGATCAGGAAACCGCTTCTCTTTCTACCAGCTTTACCAGACGGCTCATCGATGGCGACGAAGCAGCCAGAACTGAGCTGTCTGCTTCATTGAAAAAAATCAGCCGTGAGAAAGCACTCCTGCTGCAAAAAAACGGATTGCCGCCAGATTACCTGCAGCCTCAATATGAGTGTCCTGACTGCCAGGACACTGGCTATGCCGGTTCTGTCAAATGTCACTGTTTCGAGCAGCGTGAGATTTCTCTGCTTTACAGCCAGTCACATATCAAGGATGTTCTGGAGAGAGAAAATTTTTCTTCTCTTTCCTATCAATATTTTCAGGGTCCGGATCTGGTCAATTATCAAAAGACTGTTCAAATCTGCAGACAGTTTGTAGAAACATTTGATTCCACCTGTCGAAATCTCCTTTTTACCGGAACTGTGGGTACCGGAAAGACCTTTTTATGTAACTGTATTGCCAAGGATCTAATTGATTCCTCACATTCCGTTATCTACTTCAGTTCCATTGCCCTTTTTGACACCTTATCCAAAAACGTATTTGATAAAAACAAAGAAGGTCTTTACAGTTTGTACAATGACCTTTATAATTGTGATTTGGTAATTATCGATGATCTTGGCACAGAACTTTCCAATTCTTTTGTCAGTTCCTATTTTTTTGCATTCTTAAATGAGCGGCAGCTGCGCGGAAAATCGACCATTATTACTACCAATCTGAACTTGCGTGAAATCGAAGAGCGTTACTCTGACCGCACCTGTTCCAGAATCATCAGTCACTTTGATGTTCTTCTGCTTTCCGGCAAAGATATCAGAATTCATCAGAAGACTTGACTATACTGAATATTATAAAGAAAATTATGAGGCTTTTTAAATGGTAAAAAGAGAAGAAAAACGAAATCTTGAATCCATTCCTGTTGGTTCCCTTGGAATCATCGCTCTGGAAGGATGTCATTCACTTGGAGAAAAAGTTGATTATTATCTCGTGAAGTGGAGAACCGAGCGGGAGAGTGAGCACAAAGACAGTCTTGCTTTTTCAGGTTATCAGCGTGACACCTATCTTCTGAGTGCAAAGGTTCCCCGCTTCGGATCCGGTGAAGCCAAGGGCATTATTATGGAATCTGTCCGTGGTGATGATCTTTTTATTATGGTAGATGTCTGCAATTATAGTATGACATATTCTCTCTGCGGACATGAAAATCACATGTCTCCCGACGATCATTATCAGAATTTAAAGCGTATCATATCGGCAGTTGGCGGAAAAGCCCGCAGAATCTCCGTTATTATGCCGTTTCTTTATGAAAGCAGGCAGCATAAGAGAACCGCACGTGAGTCTCTGGACTGTGCCATTGCACTGCAGGAGCTCGTTAAAATGGGGGTAGACAATATCATTACCTTCGATGCTCATGATGCCCGTGTCCAAAACGCTATTCCCCTGCACGGATTTGAAACCGTACAGCCGGCTTATCAGTTTATCAAGGGTCTTCTCAACCATGTAAAGGGTCTTACTCTGGATGATGATCATATGATGATCATCAGTCCTGATGAGGGTGGTATGTCCAGAGCCATCTATATGGCAAATGTTCTCGGACTTGATATTGGTATGTTCTATAAGCGCCGCGATTACACCCGCATTGTCGATGGCCGTAATCCCATTGTTGCTCATGAGTTTCTGGGCGCCAGTGTGGAAGGAAAAGATATGATCATCATTGATGACATGATCTCTTCCGGTGATTCTGCGATTGAAGTTGCCGCTTTGTTGAAATCCAGAAAAGCCGGTCGTATTTTCGTTTGTTCTACTTTCGGGCTCTTTACTGGCGGTCTTGAACGATTTGACAAAGCCTATAAAGATGGTATAATTGATCGTGTTCTGACTACTAATCTGGTATATCAGACTCCGGATCTGCTCTCCCGTGAATGGTATATCAACTGTGATCTGAGCAAGTATGTTGCTTATCTGATTGATACTCTCAATCATGATTCTTCTATCAGCGATCTGTTAGATCCGAGTGAAAGAATTCAAAATGTTGTTGCAAGATACAAAGCCGGAGAGTTAGGTTAAATCAAAGTTTATTTTCTACTTGTTCCAAAAAATTCAGATAGTCACATTTCAGATAGCCGTACAGGCATTCTATAGCTGTCTCCGACAGATCAGCCTGTATGAAAGCTATCTCTGATTTATATATTATTGCAGCTGTAGTTCATTGGTAGAATATAAGCTTCCCAAGCTTGGGAGACGGGTTCGATTCCCGCCAGCTGCTCTATATTGACCACAAAAAGTCAATTGTAATTTGCTTCAAAAAAAACAGAGAGAATACAGAGATAGCTTGTGTTCTTTCTGTTTTTTTGAGTTGGAGGAGTTATGCCTTTTAATTCTGTGCATTTTTTCATTTTTTTTCCAATAGTTGTCGGTGTCTACTACATGATCCCCTGTCGTTTCCGGCAGCTCTTATTGTTAGTATGCAGCTATATTTTTTATATGAGTTGGAATTACCAATATGCTGTACTTATTCTGTTCACATCGCTGGTCACCTATATCAGCGGCATCGGAATTGAATTTTATCTTTCCCG
>Ga0302210_10000702_pt1 | contig 14879 bp, 16 predicted proteins | sample II_Fen_E3_2_FD_198793 | JGI IMG/M metagenome (GOLD analysis project Ga0302210, IMG submission 198793) | Peat permafrost microbial communities from Stordalen Mire near Abisko, Sweden - II_Fen_E3_2 | ecosystem: Environmental > Terrestrial > Soil > Wetlands > Permafrost | place: Sweden: Abisko... | reverse complement strand
TTTTTATTTTTATAACCATGACTACGGTTATGCTGTTTGCAATACCTGAACAAGGGTATGCTGCCCCAGCTAATTCCTCGTCAATAGGGATTGTTGATTATGTATATTTGATTAATAAACATCCAGATACTAAGAATTCTAATGATGCGTTGAGATCTGAAGCAGAGCAGGCGAAAAAGGAATATGCTGAAAAATCGGTTAACATGAATGACCAAGATAAGCATAACCTTGATCAGCAGCTAGGACAGAGAATAGAACAAAAACGTCAAGATTTGTTAAAACCAATTATGGGCAAGATTAATGAAGCAATCAAGGAAGTAGCTGATGCCAAAGGATTGTCAGTAATTGTGGGGAAAAACGTGGTTATTTATGGCGGCGTGGATATTACCGATGACGTGTTGAAAAAGATTAGTGGACAGTAAGAGGAAATAGTAAGTATATATTTTTTTAATCCCCAAAATCGCCCTACAGTTCAGAGACGAATGAACTGTAGGGTAATTTTTTTATAAAAATTAAAAAAAGAATTGGAAAAAGGAAGGAAATAGCGTAAAATTTAAATCATATCCTAAATTGATTTTCTAGGGGGAATACTTAGATGGATTTAAATTTGCTGGACTTGCAAAAGAGATTACAAAAAAATGGTGTACTAATCACTTTTTCTGGTCGTTTTACCCAAGAAATTATTGAGGAGCTTGGCGATGCGGTAAGAAAGTATATGGAGACAGAATCGACGCAACATAAAACACATGATGTATTTGCTGTTTTTATTGAACAGACGCAAAATGTGAAAAATTATGCAAGCAGTCGAAGTGAATGTGCTATTGGTGAAAAGATTGCCAATTCGGGGATTGTCGCAATTGGCAAAGATGAGGAAGGGTACTTTGTGTCATCGGGAAATATGCTTGCTACGGATGATGTAAGAGCGCTTAAGGGAAAATTAAGCACTCTTGCATCATTAGATAAAGTTGAACTAAAAAAACTCTATAAGGAACAAATGAAAAAAACTCTTGATCTCGAAAGTGTTGGTGCAGGCTTAGGACTTATTGACATGGCTCGGCGTGCTAGCGGGCAGCTTCATTATTCTATACAGGATATTGATGAGCAAATATCATTTTTTACTCTTAAGGTTCAAGTGTAGGAGGAAAGACATGGAAAATTTATGCATAAAGCAAACTAAGTCAACACCAACTATACAATTTGATGTTGTAAATAATAAACTGAGGATTGAAGGGCAATCTTATCCGGAAAATGCCTTCAGATTTTATGAACCAATCTTTACTTGGTTGGATCAGTATTTGCTAGAAGTCGATAAAGCAACTGTTTTAGAAATATACTTTCATATGCCATATATAAATACGAGTAGCTCTAAGTGCATTATGATGCTATTGGAAAAGATGGAAAATGCTTATCAGGATGGGCGAAAAGTTGCAATTCAATGGTATTATAATCGTGAAGATGAAATGGCATTGGAGTGTGCGGAAGAATTTAAAGAAGATCTTATTTTACCATTTGAGCTTGTTGCCTTAGATAATGATGAATAAAAACCAGGATAATTTAGGTTTGAAAAAAATAGAGAGCGATTCAAGTCTTATGTATGATGGCACTGCGATGAAGATTGTGAGCTTTGCGTCCCTTATTATTGTACTAGCGGTTATTTTTACAGGGGGAGTAAGTTATTTTATTACACGCAACGCAATTGTAGATAAGTTGAAATCACGTGATCTTATTTATATTATTGAATCGGCAACAGCAAAAATTGACGGACGAATTGCCCGTGCTCGTGAAACATCGCTTCTTTTGGCCAGAGATCCTGTGATTAACGAATGGGTGCTTTCAGGTGAAAAAAATGAACAACTGGGAAAGTATGCAAAGGATAAGTTAATAGATATGGTCAGCAGTTATGATTATGTGCGATCCTTTGTTGCTAGTGCGGTAACAGAAAATTATTGGGATGAAGAAGGACAGATATTAGAAAAAATGTCTAAAAAAAATCCGGATAATCGCTGGTTTTATAAAGTCCTCAAATCCAATAAAGCAGTATATCTCAATATCAATTATGATAGTGAGAGAAAAAATACATATGTTTATTTGAATGCATTAATGGGAGATTTAAAGCATCCAATTGGAACAGCGGGCGTTGGTTTGAGTCTTGAGGATATTGCCCAGGAATTTACAACGTACAAATTTGGGGAAAGTAGTGCCCTATGGCTTGTGGATGGCAAGGGGGAAATCCATTTAGCGGATAGAGTCGAACAAAATGGTAAATATTTAAACGACTTTATGCCAGATGTCGTTGTTGATCAAATTGTTGCTGATACGAACAGCCAGCAAACACAGCCGCAAATATTAGAATATGTAAATGAGGCTGGTGAAACGATTGATTTGGCATACAAGAGAACCGAGTCTAACGATTGGAAAGTGGTTTTTCAGATCAAGAGGAGTGAAAGTATTGCCGTTTTAGAGACAATTAAAATGAATACAGTGATTGCCAGTTTTATTGCTGTGTTCATGATCACGTTAGTTTTTTATTTGATATCGCGTAGAATTGCAAATCCATTTAAACGCGCACTTTTACTCACTCAAAAAATGGAACAACAGGTAAAAGAACGGACACGTGAACTGGCTGCGAGCAATGAGAAAATTATGGATAGCATACAATATGCGAGGGTACTTCAGGAGTCAATATTACCGAATCCCAAAGAACTTAGCGAAGTCCTTGGTGCTTATTTTGTACTTTGGCGACCGCGTGACATTGTCGGAGGTGACTTTTTTTGGGTGAGGCACTTGAGTCGGGAAAAGAGTTTGGTTGCACTTATAGATTGTACGGGGCATGGTGTACCTGGCGCGTTTATGACAATGGCGGTAAATTCCGCTTTAAAACATATTATTGAGCAAAATCATACGGAACCGGCTCGAATTTTATCAGAATTAAATTTGCAGATAAAACAGGTGTTACATCGCAATAGTCAAGAGTCTTTTAGCGATGCTGGACTTGATATTGCTATTTGTGCAATTGAAGGTCATTCACGACTAAATTTTGCTGGAGCTAAGCTTTCTCTTTATGTTAGAAGAGATCAAGAAATTTATACGTTAGCAGGCGATCATAAAAGCATTGGTTATAAAGCGTCACTGGAAAATTTAACCTTTTCTAGTCATAACTGGGATATTGAGGTTGGTGATCAGTTCTATTTAACAACAGATGGTTATCTTGACCAAAATGGTGGGAAGAAAAATTATTCGTTCGGAAAGAAAAAATTTATTACAGAAATACTCGCGCAACAAGAAGTTTTATCTGCTCAAGCAGGTCAGTTTGAGTCAGTATTGCAGAAGTATATGGGAGATGAACCGCAGCGTGATGATATTACTTTAATTGGTTTTTCTCTTCGTTAAAATTTGATAGACGAATGAAGGTGAGCTTTTGTGGAAAACAATAAAGAAAAACAATTGTTTGATGGCGAAGAACGAATTTTAGAAAATGCCCAAACAACGATTGCTTGGGCTAAGGACAGAGAACAGGAGCTGTTAGCACGGTATTCACTTTTGACCAATGAGTATCAAAAATTGTTGCGTATCACAAAAAAAGCTTTTTATATTAGTGATCGCCAGGGAAAAGCACTGCATCGCCAGCAAGCAGAGATGCAGAATTTGCTTGATAATGCCAATCAAGGTTTTTTGACTTTTGCTAGTGATTTGAAAGTGAATCGCCAATATAGTGTGGAATGTATCCGAGTGTTTGGTCAGAAGATAGCCGGAGTATCGATTGCATCTCTTTTAGCGCAAGGTAATAATACAGATAAAATCAAATTAGAGAAAGTTTTATCAAATATTTTTGCTGAAAGTAATGTGAATACAGAACAACTATTTCAGCAAGTACCAGAAAAGTTTTGTATTAAAAACAGAGATATTCAAATCGAATGTAAACTGCTTGCAGCTGAAATTGATGATAAACCATTAATTATGATGATTTTGACGGACATTACGGAAAAACTAGTAGCAGAGGCGAAAATTCATTATCTTAGTTATCATGATAAAATGACAGGACTATACAATCGTGGTTATGTCGAAACAATCTTAACGCAATTTGAAAGAACTCCAGAACTGCCAATTAGCATTATTATTCTTGATATGAATGGACTGAAATTGACAAATGATGTTTTTGGCCATCAGCAGGGCGATGTGTTACTAGTTGCTATTGCAAATATCATGAAACAATGTTGTAGCCCAAGTGATATTATTGCCCGTTGGGGCGGAGATGAATTTTTGATTATATTACCACAGGCAAGTGAGGAAATTTGCTTGGAGCGTTGTAAATCTATTCAAATTGCTTGTGCTAAAACAGAGAATAATCCAATTAAGGTTAGTGTTGCTATTGGTAAGAATACGAAAGCGAGAGGAAACTTTTGTTTTGCAGAAATGTTTAGTGACGCTGAGCGTGTGATGTATAGTGATAAGTTAGCTAAAAGAGCAGTATTATATCAGAATTTTCTTTCCAGCCAGGAAGAATTGTTATATAGTCAATGCTATGAAAATGATGGTCATGGTCTTCGTGTAGAACAGCTGGCCGCGGATTTTATTTCTTTTTTAGATTTACCATTAGAATCATCACAAATAAATACTTTATTTCGGTTAGCAAGGTTGCATGACATTGGTAAAGTAACTATTAACAGTGATATCTGGGGGCGTAAGGGCGCTTTAACTGATGATGAGTGGGAGATTGTGAAAAATCATAGTAAGGTAGGATACCGGCTAGCTAATTCCATTGGAGAAGCACCTTTAGCAGAGGTTATTCTTTTACATCATGAATGGTGGAATGGAACAGGTTATCCCCACGGATTAAAGGAAGAACAAATACCACTTGCTGTGAGAATATTTTCCTTAATTGATATGTATGATGTTTTAACACATGACCGTCCCTATCGATTGGCACTGGGGAAACAAGAAGCCCTTAAGGAAATTTTTCGTGAAAGTGGTACCCATTTTGATCCTTTACTTACCAAAAAGTTTTTGGAGTTTATTGTAAGATAATGGTATACTTTTTAGGTAGGCCATAGGTGTGAATTTTTCAATATTGTTTATATAGAGGTAAAGACTATTGAAATGAATACCCTTAATATGGGAATATTTATAGCTATGTAAAAACAGATTATGTGTAAGCTTAACGCTTAAACATAATCTGTTTTTTTCCTAATAAAAAAGTGAACTGTTAGGCTTTAGTTTTTAGTCTCAATTGAGATCGTCAAAGAATTTTGCATTGAAAGAACTAATATCTTCATGTTGTAGATCTGGATAAATTCTATGGCCTTTTTCGTAGTGGTGACAGCATTCTTTGGCTTGTTGCATTTTCTTGTTGCGATACGTATCAAGCTTTTCAAAAATTTTCGGTACTATATTATATATTGTAACTGTATGAGTCATAGTTGATGCCCTCTCTCTGTTTATGTTTTGAAAGATTCTTTCCCTTATTATCAACGGAACGGCCTAAAAAAGGAAATACAATTATAGCATATCTATATAGCTATAAACTATATAGATATGCTATAATTAAACTGTGGGTATCAGTATAACTGGGAGGAAGAGTACGTTATGAATGTTATTCAAATGCGCTATTTTTATGAAGTATGCCGATGGCAAAATATCACAAAAGCTGCAGAAAATTTGCATGTATCACAACCAACGATCAGTGTAGCGATGCAGACGCTTGAAGCAGAAACGGGGCTGAATCTCTTTCGGCGTAATGGTAAAAAGATTCTTATTTCAAGGGATGGAAATATTTTATTGGCGAAAATTCGCCCTATATTAGAAGAACTGGATCATTTAGAACATGAGATAAATGATATGGCACATAAGCGAAATCATATTCGTGTGGCAGTACCTCCACAAATTGGTATCCATATTACGCCACTGTTGTTGGGGCAATTTCGGATGAAATGCCCGGAAATTGTAGTGGAAATTATTGAAACGGGTCCAGTCAATTCTCTGCGCATGTTAAAGGATGAGAAACTCGATTTAGCACTTATGAATTATACCGAGGATTGTGATGAAAGTTTTATTTATCGGAAGCTTGGTGTGGCAGAATGCTGCTTTTGTACCTATAGAAGTTCACCTTTTGCAAAGCAATCTTTTATTAATATAGAGGATATAAAAGATGAAGAATTGGTTCTGTTGGATGGTACATTCAATCTTACACATTTAGTTCATCAAGTATTTACGAAGCAGGGTTTTAAACCAAATGTGATACATTATTCACCTTATTTGCATACAGTGAGAAATCTTGTAAGGCAAAAAATTGCCTCGTCTTTTTTGATGCGGCATGCAATTTTGCCAGATGATGATATCATATCAATACCTGTCAAAGAGCCGCTATATCTTGAGGCGGGTATTGTAATGAAAAAAGGCCGGCAAATTTACGCGGATGAAAGAATTCTTATCAAATTCATCAAAGAAAATTTTAAATAAAAATACAAAATAGAACAGTTGATGGTTCTTTGTAAAAATAGAGGGATAGAGTTGGAGATGGTACATAATGAAAGTTATTGGTATTAATGGAAGTCCTCGTAAGGATGGGAATACAGCAATATTAATTCAAACCGTGTTTAAGGAACTTAATCAACAGGGGATTGAAACAGAATTGATTTCCTTAGCTGGGAAAAACATTAAAGGCTGCATAGCTTGTAAAGTCTGTATGAAAAATCAAAATCAGCAATGCGTTATCAAAAACGATGATTTTAATGATTGTTTGGGGAAAATGATTAAGGCAGATGGGATTATTCTGGGTTCACCTGTATATTCTGCAGGGGTGACTTCACAGATCAAAGCGCTTATTGATCGAGCTAGTATCGTATTAGCAGCGAATAAAGGTTTATTAAAACATAAAGTTGGTGCTACAGTAATCGCTGCTCGTCGAGGCGGGGCAATAAGTGCAGCTGATACGTTAAATCATTTTTTGCATAGTAAAGAAATGTTCCTCGTTGGTTCAACCTATTGGAATATGGTCTATGGCAATGAGATCGGCGAAGTGGAACAAGATCAAGAAGGTATGAACAATATGAAAAATATCGGCGAAAATATGGCTTGGTTATTGAAAAAAATTCAAGGGTGCTAATTTTTTTTAGATGCTTTACTACACGGGTTGATTAAAAATATTTTTCATTGAAGGTTCAGGTAATGTCAGCTATGGCTGTATAAGCAGTCTGCTGTTTGACATGTTAGGAAAATCTATATAAAATAATATTAATTGATGGTGAAAGGAGAAATGACTTATTAAGTTATTGATGAAATCGATGATTGTTTTCTACAAATAGCAAAAGCTGTTTGTGGTAAATTTAAAGCTCGAATGGCTTTTGCTAAATCCTAAAAAAATATTTTTCTTTAGGAGGCAGCAAAAATGAGCTATCAGAATGGTAAAGCGGTATTGCCAGAGCATTTGCTCGTGGCAATCCAAAAATATGTTGATGGTGCGTACATCTATATTCCTCGCAAAGAGGCTAATCGACAGCCTTGGGATGCGAATGGTCAGAGCCAGCAGTTTACGTTCGTGCGAAATCAAGAGATTTTTAGGAAATATGCAGCGGGAATTTCAGTAAAAGAACTTGCTAAGGCATATTTTTTGTCGGATAAGACGGTTTATGGAATTCTAGCTAAAATGAGAATATAAATTTATTGTTGTGAAAGAGAACGCTATGCAGGTTGTAGCGTTCTCTTTCTTTTTTCTGAAAAAAGGAAAATGAAAATATCGGAGGGAATGCAATCATGCTGCCTGTTTTAGCAAGAAAAAGTGTTTTTACCTGCATGTCACTTAATAATAATTTTAATATTCGTGGGTTGGAGCGCTATCTTAGTGCCGTTTGGAATAGTTAGGCCATTTAATCAAATTTGTCGCATTTATACAAGACAAAAACGGAAGAATAGCAGTATTATAACCATATGATTTTTAGAGTAGGAGATTATGATGAAGCTATGTACGTTCTTACCAAATCAATATTTGTATCCTTATATTAGTCGATATTGGATATGGGAAAATGAAGCATGTTTACCTAAGATTTTCTCTGGCACGGGAACGGAGTTGATGCTTACTTATGGAGAACCCTTAAAGGTGATTCATAAAGGAGAAACACTAATTTTGCCAAAAAGTTATGTAATGATGCCGCGTTTTGATTGTTATCAACTGCAATCACAGGGGAAATATGGGTTTATTTCTGTGCGTTTTAGAGCGGGAGCATTTCGACATTTTTGTCCGAATTCCAGTGCTGAGTTCATCGATGCCTTTATTGCTATTGATGAATTTTGGGGGATGAAAGGCTTAGCTTTACAGGAAGAACTCTTGTCAACAATTGATGCAGTCGGGAAAATTAGAATAATTGAGCAGTATTTGATGCGGCTTTTGTTGGAAAACCAAAAGATGGATAGATACGTTGATGCGGCAGTTCATCTGTTATTGCACAATTATCAGAGAGTCAATATAAAAGAATTAAGTCAATTATTTTTTTTGAGTAAACGGCAAATGGAGCGCAAACTGAAAATAGCAGTTGGTGTCAGTCCCAAAGGTTTTCAGAAAATTTCTCGGTTTGAAGCTCTAATAAAAAAATTGCTTTTGTTGCGTGAAACGAAGTATTTAAATAGGGCAATGGATTATGGTTATTATGATCAATCTCATTTTTTGAAAGACTGTAAAAAATATTTAGGTGAGACACCCTGTGCTTTTTTACAGGAAAAAAATTTTTCGTCGCATTTTTACAATGAAACATTACACATTTAATTTATACTTTAAATTGTAAGTTGAAGTATAAATTGAAGGGATGTTTTTTTATGGGTTTAAAAGCAGCGTTTATTTTTATTGCACCAGAAAATGATTATAAAGTTCATCGAGCTGTAGTTGCCGGCCCGGTAGTGGAACTTCACGTTGTTGGAGTGCAGAATTATGCAGAAGGTATAGTTGTTGCAAAGGAGTTATCGGCAGAAGGGGTCACTGCTTTCGAGCTTTGCGGAGGGTTTGGTATCGAAGGGGTAGCACAAATTAAAAAAGCAGTCAGTGAAAAATGCGTAGTGGGAGTCGTACGATTTGATGGACATCCTGGCTTTGAAAACAAGAGTGGTGATGAAGTATTTAAATAAGAAAATGTACAATTTTAGCAAAAAAGACAAAATATAAAAGTTTTGCTGATACTAGAAATGCCGTTACTCGATGACATATTGTCAAGGTAACGGCATTTTGTTTCCAATGGATGCTATTTGTTATAGTATTCAGTGTCAGTAGCTAAGATTAAATATAAATTTATTTGGACATTTATAATCATTGATATTCGTGTAAATTTATTATATCATATAAAAAATATGGGAGTGAAAATCGTTTTGGTTTTAAATTTTAATAACAAAAAATTATGATTATAAAATTTAAAACGTATCATGGGGACATATTTACCGGAGGGTAAATAGTGAGGAGATGTTGTATGGGACAATGGTTGAATGCAAAAATCAAGGTAAACAAGTTTAAATTTTCGATTTTTATTCTGGTGATGATTTTGTTTTTTATGTACAGTGATATGGGAAGCGATATGTCCCTTGTTGATGATAAATCTGACGCAGAATATAATTTGGCATTTTCGAAACTTGAAAATGATTATGGTGCTAAGTTAGGCATATATGCTCTTGATACAGAAACGAATAAAGAAATTGCCTTTCACGCAGATGAAAGATTTGCTTACTGTTCTACTTTCAAAGCATTAATCGTTGGTGCGATTTTGAAACAAGATTCATTAGAGCAGCTTCAACAAGTAGTTAAATATAAACAAGAAGATGTTCTGTTTTATGCTCCAATTACAAAGAATAACGTTGATAAAGGTATGACAATCGGAGACCTTTGTAGTGCAGCTTTGCGCTTTAGTGACAATACAGCTGGCAATCTTTTATTGAATCATATAGGTGGACCGAATGGTTTAAAGTTAGCCCTTAATCAACTAGGCGATAATGTTACGCAGCCTGTAAATATTGAACCAAAACTAAACGAAATCATCCCTGGAGACATTCGAGATACTAGCACTCCACGGCAGCTTGCGATTAATTTTAGGGGGTGCAGTTTGTTTGCTGTGCTTTGGTTTAATACAGAAATTTCAAGTAAAATGTAACTCCCTGACAGGAGTGGACCAATTCAAGGATTGCGGAAATACTGTTGATTTCTAAAATTTTTCGTGGGCGGATATGATTTTTTCTCGATATAGTGAATGAATAAATCATGATAACTACAGCCTTTTTCTGTCAGAATTGTATCCAGTTGCTGAAAATCAGCGGGTGCAAGTTCTTCTTTTTTGCGAGCGGATGCTCTGGGGACACCAAGACAGAACATAAGAATTAAACTGAATTTTATTATATGATAAAATAAATGAAAATTATCATGATTCGTGGCCGCTGTATGTAGTATGCAGTGGCTTTTTTTATTACTGATAAAGTGTCCCTGAATTTATACAATTTTCTGTTGTAATAAATTAGGGACGGTGAAAAGTCAATTGTAAAGCAATTTTTATAGGTTAAAAGACAATGATTTTTTAGAAAATCAGTAGGAATAATAATGAATTAGGTTGATGGCATAATTTTTTTTGCTTTGGATAAAACATAATGTTTAAACCGCTGCACGGGTAATGTATCTACACGATTCTTCATATATCCTAAATAAATGGTACGATCGTATATTGGGTTGCTTATAGGGAGTGTTTTTATTTTAAAATTATGAAAGATTTTATTATCAGGAACGATTGCGATACCGATATTGGCAGCCACTAAACCGGCCATGGCTTGATCATCTTCCACTTCGCAGCAGATTTTTGGAGTGACTCCAACTCGAGTTAATAATCGATTGATTTCTTGTTTGAGACCCTCCTTGCCGGAGTATTGGATTAAAGGATAATTGCGAATATCGGATAAATCGACTTTATCTAAAGCGGCTAATGGTGAATCGTAGGGCATAATTACAACGAGTTTTTGTTCACAAATAGGGATGAATTCAATTAGAGGATCTTTAGGCAAGAGGGAGATGAAAATCAAGTCGAATTTTCCCTCACGTAAACCACTGACTAAATTACCGGTGCATTCGTTTTGTGTTGTTCCTTCTTGTAAATAAAAATCAGTGTCGAGACTTTCTTTGTCTTTTTTGAAGCCTTGTATTAGGTCGGGAATAAATTGAGAAGTTAGTGTGTATATAAAACCAAGGTGGATTGTTTTTTGCAAATTACAGGTCAGTTCTTTGATTTTTTTAGTACCAGATTCAAGAGAATATAGCGCAGTTTCAACATAGGATAAGAAAATTCGACCGTTTTTAGTTAGGACAACATTGCGTCCCTGTTTCTCGAATAAAAGGGTGTCAAGTTCTTCTTCAAGCGTAGCAATTGCATGGCTCAGACTGGGCTGCGTGATTGAAAGTTGCCGGGACGCCTTTGTGTAATGTTCAAGTTTGGCCATCGTTTTAAAATAGTAAAGTTGGTATAAATTCATTTTTAAGTCACACCTTTCCTTGAGATAAAGAGCGAATTGGGGAAACTATTTTTTCTGATATTTATGTCTATTTTAATCGACAATATATTTCCCCCCGCGATCTATAATTAGAATAATCCAATCCTATCACAATATTTAGATTTTAACAAATAGTCTGAAAATATATGAAAGTTATCTATGAATAACGATGAAATACGAAATTATTAAGCATTAGACGTAAGAAAAAAAGAAAAGTATACTGAAAATCGTAAGCAGTGGTTATAACAAAATAAATTTTGCTTATACAAAAATACGAGGGGGAAAACAAAGTGGCAAAGCTTAATGAACAGGAATTTAAAAATTATTTAAAACAAATTAGAACATTGACAGAGGGTTCGTTTGAAGACATTCAAAAAGAAGTTGAGGTTACGAATAAATTTCCACAAGAATTTTTTGACTTAGCAATAAAAAACAATCTTTATAGATGTTGCTTGCCAGAAGAATATGGTGGATGGGGACTCAATGAACTTCAAATATTGCAAGTGCAAGAAGAATTTAGTAGAGGTCCAGGTGGTATGCGCATGCATTTGCATTATGCAGCTGATATGAACTGGAGAATTCTTGATGATTTTGGCAGCAAAGAATTAAAAGCTGAATATATGGATAAGTTTGCTGATAAAACAATTTTTACTTGTTTTGCGTTGACGGAAGAAACCGGCGGGACTGGTGCAGATCTACATACAAAGGCTGTAAAAGATGGTGATTTCTATATCCTTGATGGTGAAAAAACACTGATTTCCCATACCGATTGCTGTGAATTTGCTTATGTTTTTGCTGTTACAGACCCGAATGCACCAAAAGAAAAACGTCTGTCAGGATTCTTTGTTCCAGTGAATACACCAGGCTATGAAATTGTACCGATGCCTCATATGATGGGATGTCGTGGGGCTGGACATGCCGGGTTACGTTTTACCAATATGAAGCTAGACAAAAAATATTTACTTGGAAAAGAAGGCGATGGATTGAAAATTGCCATGCATTCTTTATCGGTTTCTCGGGCGCATATCGGTGTCAGTAATTTGGGAATGGCGCAGAGAATGTTAGAACTTACGATTCAAAGAGCGAAAGATCGGGTTACTTTTGGGAAACCATTGATAAAAAGACAAGCAATTCAACAGACGATTGCTGATATGGCTACGGAAATCCATGCTTTACGCATGATGGTTTATGATTTTGCTAAAGATTATGATGAAGGAAAAGATATCGAAATGAAGGCTGCTATGTGTAAATTACACAGCATTAATACGGTGAAATTGGTATCCGACTATATGCTTGAAATATTTGGTGGCATAGGTTATTTTGAAGATTGTAAATATGGACCAATTGAAAGACTTTACCGTGATTGTCGTGCCATGTGGCTTGAAGAAGGTCCAAGAATGGTTCAACGCTTGACAATTTCTAGAAAAATCATTGAAAGCGGCGGAGTTATTTAAGTAACTGAATATATTATGGATATAGCCTTTTAGATTTTCTGAAAGGCTATATCTATAAAGTTAGAGGAGATGAAATATTTTGGAGCAGCAATTCAGTCCAAGCAGATCACGCGCGACAAGTAAACCGCATGTTGTTTGTCCACCAGTGCTTTTTTATGAATGTGGATGCTGCAAAAATTTATTTCAACAGTTGACTGGTTGGAAAATTGCACCGCCTCAATGTTGTAATCAAAAAATGTCATTGCTTGAAGTGGTATCTCCCCAAATGGTTAAAAATGAGGTTAAACTCGATTATAAAATCATGGGTGGATATAATGAAAATGTCGTAGTGGTTGAATGGGAAATACAAGTAGAAGATCTTGCTGTTAAATGGATTTATCTTAAGACGTTTACTGGCGGAATGATAAAATATGTGGATAATTTGCAGAAAAAGTCATTTCGTTTTGCTTTAGCGGATGAAGATTCTTACGTTTATTGCGATGAAGATCCCTGTTTGGAATGTACCTTTCGTTGTAAGCGAGGTTTTGAAATTTACATATTGTTGACGGGGAATAAATTGGTTAAACTTCCTTTGGATAAAATGACTGCGAATTGGCACTCATGAATAAGACGCTATCCTATAAAACGCGGATTTTTATTTATAAAAAAGAATAGTGTTTAATCTAATAGACTGCGGCGAGTGGATGCAACTAGGCATGTACTTTATGAAAGATATTCTAGGAAAATAGGAGGAACATCTCATGTCGAAAATTGGTAACAAACGGTGGTATATTGTCGCCATGTTGGTACTATGTTACACTTTCGTTTACTTGGGAAGAGCCAGCATTTCGATTGCAGGACCAGTTTTGATGAAAGATTATGGTTGGAGTGGGACAGATTTTGGTTTGGTATCGACTGCGTTTTTTATTGGTTATGCACTAACAATGCTGCCAGCAGGGTGGCTTGCAGATAAATTTGGCGCGACAAAGGTTATCGTTGGAGGAACATTGCTTTGGTCGGTTTTTACTTTTTTTACACCGATGGGCGCATCGGTACTAAGTATCTTGATCTTTGTTCGCATAGTTGTCGGAATCGGGCAAGGCGTTACTTTGCCCGCGGCATCATCTCTGATTTCTCGTTGGGTGCCAAAGTCAGAGGCAGCAACGGCGCAGGGAGGAACTTTAGTTGGAGTACCACTGGGGGTTGCCTTGGCAATGCTTAGTGGAGTTTACTTGATACAAAACTACGATTGGCAGACGATTTTTTATATCTTTTCTATTTTTGGGCCGCTTTGGTGTTTACTTTGGTGGAAATTCGGGAAAAATAGTCCGGATTTAGATCCGGATGTTAGTGAGACTGAATTGGCATATATTCAGTCAGGGCAAGGGGGGACGGGTGGTAATGGAGCAGCTGCAAGTTTTACGGCTAAACAGATATTTTCAGTACCGTCAGTCTGGTTTGCAATTTTTTCGTATTTTTGTTTCAATTATGTATTTTATTTACTGCTTACTTGGTTGCCGACATACTTGGCAGTTGGGCGTGGATTCACTTTGGTGAAAAGTGGTATGTTTACAGTGATTCCGTATGTTGTAGCAATGTTTACCTATCCTTTGGGGGGAGTTTTAGCAGATTGGGCTTCTAAAAAGTTCGGGGACAATATAGGCCGAAAATTATTTCCAGTAATTGGATTGGTCATTGGCGGAATTGCTTTGATTTTTGGGGCGCAGACGGAAAGTGCGACGACGGCGATTATCTTGATTGCAGCTTCCATGGGTTTTTTGACACTTACACAGGGTGGATTTTTTTCAATACCAATAATTTTTGCTCCTAAAAACGTTGGCACCATTGTTGGCATGTATGGTTTTATTGGTACGATGGCGGGGATTTTAGCACCGCTTTTAACTGGAATGGTTGTTGATGCAATGGGATATGATACGGCCTTGTTGC
>Ga0302210_10000700_pt1 | contig 14895 bp, 2 predicted proteins | sample II_Fen_E3_2_FD_198793 | JGI IMG/M metagenome (GOLD analysis project Ga0302210, IMG submission 198793) | Peat permafrost microbial communities from Stordalen Mire near Abisko, Sweden - II_Fen_E3_2 | ecosystem: Environmental > Terrestrial > Soil > Wetlands > Permafrost | place: Sweden: Abisko... | reverse complement strand
CGCGATTATATGCTCTTTTGAGTCAGATTAACCAGGCTATCATGCGCACTCAAAGTGTAGACGAACTATACCAGACAATTTGTGAAGTAGCCATACAATATGGGCAGTTTCACATGGCATGGGTTGGGTTGAATGACGAATCAGAAAAGCGGATCATACCCGTCAGCTGGGCAGGGCATAACGATGGCTATCTGGATCATATTATTATCAAGTCAGGATTTGATATATACAGTTCAGGACCTACCGGCAGCTCATTCCGCGAAGGAAAGATTGTATATAGCAACAACATTGCCAGCGATCCAATCATGCTTCCCTGGAAAGATGAGGCCTTAAAAAGAGGATATAAATCGCTCATATCGGTTCCGTTCCAACAGAAAGGGAAAGTTATAGGCATCCTCAGTTTATTTGCCACAGAATCGGATTTCTTCAGTGATGATGAATTAAAGCTCCTAAAAGAGATCGGAGAAGACATTTCATTTGCAATCAATGCCATTGATACCGAAAACCTTCGTAACCGAACAGAAAAAGCACTTGAACAAAGCCGGAATGAACTAAAGATCATTTATGACCATGCACCCGTGATGATGTGCGTCGTGGACAAAGAAAGGAATGTTTTGTTTGCAAACCAGTCATTCACTACGTTGACCGGGATTTCGGAAGAAGAAATGATTGGCGGAGCCGTTGGGAATGTTATCGGATGTGTTAATTCAATGAATAATGCCCAGGGATGCGGACATGGACCAAAATGCAATCATTGTACCCTACGCATTGCTATCGAAAAAACGTTTGAAACAGGTATCGGCTATCGAAACATAGAGTATCAATCGACATTAAATATTGCCGGACTAAACCATGACATTTCACTATTGGGATCAACAGCTATCATAGCCAATGACGATACGAATAGTCTTTTACTCTGTTTACACGATATCACCGACCGGAAACTGGCAGAAGATGCATTGCAAAAGAGTGAAATGTTACTTCGAACATTTATTGACAATTCACCTTTTGATATTTGGGCACGTGACATAGACAACATCGGCATCCTTGAAAATAAAAAGTTTGTAGACCATTATGGTTCTATTATCGGTTATACGCCGACTACCAATGCCATTATAGACAATGAAACCAGCAGGCATTGGATAAACATTAATGAACGGGTTTTAGCGGGTGATATCATTGATGAAGAATACGAATTTGAGATCAATGGTGAAAACCGGCTGTTTCAACAAACTGTTTTTCCAATTAAAAACAACAATAAAATTATAGGCATTGCCGGTTTTAATATAGACATAACAGAGCGGAAACAGGCAGAAGAAGCCTTATATCAGAATAATTCAAGGCTGGAACTCGCCATGAAGGTCGCCAATATGGCCTGGTGGGAAATGGATATCCAGTCAGGAAACATTTTGTTTGGAAAAAGGAAGACAGATATGTTAGGCTACGAGGCCGAAAACTTTGTTCATTTTAAGGATTTTATGGATATCGTTCATCCGGATGATTATGATAACACGATGAATGCCCTGCGCGAACATCTCTATGGGCATGAAGATAAATACGAGACGGAATATCGGATTTTAACCAGTTCGGGAGAATACAAATGGTTTTATGAACTTGGGAATATTTCAAAAAGAGATACGACAGACAACCCGTTGACCATGTCGGGAGTGGTGCTTGATATAACGGCCAGAAAAACGGCTGAAAAGGAATTGTATAATCAAAAGCAATTTTTTGAACAGATGTTTATGCAATCCTCATTGAGCACTCAAATCCTGGACAGGGAAGGATGGTGCGAACGAATAAATCCTAAAATGAGTGAGATATTCGGTGTTGAAGCTAAAGAGATGGAAGGCAAGGTCTACAATATCTTTCATGATAAGGAAATCATGCAGAAAAGCATTTCAAAAGAGCTAAAAAATGTATTTAACAATGGAAAAACGGCTGAATGGGAAGTATTATTTGATATCGGTGAAGCCGCGGAATCGCAGAATATATCAGTAAAAGAGAAAAAGAAAGTCTGGTATAACAACTGGGCCTATCCCATTTTTGGACAAAATGGTGAAATAAGCCATATCATCATTCAGCACAACGACATTACCGATCGTAAAATTGCAGAAGAGGCATTGGGCGAATCGCAGGAACAACTGAAGAAGTTTGCCGCCCATCTTCAAAACGTGCGGGAAGAAGAACGGGTACTGTTGGCCCGTGAAATTCACGATGAGCTCGGTCAGATATTAATCGCCATAAAAATTGACATGGGCATGTTGAAACAGAATGTCTTAAAAGGAATAGATTACGCTCATTCCAAACAGGTATTGGAGAAATTTGATGGACTCTTCAGCCTGGTTGACAATACCATTAAGACAGCCCGGAAAATCATGACTGACCTCCGACCGGAAGTATTGGATTTACTCGGGTTTGTAGAAACAATAAAACAACATCTGAATGTTTTTCAGGAAAGGTATAAAATCACCTGTATCTTTGAAAATTCAGTGGCCAATTTAGAACTGGATTCACAACAATCGGTTGCCTTGTTCAGGATCATACAGGAAGCATTAAACAATGTAGCTAAACATTCCAAAGCAACTGAATTGAGAGTTATACTTGATCAACGGAATGATCAGTTAACCCTGGAGATCATAGATAATGGGATTGGATATGACGAGAATCAGAAGAAAAACACGGAATCGTATGGTTTAATAGGCATGCGTGAAAGGGTGTTCCTGCTGGATGGGGAATTGACAATCCTGGGGCAGAAAGATATTGGAACCAGCATAAAAGTAGTCATGCCTTATGTTCTTGAACAATTAACAAGCAAACATTCTGATCGTGGAATTGGATTAAATTAGGTATTCCGGAGAATTCTATCGATACTGGAAAGGATACTCACTTTTTACAATTCATATGAACCACAAAATTATCTTTACCAAGTAAGGGGAACAATTAAACACACAAGAATTGAACGCAGATGTTTGTGGATTTAGCGGATAAAAAACGGATCTTATTCCAACTTGTTGGAGTTTTAATCTGTCTTAATTAAAAAAAAGAGAAAGAATCCGTTTAAGTCGTTGGAACAATATAATGTCTTATTTTATTCGTCTTCAAATCTGCCCTCACCCAAGGAGTGGGTGATAGAGCTGAGGGTTGATTAAGTTTGATTTAAAATAATTGGACGTTATCTATTTCCCATTACATATACTTGAAAAGCCATTATACTTTGTGATTGGGAGAAAAGTGAATGAGAGACATTCCAATCAAACAAGCAAAATCACCTTATGCTCATATAAAAAAAGCACATGAATACTGACAATGAATTAAACTTCTCGTTTGATGTAAATGAGACTGACATTCAGTTTAAAGACATTTTCATACTGGAAGACATCCAACGCATGCAGGATTTATTTTCCAATGCTACCGGGGTTGCATCCATAATTACGAGCCCTGAAGGAATACCATTTACCAAACCCAGTAATTTTTGTTCATTTTGCCAAATCGTTCGAAGTACGGAGAAAGGGCTGGCAAATTGTATCAAATCGGACGCGTTGAAATGCAGCAGCCATGCCGCCGAATTCAAATTAGAACCCTGCAAGTGTGCCGGATTGCTGGATTGCGGCGTAAAAATAGCCGTTGCGGGAAAACATATAGCGAATTGGTTAATTGGTCAGGTAAGAAATGAAGAAATAAACCTACAAAACATAGCAGATTATGGAGACGAAATTGGGGCAAACAAGGATGAATACACTGAGGCGTTCAGCCAGGTTCCTATCATGTCAAATGAAAAGTTTCAATCGATATTTGAAATGATGTTTGTCATTGCCAATGATCTTTCAGAAAAAGCTTACACTAATCTGCAACTGAAAAAGCAGGTTACTAAGAGCGAAAAAATGAATGAATTATTGCAAAAAAACGAGAGAACCCTTTCCATTACACTTCATTCCATTGGGGATGGGGTTATTTCCACGGATAAGACCGGTAAAATAGTGAACATGAATCCTATTGCCGAGAATTTATGCGGTTGGAAATCAAGTACAGCTATTGGGAAACCATTATCAGACATTTTCAAGATCATTAACTCACATACCCGAAAGCCGGTAGAGAATCCTGTCAATAAAGTCCTGGAAAAAGGTAAGATTATAGGGCTTGCAAATCATACCGTTTTAATTTCCAGCGAAGGAACAGAATACCATATTGCTGACAGTGCAGCCCCAATTAAAAACGTTGATGGTCAGATTACGGGGGTGGTGCTGGTATTCTCGGATGTAACAGAGAAATATGAAGCAGAAGCGAAACTACGGGAAAGCGAACGCAGCAAATCGGTGTTATTATCCAATCTACCGGGCATAGCCTACCGTTGCAAATACGATTCTCAATGGACCATGGAGTTTGTATCGGAAGGATTTTTTACGTTAACAGGGTATAAACCAGAAGACATTATTCAGAACCGGGTCATTTCATTTAACGACTTGATTCTTGACGAGTATCACGATTACTTGCGGAAAGTATGGGAAAAAGCAGTAAAAGATCATAAAAATGTGTCCATCGAATACAGGATACTGACTGCTTACAATGAGGTAAAATGGGTGCTGGAACAAGGAATTCCGATCTATGACAACCAGGGCAACGTGGAAGCACTGGAAGGATTCATCATGGATATTTCCGAACGAAAGAATGTAGAAACAGTTCTTCAGAATGAACGCCTGTTACTTCGTACCCTGATAGATAATATCCCCGATACAATTTATGCCAAAGATTTGGCGGGCAGAATGATCCTGGCAAATAAATCAGAAGTAGAATTACTCGGGGCGCACCTGGAAACTGACGTGTTGGGAAAGAATGATTTTGATTTTTATACCAGTGAATTTGCAGATGTATTTTTAGAAGATGATCAACATATTATTAAAACCGGAGTCGCTGATCTTCAACGGGAAAGGTTTGTAGTGGATGGGAAAGGGAAAAAGAATTGGTTTCTTTCCTCAAAACTTCCTCTTCGAAACAAGGACGGACAAATATCGGGCATCATGGGTATTTCCCGTGACATCACCATCCGTAAAAAAGCAGAAGAGGCATTAAAGAAAAGCGAGTCGTTTTTAAAGGAGACACAGGTTATAGCTCAACTAGGCACATATTCGCTGGATATACCATCACACACCTGGACCAGTTCAGAAATCCTGGATTCCATTTTTGGAATACGGGCTGATGCTGATAAATCATTTGATGGTTGGGTTTCGTACATACATCCAGAATGGCAAAGCATCATGAACGATTACGTTATTAACCATGTAATTGGAGAAAAAAACAAATTCGATAAAAGATACAAAATAATACGCCGGGATAATCAGGAAGAGCGATGGGTTCATGGATTAGGCGAATTAATGTTTGATGCTGATCAACAGCCAATATTAATGATTGGAACGATACAGGACATCACAAACCGTGTAAACGATGAGCATGCTCTACGCGAAAGTGAAGAAAAATACCGGAATATCTTTGAGAATGTTCAGGACGTTTTTTATCAGGTGGATCTGGATGGAAATTTTCTAGAAGCCAGTACTTCTTTTAAGCTTTTAACCGGTTATGATCGGGAAGAAATTATTGGAACTCCGATTGAAAAAATATACAGACATCCGTCTGAACGTAAGATTGCATTCGATACTTTAATGCAAAAACAACAAGTAAAAGATCTTGAAATTAATATAAGGACAAAGCAGGGAGAAATCATTCATGCTTCACTCAACGCCAAACTGATCAATGACTCCACCGGGAAACCCGATCATATAGATGGATTTATCCGGGATATTACCAAACGGAAGATGGCAGAGAATGCCTTACGCGAAAGTGAAAATAAGTTCCGGGATTATATTGAATATGCTCCTCACGGTGTTTTTGTTGCGGATGAATCGGGTAAATATATTGAAGTTAATGCAGCAGCTTCCCAAATAACCGGTTACAGCAAAGAAGAATTAATGTCATTAAATCAAATTGATTTAATTTCTGAGGAATCAAAAGATTCATTTGGAAATCATTTTAAGACAGTCGTGAAAAAAGGATTTGCAACTGATGAGTTCGGGATTGTACGCAAGAATTCCACCCTGGGACATATCACTGTCGACACCGTTAAATTATCCGAACATTTATATCTTGGTTTTGTTGTAGATATAACATACCGAAAAATAGCGGAAAATGAGTTAAAAGAGAATGAAGATTTTCTAAAGAAAACGCAGTTAATTGCAAATTTGGGGAATTGTATTCTGGATATCGCTTCCGGTGTCTGGATTAGTTCAGACATCATGGATTCGATCGTAGGTATAGATTCCGGTTACGAAAAATCGTTGACAAGCTTAGTATCCATAATCCACCCAGCCTGGAGAGAAGTCTTAAAATCAGATTACACGGTTGCTGTGCTAAGAAAAGGGACAAAGTTTAACAAGAAGTTTAAAATTGTTCGCCCCAACGACCATCAGGAAAGATGGGTACATGCCATTGGTGAGTTGAAACAGGATTCGGAAAACAAGCCAGTGAAACTGATTGCCACCGTACAGGATATAACTGAAAGAAAACTGGCAGCAGAAGCAGTGGTTCTGAGTGATGAACTGCATCGATCCATACTGAATGCTTCCCCGGATGCGATTGTAGTAGTTGAAATGAACGGGCAAATCCGTATGGCTTCTCCAGCAGCATTAACTTTGCATAGATGTAAAAGTTCCAACCAACTCATAGGGCGTAATGTATTGGAATTTTTAACCCCGGAAGATAAAGAGCGTGCCTTGTCAAACAGTTTGCTCATGTTTGACGGATACATGGGTTCTATTGAATACCGGATATTGAGGGAAGATGGAACCGTATTTTGTGCTGAAGTAAATGGTGATATCATCTGGAATGCCATTGAAGAACCGAATGGCATGGTATTTATCATTCGCGATATTTCGGACCGTAAAAAGGCGGAAGATGCATTGGAGATTTCCCAGGTTGAACTGAAAGAATTTGCTTCGCATCTTCAAAATGTACGGGAAGAAGAAAAGCTGCAATTAGCCCGGGAAATCCATGATGAACTTGGTCAGATTTTGATAGCGATTAAAATCGACCTGGGTATGATGAAACAAAATGTATTAAAAAGTATCAAAAGTATTGATGCTGAAAATATTTTGACTAAATTTGACAACCTATTTGGATTAGTAGATAATACGTTAAATACTACCCGAAAAATCATGACTGATTTAAGGCCAGAAGTGTTGTTTTTAATAGGATTTATAGAAGCTGTAAAGCTTTATGTTCATAATTTTAAAGAAAGATATCTTATCAACTGTGTATTTCACAGTACAGTAACTTTACTAGAATTAAATTCACAACAATCGGTAGCCTTATACCGGATTCTTCAGGAATCACTGACGAATATTGCGAAGCATGCAAAAGCAACCAAGGTAAAAATAGATCTGGATATCAGTGATGATAAATTGGTCATGAAAATAAAAGATAATGGAATAGGATTTAAAATACCAAAAAAGAACAAACCAAATTCATACGGCTTACTTGGTATGAAAGAACGGGTTTACTTGCTGGAAGGAGATTTACTGATTTCAAGTCAACCCGGGGAAGGAACCACTATTAAGGTTGAAATTCCATATGTAGGTTTAGACAAAAGTCAAAGGACAAAGGACAAAAGACAAGAGAACCAGGAGCCAAGACAAAGGATTTTTGACAGTTGACATTAGACTTTCGACATTAGATATAAGACAAAAAAAATATTGTTAACAAGTAAAACAGCCGATATGATAAAAGTATTCATAGTAGACGATCATGAAATAATTCGTGAGGGATTAAAAAAGATATTAAAGGAAGAGACCGATTTGATGGTTGTGGGTGAAGCCCAGAGTGGGGATGAAGTGCTGCAAAACATGAATGATATTGATTGCGATATCATGTTGCTGGATATGAATATGCCCGGAAGAAGCGGACTGGAATTAATTGCAGACCTAAAAAAACTAAAACCACAGCTTCACATCTTGGTGCTGAGTATTCATCCGGAAGATAAATTTGCATTACGGACCTTGAAAGCAGGTGCTTCAGGATATCTGTGCAAAGACACTGCCTTAGAGGAACTGGTTATTGCTATCCGCAAAGTATACACAAAAGGCAGGTATTTAAGCAATACCTTGGCAGAACAACTGGCCTTTGATTTTATGCCCGAAAAAGACCAGTTACCCCACGAACAACTCTCGAACCGGGAACAGGAAATCATGTTTATGCTCGTAACCGGTAAAAAGGTGAAGGACATTGCTGCCGATCTGAATTTAAGTATCAGTACTGTATTCACTTACAGAGTCCGTATTTTCGAGAAACTTAAAATAAAAAGTAATGTGGAACTCACCCACTATGCTATTATTAATAAACTGGTAGATTAAGAATCGACTTTATCTGCTTTATTAGACGTGATAGTTTAATCGAATTGTATCAAATCTATAACCAATCCAATTAAACGTAGCACAAACTACGAATAATTGTAGTAATTATTAAATCTTTCAATAATTTTATTTATCTTTGCAGACAACCTTCAAACGTATATTTCGAACCCTCAACTCTTTTTCATATGGTGAATCTGCTCACTGTTAACCCAATACTTAAAACCACTTACCATGCTGTAGTCAAGAAATTGGCTACGGCAGTTTTTATGCCCGAAAAATCGGAAAAAGGAACTTCAAAAGCTAATTTTAGAGTTTTGAAGAGTATTATTGTTGGAGTCATGATTTTGGTGGCGGGAATGGCATATGGGGCAATAAAAACCAGTATTTTAGCTGGAGGACTCTGGAATACCGCAAACACATGGTCACCCACAGGGATACCAGCAAACACTGATCAAGTTATAATTACAGGACCAGTAACTCTCAATACAGCTGTAACTCAAGCCACTACCGGGACGTTGACAATAAATAACGGTGGTACACTTACAGCTACAAATTATAATGGGACTTTCATAACATTAACAATCAATAGTGGCGGTACTTTAACATGTTCTCGGGTATTAACTATAAAAGGAACAACTGATATTACTGGTACTATCAGTTTATCAGGGGGAAGGCTAAATGTATTTACCGGTAATGTTACACTTTATCCAGGAGCATCCTGGACTAATACTACTACCAGTGATCAAACTTTTTCAAGTGACTTTATCAATAATGCTACTACTTTCAGTTCAACAGGTACCGGAATTTACAAGTTCACAGGCACTACACACACTATCGGAGGAAATACTAACAGTATAATTCCAAATGTTGCTATTAATAATACTTATATAAATAATGGAACATTGACAGTTGGAACCGACTTGTCAGGATCAGGATCATTGACAAATAGTTCAAGCGGAACACTAAACATAAATGGTACTTGTTCAGTGGCTACTCTCATTAATAGTGGAAATATTATCAGCACCGGTTCGGGTACAATTACGTCTGCAACTGTTACCAATAATCTATTTTGGAATATGGGTGGAACAGGAACTGTTACAGCTTTTACCAACGCCGCAACAGGCATTCTTAATATTAGTGCAACACCTACAGTACCTACATTTACAACGCTTAATGCAACTACAACTGGTAATATAGTAAATTACAATGGTGCCGGTGCTCAAAACGTAAAAAATACAACATACAGCAATTTAACGTTATCTGGCGGCGCCTTCATAAAAACTTTAACTAATGCTACTGAAGTAAGCGGTGTTTTAACCGTTAAATCCGGGACTACTTTTTCTTTGGGAAATAACCATATTCTGGGAGCGACATATGCTCCATCTATTGTTTTAGAAAATGGATCATCAGGATCTATAATTACGGGAACTGGAACTAGCGTTTTAAATTTTGGAGGGGATGTAACTGTAAATCATATTCCAGGGACAGGTTTTGGTGCCATCATATCTTGCCCAATCAATCTGGATAATGACAGAACAATAACAGTAGAAGATGATGGCACTTTAGTTCCAGGCTTATCAATTAGTGGTGTAATTAGTACAGCATTTGGCATAACAAAAGCCGGAACAGGTACGCTAACTTTATCGGGAGTAAACACTTATACCGGTGCAACAACCATCAGCTCCGGAATTCTTAAATTAGGTGCCACCAACACAATACCCAACACCAGCGCATTGACTGTAGCCGGTACCTTTGACCTTGCAGGATTTAGTGAAACTGTTGGTTCGATAGCAGGAACGGGTGTAATAACGAGCAGTGCAGCAGGTGCACCACTACTTACTACTGGTATTGATAATACAAACACCACTTTTTCCGGAATTATTCAGAATGTCTCTGCACCCTCTGTTACTTTAATCAAAGCTGGCAATGGCACTTTTACAATGTCGGGTACTAATACTTTCACAGGAGGGTTAACAATCAATTCAGGATCAATTCAGACGGGTGCAGCTAATTGCTTAAGCAATATTTTACCAATTAACCTGAGTGGTGGGACTTTGGGGACGGGAGCAACGTCAGGTTTTGGAGATATGGTCAGTACACTTACTTTGTCAAATAACTCAATTCTTGCCTTAGGTTCAGGTCAGCACAGCCTGACCTTTGCTGACAGTCACCTAGCCAGTTGGCCAGCAGGAACTCTTACCATAACCGGATGGACAGGTAATTATGATGGAGCTACTGGTAGTGCCGGACAAATATTCGTAGGAGGAGCATCAGGCAACGGATTAACAATAAATCAGCTTGCCCAAATTAAGTTTCAAGATGGCAGCAACAATTTATTCCCGGCAATCCAGCTTTCGACGGGGGAAGTTGTTCCTGTTCAATCACACGCAACAGACAATTTTCGTTCAAAATCTAATGGAAACTGGTCTACGGCAAGTAACTGGCAAAGTTCCACGGACAATATCACATGGATAACTGCCACCCTGGCACCAACCAATGCTGCTTCTTTAATTTCTATACAGAATGCCATTACGGTAGATGTGAATAATCAGACTGCAAGTTCCGTTGTTATTGCAAGCGGAGGCACGCTTGTTGCCGGTTCAAACACCTTGTTGGTTTCCGGCGACTGGACAAACAATGGAGGAAATTTTACACAGGGCACAAGCACAGTAACATTTACCGGTAATACTACTGCAATTAATGGAACTGCACCTACTCAGACTTTCTACAATATTATTACAGACGGACAGACCTTGGGTGTGGGAGGAAGTACTACAACTCTAAACATTAGCGGAACACTAAATATTAATGATGGAACTACTTTTAATGTTGGAGCTATTACGTTAAACATAACAGGAGCTACTACGATTGGGAATGGAACAAGTGGAAATTTAAATATTAATTCAGCAACAGGAACAAAGACCTTTACAGGCGATGTAACTATTAACGCAGGTGCAACCATAACAGAAAGTGCTGCCGCAGCAATGTCATTTGGAGGAAGCCTTACTAATAACGGAACTTTCACAGCAAACTCGGGCATTCATACTTTTACAGGAACTACTAAAATAATCGGTGGAACAAGTATCAATGCGATTCCATCTGTAACTATAAGCGGAAATACAACAAATAGCGGAACACTTACTGTAATTACCTCACTGGCAGGAGGAAGCACACTTACAAATACGGGTATTTTAAACTTTGGTGGAACATCGATTGCACCTACACTTACAGCAATAGCAATTGGTAATACTGTGAATTATACAGGTGTGTCACAAACTGTAAAACCCACCACCTATTCCAATCTTACACTTTCAGGTTCAGGGACTACTACCACAAACACTGTAAGTGTAAACGGCATTCTTTCCATGGAAGGGACTGCAACTGTTACTAATCTTCCAAATTATGGAGCTGCCTCCACCTTGCAATATAACACTGCCACTCCTACGACAGCCGGTAAAGAATGGCCAATTAATTTTAATGGAACAGGAGTCATTATAGCCAACACCGGCATAATTACCCTGAATGAAGCCAAAACAAACACAAAGGCATTAACTATTAAAAACGGTGCGAAGCTATCTCTTGGTATTTTTTCAAGTACCGCCAGTACACTTACACTTGCTGCAACAGGCCAACCTTTGGGAAAATGGGGTGGTTCAGGTTCAACCACAGCAACTTATAAAAATGACATTTTTTTTGCACCAATAGTCACAGGTGTTCTAACGGTTTCATCTTCTTCCTGTAGCACAAATTATACATGGATAGGGGTAAAGGATACCAATTGGGATATAGGAGCTAACTGGTGTGGTGGATCAAAACCTACCAGCATCGATGATGTTACCATATCTTCGGGTATAAATTATCCTGTAATCAGTGCAGCTGCAGCTTGTAATAGTATTACGATTAATACAGGCGCTTCCTTAACTATTAATGGTTCATCTACACTGACCGTAAGTGGCAACTGGATAAATAACGGGGGAACTTTTAATGCAGGTACAGGTACGGTAAAAATGATTACCACCGGAAAAAATATTGGAGGGAACACTTCAACCACTTTTAATAATCTGACTATAGGTACTAATGGTGGTGAAGATATTTCACTCATTTGTAATGTAAATGTAAATGGAGTATTAACTCTTGGTAATAATTCTTTGTTGACACTAGGTGCCTACAACCTGACTTTAGGTTCTTCAGCTACATGCATCGGATCTTATAATAATAATTGCATGATTTTGGATAATGGTTCCGGGCAATTGCAAAAAATAGTTACTTCGGCAAACTTAGCTACTTCCTTTCTTTTTCCTATTGGTGATGTTACCAGTTATTCGCCCCTTACGTTAAATTTCACTAAAGGAACTTTTGATACAGGTGCCTTAGTATCGATCAGTGTAACCAACACTGTACATCCCCAGAATCTAAATTCAATTAATTATTTAAAAAGATATTGGACGGTAACTCAAACCGGAATCTCCGCATTTTCGTGTGATGTTACCGGAGGTATTACAAATTATAGTGATTTTGCCGGATATCCGGATCAACAATATACGGCTGAATATGTAAATGGTAGCTGGCTTCCCTTTGCAGCATCACCATCATCATTAAGCGCAAGTGAATTTTTTGCCAGCGGAGTTTCTGCCTTTGGTGATTTTACCGCAATGGGATTTCCATCAATAACACCTCCTAGTACATCGCCAGCTCAAGTCACTTATGTTCACGGTTTGGGACCGTCGAGTGGTACACAATTCTACGTTTCGGGTAAAAATCTTGTAGGCCCTTTTGTTGTAACTCCTCCAACTGATTATGAGGTTTCATTGGATAATACTAGTTACTACTCCACACCGATCATCATTCCACAATCTCCTACTGGAACTGTGGCTCCGGGTAATGCTGCTGTCTGGTTTCGACTAAAAGCGGGTTTATCCGTAGGAAGCTATACCGAGGATATTACTTGTTCAACGGCCGGTTTGGTGGCAATACCTGTGTCAGTTACCGGAATCGTTACAAAAGAAGTATACTGCCAAGGTAAAGGACAAAATAATTCATACTACATTTCCAAAGTAGTATTTAACACAATTATTAATGATTCTAAGGGCAGTTCTGCAAATGGCTATGGTGATTTTACGTTACAATCAACCACTATTTCTGTGGGAAAATTATATAATCTTGCTGTAACTGTAAATACTGTCAGTCCTAACAAAGTGATCGCAAAAGCATGGATAGACTGGAATAATGATGGCATTTTTAATGATGATGTAACCGAAAGTTATGATCTGGGAAGCACAACTAACAATGGACTAACCATCTTTTCAAAGGACATAACAGTTCCTGCTGGCGCTAATGTAGGGGCAACCAGAATGAGAATAGTCAATTCATATAACACTGTTTCTAATCCATGTTGGGGGCAAAATGGCGAGGTTGAAGATTATACATTAAACATTATTGATCCTATTGCCATTTCAACATCATCGTTGAGTGGGTTTAGTTACGCAGTTGGCTCCGGTCCCTCTACTGAACAATCATTTACAGTAAAGGGTTCAGCACTTACCGGGGATATTGTAATTACAGCACCAGAAAATTTCGAGATATCGACTGTACAGGGAGGAGTTTTTTCAACAAATCCCATCACACTTACTCAGACAGGAGGTATTGTTAACCAAACTACGATGTATGTTCGATTAAAAGCCGGACTTTCTGCCGGAATATACAGTGCACTGGATATAACATTGACCTCCGCAGCTGTACCATCTAAAACTGTAACTTGTACCGGATATGTGGTTCCGTCTGTTACAGTAAGTGGCGGAGGATCCTATTGTACAACCGAACCGATAAATTTGACAGGTACCGTACCACTAGGTGCTACCTACTACTGGAGCGGTCCAAATAATTTTCCGAGCAATAGTACTACGCTCAGTCCAACTATCCCTACTACCCTTACAGCTGCTAATGCAGGCACGTACACCCTCACTGCCGATTATCTAACCGGGTCCGAAGTAATTGTAAATGGTGGATTCGAAGATATGAAAGTTGGTTTTACAAGCAATTATAATTATGTAGAAGACGTTGCTGGTACACAAGAACTTTATACTATTTCTGTTAGTAGTTATAGTATAACTAATATCCCTGCAAATGTTCATGCTGCTACTAATGGCGACTTTCCTTATACGAATACTCCTTCACATAGTGGTTCTGAACAGTTAGTTGTACATGAAACTTCCGCTCCGTTTAAGGCTTTTTGGAATCAAATCGTACCTGTTGAGGCTAATTCCAATTATAAGTTTTCATATTGGATACAGAATGTAGCTGCCACAGGAACAGGTATACCTCCGGCTCAAATGCGACTAGATATTAATGGGGGTGCAACTAGCTCTGTTTTTACGACCACTGCAACGAGTGGACAATGGCAACAATGGACTTCCAATATAACCACTGGAAATACGACTAGCTTAACTCTGTCATTGGTAAATCCAAGCACCACTGCATATGAATTTGCAGTTGATGA
>Ga0302210_10000696_pt1 | contig 14969 bp, 13 predicted proteins | sample II_Fen_E3_2_FD_198793 | JGI IMG/M metagenome (GOLD analysis project Ga0302210, IMG submission 198793) | Peat permafrost microbial communities from Stordalen Mire near Abisko, Sweden - II_Fen_E3_2 | ecosystem: Environmental > Terrestrial > Soil > Wetlands > Permafrost | place: Sweden: Abisko... | reverse complement strand
TTCATGCTCAATAAAGAGCGTCCCATCAAAATCACTTGCTGCCAGTTTCAAAGGACATCGCTCCCTTCACAGAGATAGATTCTCGCTTCATAAGAACGCAGCCTATTTTCTGGTGCATCCGCATAAGTGCCCATCAACAATTTATTTATGATAATTTCGCTTGGCAATTCATACGCTATTTGCTCGCCCGAAAAATTACAAATAATCAATACTGTTTGCTCTGGCAGTATCCTCAAATAAGCATAAATTGATTCATTACTTTTCAATAGTTCCTGATAGCTGCCTCGTAATAAAGCTTCATAGGTTTTACGAATCTCCGCCAATTTTTTATAATAAGTAAAAACAGAATTTTCTTTTATTTGTTCACACGCAACATTGATGTTTCGATAGTTTTCATGTACTGGCAGCCATGGTCTTCCTGTGGTAAAACCAGCATTTTTTTGATTGTTCCATTGCATCGGTGTCCGAGCATTATCGCGACTGTATTTTTGAATAAACCTCAGTGCCTCTTGCTCCGACAAACCCGCTTGCCGCGCAAGTTTATATTGTCCATGCGATGAAATGTCATCATAGCATTGGATCGATGACCAAGCCGTATTCGTCATCCCCAATTCCTGTCCTTCATAAATAAACGGCGTTCCTTTCAATGTGAGTAAAACGGTAGCTAACACTTTAGCTGCCAACTCTGCATCAACCGCCTTAGGGAAAAAGTGATTGATAGAACGCGGCTGATCATGATTTTCAAAAAATGCTGGATACCAGCCATTATTTGCCGTCGCCCACTGACTTTCCGACAAGGCCTGTTTCAATTGTGTGAGTTTCCAGGGAATTGGTTGATACCATAGGCTGGCCTCTTCCATATCTAAAGAAATGTGACTGAACTCAAACAACATATCAAATATACCTGTTTCACCAACCCAATACTTTAATTCCTCCGCTTTGACACCATTGGCCTCCGCTACCGTTACAATATCTTTGCCAGTAAAAACCGCTTGTTTAAATTCCTGTAAAAAGTCCAAAATACCTGGCTGATTTGCTGTTGCCTGATGCACGTTTCCCATACGATCAGGTCCATCGATTGGTAAGTCATCATATACAGCCGGCTTTTTTATATAGGTTATCGCATCAATTCGGAACCCACCAATACCCTTGTCAAGCCAAAAGTTCGCTATATCATACAGTGCTTGACGAACCTTCACGTTTTCCCAGTTGAGATCTGGCTGCTTTGCTGCAAACGTATGCAAATAATATTGCCTCGTACATTCATCCAAAGTCCAGGCTGATCCACCAAAGATACCACGCCAGTTTGTTGGTGGTGAACCATCCGGTTTAGCATCACGCCAGATATACCAGTCACGTTTGTCGTTACGGAGACTCTTACGAGATTCTTGAAACCAGGCATGTTCATCCGATGTATGATTAAACACCAAATCCAACAAAATACGAATATCATATTTTTTTGCTTCATGGATCAGCGCTTCCATATCAGCCATCGTGCCATATTCCGGCGCAATATTCCGGTAGTCAGAAATGTCATAGCCATTATCAATCATGGGGGAACGATACATTGGTGTCAGCCAAATTGCACCAGCCCCCAAATTGTGGATATATCTTAATTTTTGAGTAATACCCGCCAAGTCACCGATTCCATCACCATTGCTGTCATAGAAGCTCTTCGGATAAATTTGATATACCATCGTCTTCTGCCACCATTTTAATTTATCCATCGTGCTTCCCTCCTTTTAAAATGTAGCTATCACGGTTTCATTCACCTTTGCCGTCATACCCGCTGATAATTTCATAAATGGATATTCTGTAGAATTTGTAACCGCTAAGATAACAATCGCCGAATATCCTTCCTGCTCAATAAGTTTCTTGTCAAATTTCACCAATTCTTCACCAGCTTTAACTTTTTGTCCAGCTTTAACCCTAACCTCAAAACCGCGACCTTCCATCTTGACCGTATCAAGCCCAATATGGATCAAAAGTTCCACACCACTTGCTAGTCGCATGCCAACTGCATGGCCTGAACCTTCCATAACCATTGTGATTTCACCATCAGCTGGCGCTGTTACAAGTTCAGTTTGTGGATATACAGCAACACCGTCACCCATCATTTTTTGTGAAAACATTTCATCGGGAACCTGTGTGATAGGTATAACTTTGCCACTGACAAACGCTTTTAACATCGTCGATTTTTCTGTACCAGAAATGACATCTTCGGCCATCTTATCTTGTAACAAAGCTTCAAAACGTTCTCTGATTTGTGGAACGGACAATCCTACAATGACCTGAACGGCATGTCCATTTTTCACTAAACCATGCGCACCTGCTTTGGTAAAAGTGCTGACACTTTTCACTAAAGCATCATCAACAACGGTCACACGTAGACGCGTTGCACAATTTGTGACATCTTTAATATTATTTTTGCCACCTAGTGCTTCAAGAAAAACGGCTGCTTTAAGATCACGTTCATCGATCTTGACATTTTCACCCATTTTCCCTTCCAAGGCTTTTTTTGCTTTGTACTCCGCCTTGGAATACAATTTTTCATCCTCATCGGTACGACCTGGAGTTTTATAATCATTTTTTAAAATAAGATAACGAAATACAAAAAAGTAGATTGCCGTAAAACTTAACCCCACTACTATTTGTATAATATAAGTTGTGGAATGATATTTAAATAACGGTACCCAGTTTTGCACAACAGCATCAATCAGGCCCCCGCCAAACGATCCAACTACGCCAAACATAAACAGTGTTGCAGCCAGTGTTGCAGCCAGCAAAGCATGTACCAGAAACAATACTGGTGCTACAAACAAAAAGGTAAATTCAAGTGGTTCGGTAATCCCGCAGACAACAGCTGTAATCGTTGCTGGTATTAAAAGACCTGCAACGGCTTTCTTTTTTTCTGGTTTAGCTGTCGCGTAAATTGCGAGAGCAATCCCTGGAATACCAAATATTTTTGAAGATCCATGCAACGAAAACCCTGCTCCAGGGAACATTTCTTTTAACGAATGCGACGAGGTTGCAAAATCCTGTAAATGCTGCAACCAGTATTGTTGTATACCACCATCAACGATGGCTGGGCCAAAAATAAATGGCGTGTAAATAAAGTGATGAAGCCCTGTTGGAATCAAAATTCGTTCACAAAATGTATAGAGCCAAACTCCAATGGCATCACTCGCTTTTAAGAATTCTTGAAATGTACCAATCGCATGTTGTATGCCTGGCCAAATCAAGCAGAAAAAATAAGCTACGGGCAGCATCAAAAAAAATCCTGCGGCAACGACAAGTGATGATCCTTTAAAAATTCCTAAATAATCAGGAAGATCAACATCAAAAAGTCTATTATGCAGCCACACCGTGATCGCTGAAATTAAAATTGCTCCCAGCATCCCAATATCAAGTGTTTTAATATTAGCAATCATTGCCAATCCCGTTCCACCGCCGGCGTTCAGACTATAATCGACACCAAAAAATGGACCAGCTAATGTCAGTATTCCTGAGACAAAATAATTGAATACTACATAGATTACAAAAGATTCCATACAGGCTCTAGCCTGGTTTTTTTTAGCTAACCCAATAGGTAGCGAAAGTGCAAATAACAATGGCATCTGCGCAAAAACAGTCCAGGCACCTTGTTCAACTACATACCAAACTGCATACCAAAGACTTCCCTTATCTGCCAAGGAACCCACAATATCGGGATTTTTAAAAATAATCGATAACGAGACCATAATACCAAAGAATGAAAATAATATAACGGGCGTAAACATCGCTCCACCAAAACGCTGTACATTTTGCATGACAACGTCCTTATTGATTACCATAACCATACCTCCTCGAATTTCATAACGGACAAACTCACTTTGCATAATGAGAATTTTGTGAATTTTTAGCTGCTGCAACTCTCCAATTTTGATAAATTCAATAAAATAATTTTGTCATGACACAAAACTAAACCAACACAGGAAACCGTGTTAAGATATCTTGGTTTTTATAATAACCTCTTATCTCCTTGCATTCAATAGATTCAAGGCATTAAGGCCTGTTGACACAAAACCGTACTAAAGTACATTTTATGTACTTTAGTACATCCAGATAAAAAACATAAAAACTGCTCTCGACAGCAGCGAAAGCAGTTTTCATTTTATGTCATTTTATTTTATTTTTTCGATACAATTTGTATTTCACATACCATATTTCAATCAACAAAAAATAAGGCATCATTGATTGATATGGTTTTTTATTTTCACCGACTTCATAAAGTTGAAAAATTGCCGGCGTAATGTATAAATTTTCGGTACTCAAGCTCGCTAGAGAATTATCATGCAAACGCGTAATCGATATGAGTGGAACTTCCTTAAGCTGCAAGGTCTGCGCAAATTCAACAGCCAAGGGTGTTTCCCCACTCAAGGATACAATAATCACCAAATCATCTGGTGTCAAAATTCGATTTAAAGAATGAAACTCTTCTTTTCCTTTAACTTCGTAAACCAATACATCATCATAAAAAAATAAACGCTTTATTTCTTGAACAACGTTGCTTTGTACGTATCCTGATGCATAGGCAAAAACACGTTTAGCACGATACATAAGTTTACTGGCATTATCGAAATTGCGTTTCACCAATTCACGCCAACTATGGTGATAAAAAGTTGCAATCGCCTCTAAAACATCTTTTTCATCATTCAAAAATCCTTCTTCTTCCATTTTCAATACAGCTTTTAAATCACTGAACCCATCGAGCGAAAGCTTCTTGGCAAACCGCACAACCGTCGTACTCGACACACAGCAGTCCTTTGCCAAATCATGAATTGACATATGCCGACATTTTTGCTTATGATTAAAAATATATTTCCAGATCACCATATCCGTCTGATTTAAAGAACTTTTATGTTTGTTAATTAGCTCTTCTAAATTCATATTCAATCCCCTACTTTTGCTATCAAAATTAATATTCCAACCATACCTAATTTAAATTCCAAGATATATACTATATAAAATTATAAGTTCATATACCTTGTTTATTATACCATTAAATACCAATATGAGCACGGGATGTGAGAAAAGCAAAAATGACCTGTCAGAAAACTTACAGGTTTTCTAACAGGTCCAATATATGATGTAGAATAATTTGAATATTTGTGTATGGTAAACTGCAAAATGTTACTATAACTTACGAATTGATTTTCGCCACATGGATATTTCGATCGGCAAACACTTTTTTTGCAGCCCCAACCGCATTTAAAACTCGAGGAAAACCTGTATAGGGAATGCACTGCATGAAGATTTCAATAATTTTCTCTGGTGTAATACCTACATTTAATGCACCATTAATATGAACATCAAGTTGTGTTTCACAGCCCCCGAGTGTCAATAAACTCGCTAAAGTAATCATTTCTCGTTCTTTTAAATCCAAAGTTTCTCGGCAGTAAATATCACCAAAACCAAATTCTACAATGTATTTCCCTAAATCTGGAGCGATATCATCGAGCGCTGCAATAACCTGTTCACCCGCATTACCATCTACCTCCGCCAATTTGTTTAACCCTTTTTCAAAACGATTTAATTCCATTGTTAAAACCTCCTGTATTTGTTATAATCAAATTGTAACTCTTAAAGTTAACTTTAAGTCAAGAGGTATTTTATATGAATTATTCTATCGGGCAATTTTCTAAATTAATCGACTTAAGTGCCCCAACATTACGCTACTATGAAAAAGAAAATTTACTGATTGTGAGCCGTGATAAAGCCGGTCGGCGATTTTATACAACAGCGGATATTGCCTGGATATTGTTTATCAAAAAACTAAAAGATACCGGAATGTCCATTAAAGATATCACAACATACGCATTGTTACGCTATCAGGGTGATTCTACAATTGCACAAAGGCTGGAAATTCTTGAAAAACAGAAACTAAAAGTAACCATTGAAAAAGAAAAATGGGAAACAAATCTTGGCAATCTTGAAGAGAAAATTGCAATTTACAAAAGTAAATTGCAATCAACGTAACACAAACGAATGTTTATTTCATTTCAAACCCACGTTTTTCTAAAAATCCCTTCATATGCGGGCGCTGCTTTTGTTTAAGGAATGCCGCAATCCCTTCCGTCCAGCTATTACTGCGTTCATTATTAGTTCGATCTCGATAATACTGACGAATAACCTCATCATATTCTTGCAGCTTAAGCATATCGTCCTGCGTTGAATATTCATCTTCTTTTAAAACAAGTGACAGGGGCAGACGAGGTTTTGTGTTATTTACTTTTTTCGGATACCCAAGACACATCCCGAAGACGGGATATACAAGCTGCGGAATTTTTAGCAAATCACAAACTTCCTGTGGATTGTTTCGGATTCCTCCGATATAGACCCCGCCTAAACCCGCTGATTCAGAAGCAATCATGACATTTTGTGCCAGCAGAGCCACGTCGACTGTTGCCATAATAAACAGCTCCGTCAAACTGCTTTCAATCGTTTCATGATTCATACTACAAGCTTTTCCCAAACGATTTAAATCTGCACAAAAAACGAGAAAAACCGGACATTCTTCTACATAACTTTGTTCACCTGCCAAATAAGCTAGTTTCGTCTTCTTGGCTTGATCCTTAACATGGATCACTGTATAAGCTTGAATATGATTTGACGTTGCTGCATATTGACTCGATTGGATTATATCTGCCAGCAAGCTTTCATCGACAACTTGATCTTTAAATTTTCGAACCGAAGAGTGTTTTTTTAATAATTCCATAACTTGATTCATACGAATCCCCCTAAAAAAATAAATCTACTTTTTGTTTTTTATTCTTATATGCATCGTAACACTGACAACAAGTTTAATCAAACAAAACACTTGCTTAAACATAAATCTAAAAAAATCTCCATTCACAATATTTCGGTGAATGGAGATTTTTTTAGATTTTAACTTCAAATTTTTTACGTTTTTTCGGTAACGGAAGTTTCGCCGCCATCAGACCCTGGGTCACAGGTTCTGCCTGCAGCGGTTGCTGTGAAAACGATGCCGGCACCGTTTTTTTCTTCTGCGCATTTTTCAATAGACGTAAGCCCGTTAGAAAAACAGCAACCAAAACAACAATCGCCACAAAAGGTGAATAATTGAGCGTCGTCGGTTTACTAGACACAGGTGTTTTTTCCATCGTCGCCTGCGTGGTTGTCTGTGTGGTATCGGCATCAGAATCCGTCGAAAATGCCTGTATTTTATTCGTTTTAGCCGGTACTGCTTCCTCTGTATTTACCTTTGCGCCATCCTTACTTTTTACGACGGGTCCACCCTGCAGAGCTTTTTCCATTGATTCTATTTTTTTAACCGCTCCGGCAATTTCAGGATTCACAGGAGTATTCACTTGCTTGGAAGGGGTCGTAGTCGCGTCAGAATTGCTCGATGACATTGAATGAGATGGCATCAGTTCAAGCGGTGCTGGTTTTGTTGGTGGGGTTGGAGCAGCTACTGGCATAAAAACACTTCCTCATCGAATCTGTTAGACCTGTAAAATGCTATGTATTTATAAAAGTCTCTTTTTTTCATTATAACTTTTTTATCCTTGCAATACCAGTTCATATGACAAAAATCATTGCATCCTTAGTACACCGGAATATTTTGCCTAAACATTTCCGCAATAATTGTTTCCATTGTATACATACCTGGAGGTTTTCCCATAAGAAATTTTGCACCAAAAATAGCCCCTTGTCCAAAAGCCGCCCGATTAATGCTTTGATGTGATAAGCGAATAATTTGATAAGGCATACCAAAAATAATTTCATGATGCCCCACAATTCCCCCTACACGAATAGAATTGACATGCTCTGGTTCTAGATGCAGCACGCTGGCAATTTTCTGAGCCGTCCCCGATATTTCTGTTTTACCTTTAAAATGTTCTTCAACGATTTCAATATCCGCATGTGGCGCTATTTTCTGTAAAATTTGCGCAGCTACCATGACAACATTAATCCCTAATGTAATATTGGGCGAATAAAGTACTGGTGTCAATTTTATATACGACTGTAAAAGTTCTAAATCTTGTGGTTCATATTTAGAAATAGCCGATATAATCGGAATTCCCATCTGTGCAGCTTTTTTATACAAACGAACGCCCGTAGAATCAGAAAAATCCACAATAATATCTACCGGGTGCGCTAAAAAAAAGTCTTCATTAATATCCGTTGCTGCAAAAATTTCACCAGCGACAAATTCGTGACCTAACATATGACTAGCATATTTCTGATGATCAACTTGACTGCGCCGAACCACCCACACTAGAGTAAATAACGGATCACTTAAAAATTCATTTGCAACCACTTTGCCTGTTTTACCAAAGCCAAAAAACCCAACTTTTATTTTTTCCATTCTAATCCTCCTGTTATTGCTGTAATGTATCAGCTTTTTATCACCCTCATTCTGCTTGAAAATAAAAAATTTTTACACTATTTATATTCGAGTGCATCAACATGATAAAGAAGGATCTTCTCGCTCTATACCAACATTCTTACATCTGGTATAGGAAGCAATGAAGATCCTCTCACTAAAATCATTCCTATATCTTATGTTTTCGCTGGCGATAGTGTAAATACCTCTATTTAAGCGAATCATTGGCAAAAGCCTGCCTTATATTGCCATATACAAGATATATCTATCGTTTTAGCGTTTTTACTCGGTGAACTGCAAACAAATTGCATTTTTTCAACGTTATGGTCCGTATCCCTACTGAATTTTGAATTACCAGTTCTAACGTTTTTATTTTATCGTCATGCAGGATGACGCGCCAATACGCTTCTGTTTGAGCAGGCGTTTTAATTCCATTGATAGCTAAAATCCGGTCGCCAACACCAATAGCAGCAACATCAGCCGGAGATCCTTCCCAGATACCACGAACGACTAAAAACCCCTGCTCATCAGACACGAGGCCCAAACCCGTATGATAGGAATCTTTCGGCAGTAAAACTTTACCATTTGGAATAAGCCACGCTTTTTGTTTAGGATAATCCAAAATCACATTAAATTGCGATAAAAATTTATGGCCTGCCAGCGGCAGCTGCGAGGACATGATACTCATATTCTTAAAAGTGTATTTGCCAACTCGAACCTCTGCCTTTGCCATAATATCGCGCTCTGAATACCCGAAAGCACCAGCAATAATACCACCCTTACTATAAATCTTGACCTTACATTTTTCAAGCAGATCATTCGGGGCAGCAAACGCTTCTCCCATCGCTCCTGTATCAAGTAAAACATCCATCGACATATGATCGATTGCAATTGGCAAAGTTACAGCAAAATAATTTTTATGCATCATTGCCATAAGGGCATCACTCGGTATCGACACATGATTTGTTCTACTAAAAATCACTTGGTGATTTTTATAATCAAGGTTTACAACAAAATGCTTGAGAAAATCATACCCCAAAAGTCCATCAATTGGTATACCATAAGTAGTTTGTAAAAACTTCATATCTATACTTAAAATTGGCATATTATAAATCGTCACACTGCCCACCGTCAATGATTTTGACTGATAAAGAGTCACCTTTTTACTGTTTCCGGCAAAATCATGACTTTCTAAATCCAAAAGCCTATTCAGTGCTAAATCTTGAACGACGGCACTGTCAAGTACACTAATTTCCGCTCCCGTGTCCAGTAAAAAATTATAAGGTCGCTTGCCTTCCCCCAGCTTAACTTGTAAAACCAATCCATCTTTGGCAACCAATGAAGGCACCCTGTCCTCTACTTTAGCAATAAAAACGCTAGTATCTGGTTCAAGATCAATCGCTGCTATAGCACTCCCGATTGAACTGAAGCTGAGCCAAAAAACCCCTATGGTTCCAATTAACCCTATGTATGTTCTCCAAGAACAAAACTTGCCACGCTGCACAATTCATTACACTCGATTCTCCATTTAATGTAGTCATTAAAAATCATATAATCCTCTATATTTTGACCTTTACCGATATCATCCCTGACTCTCTATCATTTTACATCTAAATTTGTAAATTTGTCAGCAAAAATACGAAAATTATTATACATTGCTTTTCCTATAGAAAAAAAATCAGCCCCATTCTAAAATGAGGCTGATACTTGCGTTGTTATTTAATATTACTTAAAAATCACATCACACTGCTTATAAAAATTAAATCTATTTTTATTTCTTATGAAACCAAATCAGCATTTCATTTTCGCCCCGGTTCGCCCAGCAGTAATATGGAATTAATGTAAGTGTTATCGGAGAAAACTCCTGTTTTACAGCTTCGCGATAAAGTGTTTGTTCCCACTGTGGATCAATTTTCATTTTTTCTGCATTTGCCGTGATGATGCCAACACCATTAAATTGATTTGCTGCAAATTGGTATTGGAATTTTGTCTGCTCTGTAAAATGAATAAGCTGCAAATCAGAGCCATTATCTTTACCTTCTGCACAATATACAATAGGGCCTCGCTGCACAGCAACTTTATTTAAATCTGATCGCACATGGGGATTAGCCGTCCATAAACGAACTTTCATATCTAATTCCAGCACGATAGTATCACCATCATTCCACTGGCGATCCAGACTTACATAACCATTCACGATCTTTCCTGTATACCGTTCCCCATTAATGAAAATGGAATATGTCTTGGACCAATTTGGAATTCGGAGAGCAAAAGAAAAATGTACCGTCTGATTCGTTTGGATTGAAAACTGTACTGTTCCTTCCCATGGGTAGTTTGTCATTTGCTCAATCCTTATTTTTTGCCCATCAATTTCAACATTGGATTGATTCGTCAAATACAGATTGGTGTAAATACTTCGATCGTCAATTGTATATGCATACCGATCTAGTGATGTCAATAATCTTGCCAGATTTGGCGGACAACAAGCACAACCAAACCAAGCTGGGCGAGCCAATTTCACATGACTCTTACCAGGATCTTTTTTGCTATATTCAGGTACCACTTCTAATGGGTTAACATAAAAGAAATGTTTTCCATCGAGTGCCATACCGCTAAGCGCGATATTATATAACTCTCGTTCCATCACATCTGCATATTCCGCTTTGTGCTCATTTTTCAACATATTCGCCGCAAAAAAAATCATTCCTACGGAAGCGCAAGTTTCACCATACATCGTATCATTTGGTAAATCATAATCGGCTGTAAAAGCCTCTCCTATAACAGTCGAACCGATAGCACCTGTAATATACATACGGTTATGAACGATATTATCCCATAGGCGATGACAAACTTCCAACATTTTTTCATCGTGATTTAAGTATGCCAGATTCGCCATCGCTGTACACAGATACGTTACGCGAACAGCATGTCCTTCTGCAGTATCCTGTTCTAGAACAGGTTTATGAACCTGATAATAACTGGCTTTAAATTGATCCATCCCCTCAATTAATGGTTTTTTATTTGGATCTGCCTTGACTTGGTCTTTGAAAAAATCTGGATTTTTACCTCGTTCATATAAGAAAAATTTACTAAGCTCTAAATAATCCTTTTTACCGGTCACTTCATATAAACGAAGCAATGCTATTTCAATTTCTTCATGCCCATCATAACCTTTAATTTGACCTTTTCCATCACCAAAAGCCACACGAATACAATCTGCCAATTTACAAGCAATGTCTAAAGCTTTTTTACTTTTCGTTGCACTATAATATGCCACACCAGCTTCGATATAATGCCCAGCACAATAAAGTTCATGACTTTGATAGAGTCTTTTAAATCTGCGTTTTGGATCTTCAATTGTAAAATAAGAATTTAAATATCCATCCGACTCTTGTGCTTGTGCCAATAAATCAATCACGCTATCAGCAATTTTTTGCAGATTCTCATCAGGCACCTGCTGCAGCGAATACGCTACAGCCTCCAGCCATTTGTAAACATCACTATCTTGAAATACCATTCCGTAATGATGCCCTTTTTTAAGTCCAGCAGCTATTTTGAAATTTTCAATTGCATGACTTTTATCAGAGGGGATATAATCTGCATCTCTTTCTTTTTCAATGATAATATCTGCTTTGTCATTTAGCACCGACCATTGATACGGAATCATTTCAGTACGAATCAAATCCATATAATGCAACCAAAATGGATCTGTTATTTTTACATGATTTAAATGCATAGAACTCATTTTATTCACCCATTTCTATAAATACAAACTCTCTCGATCGATATCTTCTTGATTATTATGCAATCTCACGAATAACCTGTGCTTCATTTTTTTCATATTTGCGATAAAAACACATTGGAATAATCCCTAACAGAAAAATAAAAATCGGCAACCAGATAAAAACGATTTGAATACCCATTAAAGACTGCGCTGATTGTATTACGTTTGGTATATAACCAAATGCATCCATAACCATGGCTGGAATAAAACCACCAATACCTGAACCAGCCTTAATACAAAATGCACTGCCAATTGCCGTTAAAAATCCACTCGCCCGAATACCGTTTTTCCATTCACCATAATCTACGGTATCCGAAAGCATAGCAAATGGCATCGAGCAAGCAATACCAGAGCCAATCGAAGCAATAATCCAACCAGCCGCTAATGCAGAAACAACATTACCAGCAAAGAACATAATCACATGCCCTAAAGCTGCTAAAACCAATCCAATGATCATTGTCCCATATTTATTGGAAAATTTAACCATAAAAGGTATTGACACCATTCCCGCAATCTGCAAAACAGTCAAGCCATTCACCAGCGGAACTAAATCTTTATTGCCGATGAAATATTGTAAATAATAAACTAATGTCGACTGACGAATCGTTAAAGCGATCCAGAAAATCAAATTCGCACTTACAAGCAGAATCCAGGGCCAATTTCCTTTGATTGCCAAAATACTTTGTTTGATCGGAATTTTTTTTATTTTTTCGATGTTAATTTCTCGTAAATTCATAAATGCAATGAAAAAGAAAATAATTGCAATGATTCCATAAACAGCTAAAGTCAACGAAAAACCTCTTTGATCATTGCCATTCCCGAAAAAAGCGACTAATGGCAAAGTAAAAGCTGTTGCTACAAAAGCCCCCATATTACCACCTACCATACGAAACGTATTCAATATAACTCTTTCGTTTGGATCATTCGTTAAATTAGGCAGCACCGAAGTAATCGCAGTCTGAATTCCCGTATAAAAAATCCCTGCCAAAATATAAACCACCGCTATGTAAACAACTTTTGCCGTTCCCGAAAAGCCAGGGGTTGTAAACGTTAACCACATAAAAAGTGCAAAAGGTATAGCTAACCACATAAAATAAGGTCTGCTTTGACCATATTTTGATTTTGTATGATCTACGATAAATCCCCAAACAGGTGCATCCACGGCATCTAACAGTCGAGTTGCCAATAATAATGTTCCGGTAACAGCAATTGATAAACCATACACATCCGTTAAAAAATACAACAAATAGGCACCAATAATACAATACAATAAATTCCCACTAGCATCTGTTAAAGCATAGCCCAACCGGCCTCTCAGAGGAACCTTAATAAACGAAATTTTTTTCTCCGCCATGGTATCTCCACTCCCTTATTAACTAAAATTTTATATAGAATAAATCAATTGGACAACAATGAATACTCAGCATATTCTTTTGAATTTTTCAAAATACTTTGCAAATTATAAAAATAAGTCACTATGCATATCTAAAAAATAATGCCGCATTCATATTATATATAAATCATACCCTATAAAAAGTTACTGCATAATGGAAAATACCAATATAGTCTATAATTATATTGACATAATTGATATAATAAAATTAACATTTATATATTGTTATTCACCAATAACGAACTAATTCGAATAATCTAAATTTTACAAACACTGTTTTGTAAAGTCTGAGAGATTCTAATTCGTATAACAAAATGAACTAACCGGAGGGACGAAAATGTATATTATTTTTAACTGTCCGCCGCTGCCTCACTTAATTGTTGGCGGTGTAGCTACCTTTAGAGAAGGCGATACGCACTCTCGTCGTACACTTGACCACACCTTTGATCTGATTTATGTCATAAGTGGAAAATTATATATGGAAGAAAATAAAATACACTTTACCGTATTACCTGGACAATTTTTAATTTTACCACCAAAAAGACTGCATCGTGGTTATAAACACTGTGATGTAGAAACAAAATTTTACTGGATTCATTTCTATTCAACCAGAGATTTTTATTATTCAGACACGACTGTTTATTCTGGTAACAAAGAATACTGCCATGGAAAATGTTATGAAATTGATGACTTTCAAATTTCCATTCCACAATACGGCTCAATAAATGAAGAATTGCAAAACCAATTTTTAGATTATATGCAACGATTAGCCCAGGTTAAAATTGACCGATATCAAAATACTAAAATTATTACATCAACAATTTCTGAACTTAAATATCAACAAATTTTCTATACCATTCTAACTTTCATTTGCGATTCTACTACTGGAAACACATATCAAGATCTCGGTAAAGAAATTTTTGAATATCTTGTGATCCACTATCAAGAACCATTTCACCTAAAGGATATTGCTAAAAAATATGCCTTTCATCCTGCGCATATCATTCGCTGCGTCAATCGAAAATATGGTATTACCCCCCTCCAACTTTTATTATCAATCCGCCTAAGCAAAGCAAAACAATTACTCGCTAACACAACGGACCCTGTCAATAATATAGCCGCTACAATCGGTTTTACAGATAATGCATATTTTTCCAAACAATTTAAAAAAAATATGCATATGACTCCCTCTGAATATAGAAATCTATATTATAAAAAGGATATACCCTAAAATCATTCACAAAACTAAAAACAGACAGCTGCCAGAAACTTTTATTCAAGTTTCTGGCAGCTGTCTGTTTTTATACAGTTTATTTTATGCATTTTTCTTTTTTATGAAATGACAAACTAAAAATAAGTCGACCATTCTTATCGGGAACACTAAGTTTACGAATATAAAAACG
>Ga0302210_10000692_pt1 | contig 15005 bp, 9 predicted proteins | sample II_Fen_E3_2_FD_198793 | JGI IMG/M metagenome (GOLD analysis project Ga0302210, IMG submission 198793) | Peat permafrost microbial communities from Stordalen Mire near Abisko, Sweden - II_Fen_E3_2 | ecosystem: Environmental > Terrestrial > Soil > Wetlands > Permafrost | place: Sweden: Abisko... | reverse complement strand
TGATCCATCGGCATTGCTGACTTCAAAAACTTCCACATCAGGGTCGTAAACAGGCATGTCGCTAAGCTTTTTGAATTTCAAACCGTATAGTTTGGTAGCAAGTCCAAAAACACCCTGACGAACATTCTCGAGCTTAAAATAAGGTCTTAATGCTTCTTCTTCCAGGTTGTATTTTGCTTTGCGCAATCTTTCGGAATAATACCACCAATCCCATGGTTCCAGTTTCTCGCCTTTAACCTGAACATCCATAAGCTTTTGCAGCTCGGCTGCCTCTTCTTTGGCTTTTGCCACTGCAGGAGTCCAAACTGTTTTCAATAAATCATAAACTGCTTTTGGTGTTTTAGCCATGGTATCGTCCAAAATAAAATCGGCTGAAGTAGCAAAACCAAGCAATTGAGCTTTTTGAGTGCGCAGCTTTATGATTTTATTGATAACCGCTTTGTTGTCGCTGGCATTATCGTGGTTGGCACGGGTGGTATATGCCATTAACAATTCTTTTCGAAGTTCCCGGTTGTCACTGTATTGAAGAACGGGAATAAAACTTGCTTTTTGAGTCGTAAAAAGCCATTTACCCGGCTTGCCAGCTTCTTTGGCTGCTTCAGCCGCTGATTGCCTGACGCTTTCTGGTAAACCTGCAAGGTCGGATTCTTTATCAATTATTTTTTTGTATGAATTGGTTTCATCCAGCACATTTTTACCAAAAGCCAGTTGAGCTAAACCAAGTTCTTTGTTTATTACCCTCAATTTTGATTTTTGATCGGCATTCAATGCTGCACCGCTTCGAATGAAATTACGATGGTATTTTTCGAGTAATCGTGTTTGTTCGGCAGTTAAACCAAGTTTCGCACGGTTGTCATACAAGGTCTTTACCCGGGCAAAAAGCCTTTCATTCAAATAAATATTGTCATTATGATCCGATAGGACAGGAGTAATTTCAGTGGCAATTTTTTCCATTCCTTCATTCGTGTTGCACGAATACAAATTGAAAAATACCGAAGAAACTTTTTTAAGGAGCTCACCGCTAAAATCCAATGCGGCAATGGTGTTGTCAAAGGTAGGTGCTTCTTTGCTGTCGGCAATAGCATTTACTTCTTCAGCATGTTTTTTGATACCTTCCGTAAAGGCAGGCATATAATGCTCATTCTTTATTTTATCGAAAGGTGGAGCACCGAATTTGTTCTTGTACGTTTCGAGAAACGGATTGTCAGTTTTTGCGCATCCCATTAGTAGTAATCCAATCATTAATGTTAATAAAGTTTTTTTCATTTGAATGTTGCATTTGATGATTTAATTTGTTTCAACCACAAAGATAATAATTAAGTATTTAACAAGGTTTGTTAAGCTGTAATTTATTGTTTATTTTGATACGGGAATATTTATATCCCGGTGTTCATTTTAATCTATATGCATTTTCGTAACAAAGGATTTGTCTTTTTGAAGCTGTTCTTTTAATTCATCTATGTTCTTAAATTTATGTTCATCACGTATCTTACAAATAAAATTTACTTCCAGGAGCTGATTGTAAATATCTTCCTTAAAGTCGATTATATGTACTTCGATACTGATAGTATTTCCGTTATCAAGGGTCGGTCGATGGCCAATATTCATCATGCCTTTATACGATAAGCTGTTCCAACTGACCCGTACTGCATAAACTCCTATGGCTGGAATCAGTTTGTCAGGATCTGAAACCGAGATATTCGCTGTTGGATAGCCAATGGTCCTTCCGACTTTAAACCCTTCGATGACCCTGCCGTTAATAGAATATTCATAAGTCAGCAACCGGTTGGCAAATTCTATTTCTCCTTTTTTTAAAGCGTTCCGTATTTCGGAAGAACTGATGTGTTTATCAATATTTGTATTGTACTGTAGGCAAGAGATAACATTCATTCCCAATGCTTCACCATATTTCTTATATTCCGGAAATCCATCTGTGCGGTTATGTCCGAAACGATGATCATGTCCAACCAACAATGTATGCACATTGAATTTTTCTTTCAATATTGTTTCCAAAAACTCATAAGCCGATAAATTAGCCATGCTGATGGTAAAGTCGAGAACGATACACGTATCGATACCTGTAGTTTTCAGTTGAGTGAGTTTCTCAGGCAGTGTCGTTAATATTTCAGGTCTGAATCCTGAATTCAGGATTTTCATGGGGTGAACGGCAAAAGTGATAACTACGCTCTTCAGATTTTGAATTTTTGCAGTTGCTTTCAGTTCTTCAATCAAAAACCGGTGACCGGCATGTAATCCATCAAAAAAGCCAACGGTGGCGGCGCATGGTGGTAGTTTATTAATTTCAGATTGATATATTATTTGCATGTCAAATTATTCCCAGGTTTCAGGTTTTAAAAGAAAACTCAAATCTTCATGTTCGTTTACCAGATAAGTCTGAATACCCAGTTTTTGAGCTTCCTGAGTATTTTCCAACCCATCATCCAGAAACAAACATTTATTTGCATCAACGTTTTCAGTACTCAATATGTTTTCAAAGATTTCAGGATCCGGCTTAGCCATCTTCATTTGGTAAGACAAATAACATTTGTCGAAGTAATCACTCAGTTTTCGACCATAAAGGTTGAAAATCTCTTTTTCCGAATTGGGGAAATGAATGCTGTTCGTATTACTCAGTAAAATAACCCGGAATTTTTTACGAAGTTCAAGGAGCATATTCAACTTCTCGACAGGAACATCGAGTAGAAAAGAACACCATGCAGTATCAATCTGAGTATCCGTCAGATCATTCGGGCTCATTTTACGAATTTCATTTCTGAAATCTTTGGCTGAAATCTGACCTTTTTCAAGTTGCATAAAAATACCTGATTGGGCAAACATATTCAGGTGTTGTTCAAAATCATTTAGCCCTAACTGTTTGAAATTAAATATACATTGGTTGATATCTAAATTAATAAGTACACCTCCGAAATCAAAAATAATGGTAGTAATGTTTTTAAAATGTATCATAGATAATTAAAAAAGTGAAAGATAATTTTTGCAGTATGACAAAATTTATTACTTTTGCATTCGCTTTGCAAAGATACACAAATATTTCGCAAATGTGGGGCCTATAGCTCAGTTGGTTAGTAGCACCTGACTCATAATCAGGGGGTCACTGGTTCAAGCCCAGTTGGGCCCACAAAGAAAATCAGACACTTACACAATCCGTTGTGTAGGTGTTTTTTTGTTTTTAATACTTTAGTCTCACTTTTAAAGGTCTTTTTTGAAAAGAGAGTGAAAAATTGAGGCTAGATTTAAAATGTGAATTAATGAACAAAACAGGTATACATAAAATTGATGCTATAATGTTACCGGTAATAGAATAGGAACAATCGGAAACGCCAGAGTTAATATCAATACTATCTCCGGCTAACAGATATATCTATACTATAAAGTTCAATCTGTAATTATGTATTTGTAAAGCACGGACTGTATGTGGCTGTTTTCTATAACAAAGGACGAATTTTTAGTCAAAAAATTCTTGTGAGGTATAATAAAATTCAATAAAATTAGTGATATGAAAAAAAATGGACTTATATTTATGTCAAATTTAAAATATATTTTTATTACTAAATGACATAAACCAGATTCCTATGAAAAATTGTAAATTTTTTATCGTGTTTTTATTTTTTATCTGTTGCAATTTATTAAATGCTCAAATAAAAACATCTGAAACCACCTACCGGAATCCAGTTATTGCAGGAGATTTTCCTGATCCGACTGTCATTCGTGTTGATAAAAATTATTATGCAGCCGGAACTTCATCTGATTTTGCACCACATTATCCGCTTTATCACTCTGTCGATCTCATTAACTGGGAAAGAATAGGATCCTGTCTTAATAAAACCCCTGAATGGGCATCCGGCAGTTTCTGGGCACCTGAATTGTATTACAATCGTGGAGTTTACTATTTGTACTACACTGCCAAAAGAAAGACCGACAATGTTTCATGTATAGGAGTTGCTACCACAACCGATATCAAGCGTGGCTTCACAGACCGGGGTATACTCATTGACTGGGGTAAAGAAGCTATAGATGCATTTGTTTTTAAAGACACCGATGGAAAATTATACATCTGTTGGAAGGCATACGGATTAAACAAGGAACGTCCTATTGAAATACTGGCTTCCGAATTAAGTACGGATGGTTTATCACTTGTCGGCGAACATTTTAGTTTGACCCGCTACGACGAGGGTTGGGTAGGAAATGGTGATGAAGGACCCTGTCTTGTTAAACGGAACGGTTATTATTACCTGTTTTATTCTGTTGGCGGTTGTTGTGATAATCAATGCAGTTATCAGGTCATGATATCCCGTTCGAAGAATCTCAAAACAGGGTGGAAACAGTACGATCAAAATCCGGTACTGGAAGGAAATGCTGAATGGAAATGTTCCGGCCATGGTACCATTGTAGAAACTCCTGATCATCGTTCTTTTTTTCTGTATCATGCGTATAATTCAAGGGATTTCGAATTTGTGGGAAGACAGGGCATGTTGGATGAAGTTATCTGGGATAAACAAACCGGATGGCCTCATTTCAAAAACGGTAAATCTCCTTCTTCAATAGCCACAATGCCTTTCAGGAATACCATTCAATTGAGGGACTCCATTTATACCGATCATTTTACAAATGACCATAACCTGCTCCTCTGGCAGTGGGATTTGAAAAGTCAAAAGGCGGAGATCAAAATAGAAGGAGGAAAACTTAACCTGTCGACTACTAAAAAAGGAATTATATTCGCAGGGTTGAGTCCACAAACCGGTACCTTTTCATTAGAAGCAAAATTTGAATGTTCCATTGATATGACAGGAATATGCTTGTACGGGAATATGGAGAATATTATAGGATTTGTAGCAAACCAGACTAAAATATCACTCTTCAGGGTAATCAAAGGACAAAGGGAAGTGATTTTTGAAACACCAAATACCGGTCACAAAGATCTGTCATTAAAGCTGGAAGCAAAAAAAGGCAGGTATTATAAGTTTTTCATTTCTGATAATCACATTGACTGGAAGGAAGTTCATATGAAGACCGAATTTCTTGATGGTGCTTTTTTACCTCAATGGGGTGTCGGGTTACGAACCGGACTACTACTTGATAATCAACAGGACAAATCTGCAATATTTTCTTTTGTACGATTGATCAATAAATTCAATTGAAATCGGACTGTTTATTTATTGCAGAATAACTCTAATAACGAACCTGTTAAATTCAACTTAATGAAAACTATCATCCATTCACTTTCCGTTTTCCTGATTATTCTTGTTATATCATCTTCAGCACAAGCACAGACGATATCAGAGAAGCCCATCCGTCTGGCCATAGCAGGCATGACTCATGCTCATATTGCTTTTATATTGGGGAGAAAGGATAAAGGCGACTTTGTACTTTCAGGAGTCTATGAACCAAATACCGAACTTGCTAAAAGGCTATCGAAACGATATGGCTTCAGTGAGAACCTTATTTATAGTGATCTGGGGGAAATGCTCGATAAAGTAAAACCTGAAGCTGTGGTGGCATTTGGTTCTGTCTATGAGCATATGGCTGTTGTTGAAGCCTGTGCACCCCGTGGTGTAAATGTCATGGTGGAAAAACCATTGGCTACCAATGTAAAACATGCCGAAAGAATGGCTACGTTAGCACATAAGTACAACATTCAATTGTTGACGGATTATGAAACTTCGTGGTATCCGACTACAGCTAAGTCATTTCAGTTGGTGAATGACAGTAATTTTGTGGGCAAACTGAAAAAAGTAGTAATGCATGATGGACATCAGGGACCAAAGGAATTAGGTTGTGATAAACTATTCCTGGATTGGTTGACAGATCCTGTTCAGAACGGGGGAGGTGCACTCATTGATTTCGGTTGCTATGGTGCAAATTTAATGACCGGATTGATGCATAATCAGAAACCACTTTCCGTTACCGCAGTTACTAAGCAATATAAACCGGATGTTTATCCCAATGTGGATGACGATGCTACCATTATTGTAAACTATCCAATGGCCGAATGTATTATTCAGGCATCCTGGAATTGGCCTTTTAACCGAAAAGACATGGAGATATATGGAGATGGAGGTTATATCATTACCATCGATAATACCAACATGCGTCTGAGAAGCAAAGCTATGCCTTCAGAAGTTCCTCAGGCTGTGACTGCTAAAGATATCAAAGTTTATGAAGATCCCTTTTCGTATTTTTATGATGTCCTGAAAGGAAAAGTTACAATGAAACCTTATGACCTGTACGCCCTCGAAAATAATGTCATGGTGGTTGAAATCCTTGAAGCAGCCCGCGAATCAGCTAAAACAGGGAAGACAGTCCTTATTAAATAATAGAATTATCCTCAAAGTGACCAAAGATTAACCCTTGTCTAAATCCATTCTGAATTAATTTTCATTCTTATCGTTTTATTCCCCTTTTATTCCCCTTTTATTCCGATTTTATTCCCATTTTGTCCGAAACGGTATCCTGTCCATCAGTACCCGGTATATTGTCCGTTATATGTCCGTATCTATATAAATACGGACCTGTAACGGACTATATACGGACATGTAACGGAGTATATACGGACCTATGTAAAAGGGGAATAAAAGGGGAGTAAAAGAATAATAAAAGCATAAGAAATCTGGAAATCCATTTTTGTCCTGAAAATGGGTTAAAAAATAAATTTTTACAACTTGCGCGGAACATTTCAAAATTTATTTATCAGAAATGATGCACATCTTTCACCTTTTTTCCGCACCACATATTGTATTTCAGAGTAGACTCACCCCAATTCAAATGAAAGTATCAATTGTTTCATATTGCACGGTTTAGAAATCCCGGGGTTGAAAGACTTATTGTATAAACAACAGTAATAATAATTAGTTATTGTATTCTGTACATAATTTAAATAGCTGAATATGTGTTTTATAACATACTATATATCCAGATATATTTCAAATTAATAAACTATTTTTGTCAACAGAATCAACTTATATGTGTTATGACAACCGAAAATTTATATAATCCACATATTTCTGTCGACTGTGTTGTTTTTGGTTTTGATGGTGAGAATCTGAAAGTATTGCTCATTGAACGAAACATAGACGAACAAAACGAATTATACAACGACAAGAAACTTCCGGGAAGCATTATTCTGTATGATGAAGATATCGATGATGCCGCATCACGTTTGTTGACTGAATTGACAGGGCTTAAAAATATCTATCTGAGTCAGTTTAAAAGTTTTGGCAGTCCAACCCGTACATCGAATCCACGGGATATATTATGGCTGGAACGGACAACACAGCTTAAAATAGGACGGATTGTCACTGTAGCTTATGTGGCACTTATCAAATTAGACCGGAAGATAGTCTTTAATGCCGGGGATACGTTGGCCAGTTGGTATGATGTGAAAGATATCGCCTCCATGCAACTTGCCTTTGACCACAATCAGATTATTGAAACAGGATTACAGCACATACGGCATAGGCTTGACCTGGAACCGCACCTGCTTTTTGAATTGTTACCCCGTAAATTTACCATTTCGCAGCTGCGCACTTTATATGATGTGGTCCATCAAAAACGCTCTGATGTCCGGAATTTCCAAAAGAAAATTGCACAAATGCCCTATCTGGTCATGCTGGATGAATATGAAGAAGGTGTACCCCACAGGGCGGCAAGGTTGTATAAGTTTGACAGGAAGAAGACTTGAGAGTTTGAAGAGTTTGAAAGGTTTGAAGAGTTTGAAGAGTTTGAAGAGTTTGAAGAGTTTGAAAGGTTTGAAGAGTTCCGTGTTTCGGGATTCGTGTTCAGATCTTTAGAAGCGAAATGGCAAATAGTAAATTGTAAATAACAAAATAGTAAATAAAAAATATATGTACTTACTCGGTTATGATTTAGGTAGTTCGTCGGTAAAGGCGAGTCTTGTGAATGCTGCTACAGGGGAATGCGTATCAAGCGCTTTCTTCCCAAAAAAGGAAATGGAGATTAAGTCGGTTAAAGCCGGTTGGGCTGAACAGGATACCGAAACCTGGTGGTCCAACCTGAAACTCGCAACGGAAGCTGTATTGGCTGAATTTGGAAAAGATCCTTCAGCTATTAAAGCGATTGGCATTTCGTATCAAATGCACGGGTTGGTGTTGGTGGATAAAAACCAGCAAGCTATCCGCGACTCGATCATCTGGTGCGACAGCCGCGCAGTACCTTACGGACAAAAGGCATTTGAAGAAATAGGAGGAGAGAAATGTTTATCTCATTTATTGAATACTCCGGGTAATTTTACCTTGTCGAAGATGGCATGGGTGAAAGAACATGAACCTGAAAACTTTGCAAAAGCGAAATATTATATGCTTCCCGGTGACTATCTGGCCATGCGTATGACAGGCAAGCCTGCTACAACCGCTTCTGGATTATCGGAAGGGATAGCCTGGGATTTCAAACAGGATGCTCCTGCGAAGTTTTTATTCGATTATTTTGGGTTTGATATGAACCTGATCCCTGAACTTGTACCTACTTTTGGTCAACAGGGCACCCTGAAAGCAGATATTGCTGTCGAACTAGGACTGGCAGCAGGAACTCCGGTGACCTATCGCGCCGGTGACCAGCCAAATAATGCATTGTCATTAAATGTGTTGAATCCGGGTGAAATTGCCGCTACAGGTGGCACATCAGGTGTTGTTTACGGAGTCAACGAAGATGCGAAATATGATCCGCAGTCACGTGTTAACTCATTTGCCCATGTGAACCATATTCACGAAGCCACCCGTGTTGGAGTGTTGCTTTGTATTAATGGAACCGCCATTCTGAATACCTGGATTAAAAACAACGTGGCACCCGAGGGAATCAGTTATGACGAAATGAACGAGCTGGCAGCACAGATTCCCGTAGGAAGTGAAGGTATCAGTATTATTCCTTTTGGAAATGGTGCCGAACGTGTACTTTGTAACCAGGAACCAAATTGCTCGATTCACGGCATCAACTTCAACCGTCATACCAAAGCACATTTGGCACGTGCCGCCCACGAGGGAATTGCTTTCTCGTTTAAATACGGCATGGACATTATGAATCAAATGGGCATTGAAACAAAAACTATCCGCGCAGGACATGCCAACCTTTTTCTGAGTCCTATTTTCAGGCAGACATTGGCCAATATTACCGGTGCCACCATTGAACTGTATAATACCGACGGTTCGGTTGGTGCAGCCCGTGGAGCAGGAATTGGAGCAGGAATCTACAAAAATGCCGAAGAAGCATTTGCTACCCTGAAAAAGATTATCGTAGTCGTTCCCGAACCCGAAAATGTTGCTGCAAGCCTCGAGGCTTTCAAACAGTGGAGCAAATTCATTTAAAAATCGATTTACATTCGATATTCCAATGTATTGTTAAATAAATATTTATAGAAGTACCATCCAGTCATTCTGCACCATCAAAAAATGTATAACATGAAAAAAAACTATTTATTCATACTGATATTGCTGAGTAATGTTGTCGTTTTTTCTCAAACCGGTAATACCATCTACCCATTTAATGATTCATCTGTTTCTACTCAAAAAAGGGTGGATGACTTGATTTCGCGGATGACATTGGAAGAGAAAATCGGACAAATGCAGCACACTGCTCCTGCTATTGAACATCTTGATATTCCTGCTTACAACTGGTGGAATGAATGTTTACACGGAGTGGCACGTAATGGTATCGCAACTGTATTTCCACAAGCCATTGGATTGGCAGCTACATGGAATACGGCCCTTGTTCATCAGGAAGCAGATGTAATTTCAACAGAAGGACGTGCAAAGTATTATGAGGCAATCAGCAAAAATAAACATGATATTTATCAGGGACTTACATTTTGGTCGCCAAATATTAATATTTTCAGAGATCCGAGATGGGGTAGGGGACAGGAAACCTATGGTGAGGATCCTTTTCTGACAGCCCAAATTGGAACTGCTTTTGTAAAAGGACTTCAAGGTGATGATCCAAAATACTACAAAGTAATTGCCACTGCAAAACATTTTGCAGTGCATAGTGGTCCGGAACCTGAACGGCACACCTTTGACGCCTGGCCATCGGAAAAAGATTTGTATGAAACGTATTTACCTGCATTTGAATCGTTGGTAAAAGATGCAAAAGTATATTCCGTAATGGGTGCTTATAATAGAATATACGGGACACCCTGTTGTGCCAGCGATTTACTCCTGGAGAAAATACTTCGTGGATCCTGGGGCTTCGATGGATATGTAGTATCTGATTGCGGGGCTATTTCTGATTTTTACAGTTCTCATAAATTTGTGCCTGATGCAATCAAAGCTTCTGCATTGGCAGTGAAGAATGGGACAGATTTGGCTTGTGGTGATGAATACAGATATTTAATTGAAGGGGTTGCAAAAGGGTATATTTCCGAAGCTGAAATTGATATTTCCGTTAAAAGATTATTTACAGCCCGTATTAAGCTTGGTTTATTCGATCTTCCTTCGCAGGTTCCGTATTCAACAATAAAACCAACAGATTATGATACGGAACAAAACCGTTTACTGGCCCGGAAAGTTGCGCAACAAAGTATTGTTTTGCTGAAAAATGAAAAATCAATTTTACCAATTAATAAAAAAATAACCAGTATAGCTGTCATTGGCCCTTATGCCAACGAAGTACCTGTACTTCTGGGAAACTACAATGGCATTCCTTCAAATCCGGTAACCATTCTTCAGGGAATCAAAAATCGTGCAGGGAAAATCAAAATATCGTATGCAGTAGGAACTGAAGCACCGGAGAAGTTAGCAAAAGATAGTTTAAAAAGAATGCAGTCAGATAAGCTGATTCTGGAGGCAATGGCACAAGCCCAGAAAGCCGATTTAATTGTATTTGTTGGTGGTATTTCTTCTGACTTGGAAGGTGAAGAAATGCCGGTAAACGTGGAAGGCTTTAATGGCGGTGACCGAACTAATCTCGATCTTCCGCAGAGTCAGCAATTATTACTGGAAAAATTGCATAAACTTGGAAAACCAATTGTTTTTGTAATGACCAATGGCAGTGCACTTTCTGTTAATTGGGCAAGCCGGAATATCCCTGCAATAGTTGACTGTTGGTATCCGGGCGAAGAAGGTGGTAACGCTGTAGCTGATGTGTTGTTTGGTGATTTTAATCCGGCAGGAAGATTACCGGTTACTTTTTATAAATCGGTAAATGATTTGCCTTCTTTTGAAGATTATAGTATGAAAGGACGTACTTATCGTTATTTTAAAGGTGAACCGCTCTATGCTTTCGGATTTGGTTTAAGCTATACGGCTTTTGAATATTCAGCTATTCGTTTAGATAAAGGACATGTTTTGAAAGAAGAAAATATTAAATTGAAAATTACGGTATCAAATACCGGTCGATATGACGGTGATGAAGTAATTCAGGTCTATTTTAAACAACCGGAATCTGTTACTGAGAAACCAATTCAATCGTTAGTTGCATTCAAGCGGATATCATTTAAAAAGGGGGAACGTAAAGAAATCTCATTTGAAATACCGGCCTCTCAACTTCGACATTTTGACCCGAAATTGGGCAGTTATGCTATTGCAAAAGGAAAGTATGAGTTATTAGTAGGAGCAGCTTCTAATGATATCCGAAAACGGGCAATTATCGAAGTCCAATAATCATTAAAAATCAATTCATTTTCAAAAAAATAAATTTTAAAATTGTATAATTATGAGCTCAAAAGTCTATTTTCCATCAGTGGAAAAAATCAAATTTGAAGGTAAAGAAAGTAAAAACCCAATGGCATTCCGTTATTATGATGCCGAGAAAGTGGTTTATGGTAAACCCATGAAAGAATGGTTTAAATTCTGTATGGCATGGTGGCATACCTTGTGTGCAGAAGGTGGTGACCAATTTGGTGGCGGTACACAAATTCACCCATGGGTGGGAGCTGCTGATGCTTTGCAGGCAGGTAAAGATAAAATGGATGCCGGCTTTGAATTTATGAAAAAAGTGGGCATTGAATATTATTGTTTTCATGATATCGATTTGATCAGCGAAGGCAGCAGCATCGAAGAATACGAAGCAAACATTAAAGCCATTGTTGCCTATGCAAAACAAAAACAAGCAGAAACAGGTATTAAACTTATGTGGGGAACTGCTAATGTTTTCTCTCCTGCCCGCTATATGAACGGTGCAAGCACCAATCCTGATTTTGACTCGGCAGCCCGTGCCATGATTCAAATCAAAAATGCCCTGGATGCTACTATCGAATTGGGTGGTAAAGCATATGTATTCTGGGGAGGACGTGAAGGATACATGAGCCTGCTCAACACAAATATGAAACGTGAAAAACAACACATGGGAATGATGTTGACCAAAGCGCGCGATTATGCCCGTGGAAAAGGATTTAAAGGCGTATTCCTGATTGAACCAAAGCCAATGGAACCAATGAAACACCAATATGATGTGGATACTGAAACCGTTATCGGCTTCCTGAAAGAATATGGTTTGGAAAAGGATTTCAAAATTAATATTGAAGTAAACCACGCTACTCTGGCCGGTCATACTTTCGAACACGAATTACAATGTGCTGTTGATGCAGGTATGCTGGGTGCTATCGATGCTAACCGCGGTGATGTACAAAATGGTTGGGATACCGACCAGTTCCCTGTTGATATTTACGAATTGACTCAGGCCATGCTGGTAATCCTGCAGGGTGGTGGAATGCAAGGTGGTGGTACTAACTTTGATGCTAAACTCCGCCGTAACTCCACTGACCTGGAAGATATCTTTATCGCTCATATCTCGGGTATGGATGTTATGGCCCGTGCGTTGGAAGCTGCTGCAGCTATCCTTGAAGATTCACCCTACAAAAAAATGGTAGCCGACCGTTATGCATCTTATGATGCCGGAAAAGGAAAAGAATTTGAAGAAGGAAAGCTATCTTTCGAAGAGGTAGTTGCTTATGCCAAAACCAAGGGAGAACCTAAACAAATCAGCGGCAAACAGGAATTGTATGAAGCGATTGTAAATATGTATATCTAATCAGACAAAAGACAAAAGAACAAATAACCAAGATGTTAATGTCTTTGCTCTTTGCTCTTTGTTCTTTATTCTAAAATCTAATATATATGAACGCACAAAGCGGAAGTAAACTTTATATTTTCGGTATAACATTAGTAGCCACCCTGGGTGGATTACTATTCGGATATGACACAGCCGTTATTTCGGGTGCTGTCGATTCATTGAAGACAGTTTTTCACCTGAATGAAGCTACATTTGGTAGTATGGCTACCTTCTACCATGGAGCAACTGTTTCAAGCGCACTGATTGGTTGCATAATCGGGAGCTCCGTTTCCGGTATTTTTGCTGAAAAGATAGGACGTAAGAACTCGCTTCTTTTTGCTGCAATTATGTTCTTTTTATCGGCATGTGGTGCTGCTTATCCTGAATTCTTTTTCTTTGCTAAAGGTGACAGCTCTGTATCGGTATTGTTAGCATTCAATGTTTACCGGGTAATAGGTGGAATAGGTGTTGGATTGGCTTCAGCTATTTGCCCTATGTATATTGCAGAAATTGCACCGGCTGATATTCGTGGTAAACTGGTTTCATGGAATCAATTTGCAATCATTTTCGGTATGTTGATTGTCTATTTCGTGAACTTTTTCATCACCAAAGGACAGACACAAGAATGGATTGATGCTACCGGATGGCGTTATATGTTTGCTTCCAATGCAGTACCTGCAGCTATATTTGGTATTTTATTGTTTTTTGTTCCCGAAACACCACGTCACCTGGCTTTGATTGGTCAGGAAGACAAAGCATTAATGATTCTTGGTAAAATCAACGGTTCTAATAAAGCCAAAGAAATTCTCCAGGACATTAAAGACTCAGCTCACGAGAAAATCGAGAAGGTATTGGCTTATGGATGGAAAGTATTGGTTATTGGTATCCTCCTCTCTGTTTTCCAACAGGCAGTAGGCATTAACGTGGTTTTGTATTATGCTCCTACCATTTTTAAAGGTCTTGGATTTGGGAATGATGCTGCCATGTACCAAACGGTAATCATGGGATTTATCAACATCGTATTTACGTTGGTGGCCATCTTTACAGTAGATAAATTTGGTCGCAAGCCTTTGCTGATTATCGGATCAGTGGGTATGGCCATTGGAATGTTTGCCATTGGTCTGTTGGCTTATCTTCAGATTATTGGTGTCAGCACCCTGATTTTTATTGTCATCTATTCGGCTTCGTTTATGATGTCATGGGGACCTATCTGCTGGGTTTTGATATCGGAGATCTTCCCGAACACCATTCGTGGAAAGGCTATTGCCATTGCGGTAGCAGCACAATGGATTTCCAACTTTATTGTTTCTTCAAGTTTCCCTGCTCTTCAATCAATCAGCATGACATTTACCTATTGCCTGTATGGCGTAATGAGTGTCCTGTCGGCTATCTTTGTCTGGAAAATGGTTCCTGAAACAAAAGGAAAAACACTGGAAGATATGAGTAAACTGTGGAGAAAATAGGGCCATTTACTATTTAATCATTTACCATTTACTATTTAATAATCACGGGATTCTGAAAATGAATTTCGTGATTATTTTTTTTATTGAATGATTTTTTGTACCAAATATGAAACGTTCCTTTTTATTTGCATTGAAAGATTTGTCCATTACTTTGACTTTATTCTCCTCTCTTTTTGTAAAATTATGTATTAAATTTATCGACTGTAAAGTTTAAATCTATAAATCCTTTTTTTTTAATACATAATGATGAAAAAACTAATTGCAATTTTCAGAAACAGCATTTTTCTAACATCCTTTATCCTCTTGTTCCCGGGGTTGTCATACGCAACAAAAGGTCCGGGAATAGCAAGTACATCCAATATTCCTGGTTCTCAGAATTTTGTACCTGATGCATCAAAATCAAAAGTAGCTTCAGCGGTATATGAAGGTCATGTAATCTCAAATGAAGGTGCCTGGTGTTGGTTTGCCGATCCAAGGGCTATTCATTATGAAAATGCTCAGGGAACAATTAACAGCTCTTTTATCGGT